>JACCDX011723706.1_pt1 | contig 15335 bp, 14 predicted proteins | sample 7449681 | NCBI WGS metagenome assembly JACCDX01 (sample SAMN15323450, study PRJNA562643) | freshwater metagenome | isolation source: river surface water | place: USA:Blue River Watershed | collected 2017-08-18
GTACAGGCGCGCGCGCTCGGCAAAAAACCCGGTGATGCCGACTGGCCTGAATCTGCTTACAACGGCGACTATATTGCTGACATCGCCGCCGATTTTGTCGCTAAAAAGACGGTTTCGGCCGCTAACGGCGAGCCTGTCACTGCCAGCGGCGACCTGGACGATATCGAGTCCATCCGCCGTTTCGCGGTGACTTATTTGCGCCATGAACAGGATCTGGACTTGCAGGCCTTTGGCGTGCATTTTGATCATTACTATCTGGAGTCTTCATTGTATGAAGACGGCCGCGTGAATGCGGCAGTGGCGGCGCTGACGGCAGCCGGCAAGACATATGAGCAGGACGGTGCACTGTGGCTCAGGAGTACCGAGTACGGCGACGACAAGGATCGCGTGATGCGCAAGTCCGATGGCAGCTTTACTTATTTTGTGCCGGACGTTGCCTATCACATCACCAAATGGCAGCGTGGCTATGAAAAAGTGATCAATGTGCAGGGCAGCGACCATCACGGCACGATTGCGCGCGTGCGCGCCGGCCTGCAGGCCGTGGGCATGCAGATACCGCAGGGCTATCCGGATTATGTGCTGCACAAAATGGTCACGGTCATGCGCAATGGTGAAGAAGTGAAAATTTCCAAGCGCGCCGGTTCTTATGTCACGCTGCGCGACCTGATCGAATGGTCGGCCGGCGACGCAACAGATGCAGCCGGCCAGCGTGACTTAACGCGCGGCCGCGATGCGGTGCGTTTCTTCCTGATCTCGCGCAAGGCTGATACGGAATTCGTATTTGATGTCGACCTGGCGCTGGCGCAGTCGGATGAAAATCCTGTCTATTACGTGCAGTATGCGCATGCACGGATCTGCTCGGTGCTCTTGCAATGGGGCGGTGATGAATCTGCGCTGGCGACCGTCGATACTTTGCCGCTGGTTGCGCCACGTGAAGCAGCGCTCCTGGCCAAGCTGGCCGAATATCCGGAAGTATTGAAAAAAGCGATGGAAGAACTCGGGCCGCACCAGATTGCTTTTTATCTGCGCGATCTGGCGGGCCAATTACATAGCTACTACAATGCAGAACGTGTGCTGGTTGATGATGCAGCATTGAAGATGGCACGTCTGGCCTTGTTGCTTGCTACCAGGCAGGTGCTCAGGAACGGGCTGGATTTGATCGGCGTTTCAGCGCCAGCCAGAATGTAATGCCACCAACCTCGTTTTTGTTTAGCGGATTTCCCTACAGAGTATGAGCAGTCAACGCATTTCCGGCGAAGTCTCTCGCGGCGGTCGACGCAATAGTCGTCAGGCCGGCGGCACGCTGACTGGCCTGATCATTGGCCTGATCATTGGCCTGTCAATTGCAGTCTGGGTCGCTGTCACGATCATGAAAACACCAGTGCCCTTCATCGACAGGCTGGGCAAGCAGTCCGAGAAAACCGGCGAGCTGGGCGACCCGAATTCTTCTCTGCCCGGCGGCGCGCGTGACCGCCATGGGAAGTCAGGCGAGGAGGACGCTGCCGTGCCAGTGCCGGCGGCGCCCAAAAAAGAAAAAGTGCCGCAAGCCGGTAATGGCGGCGGGGCCGACAGTGCCAAGCCTCCAGCAGCCGAGCGTGCAAGGCCAGAAAAATCTGAAAAACCTGAAAAAAATGCAGTCTCGTCCGATTTGCCTGCAGCAGCGTCAGATACAGCCAGCACGGAAAAATTTACCTACTATCTGCAGGCCGGTGCCTTTCGTGAGGTTGCCGATGCCGAAGCATCGAAGGCCAAGCTTGCGCTGATGGGCGTGGCAGCGACCATCTCTGAGCGCCGCACCGAACTGGGCTCACTGTATCGCGTGCGCATAGGCCCGTATGCGGATGTTGAATCCATGAACCGTATTCGTACCCGCCTGTCTGACAATGGTGTAGATGCTGCCGTTGTCCGCATGCCAAAATAAATTTCATATTCGTTTTGTTTAAGTAAAAGGAAATGCCATGCGTTTGCTACAACAACTAATTGCCGTCGCCAGTTTCAGCCTGATGGGGCTGACTGCAGCGGCCTCGCCGGCCGAACCTGCAGAGGGCGTTGAGTACACCCGGTTGCAGCAAATTCAACCTACTGAGTCAGGCAAGAAGGTCGAAGTACTGGAATTCTTCTGGTACAACTGCCCGCATTGCTTTGCATTTGAGCCGCAGCTGGCCGAGTGGGTGAAAAAGCGCGGCGATACGATCGTATTCAAGCGTATACCGGTGGGCTTTCGCGAATCCTTCGTGCCGCAGCAAAAACTCTATTTCACGCTGGAGGCGATGGGCAAGCTCGATACGGTCCATCGCGCCGTATTCGATGCGATCCATGTTGGCCGCGTACGCTTAGACAAAGAGGATGCGATCATTGATTTCGTCGAGAAGCAGGGCGTGGACCGCAAAAAATTCCTTGAGGTGTACAACTCGTTCACCATTCAGTCCAAAGTCTCGCGGGTCGCACAGCTGCAGTCGCAGTACAACATTGAAAGCGTGCCGACTATAGCCATTGATGGCCGCTATATCACCTCGCCTTCCATGGTTGGCGCCAACATGCGCGGCCAGTCCGAACATGCTCTGCATGCGGCCACGTTGCAGGTGATGGATGCGCTGATCGCGCGCAAAAAATAAGGCTGTCATGACGACTGCGCATATCAAGCGGGTATTCATTACCGGTGCATCAAGTGGCCTGGGCATGGCGCTAGCGCGCCAGTATGCGGCCGATGGTGCGCAGCTCGGGCTATTGGCGCGCCGCGAAGAGGCGCTCAAAGAGCTTTTGGCCACGTTGCCCAATGCCGAGGCCCATCGCCTGTATGTCGTGGATGTGTGTGATCATGGCGCGCTTGCTGCTGCAGCAGCCGATTTTTTACAGCATACCGGTGGCATAGAAGTCGTCATTGCCAATGCCGGAGTCTCTTATGGCACGCTGACTGAGCGCATCGCCGACAAGGCCGTATTTGAGCAAATCATTTCCATCAATCTGCTCTCGGTGGTCGCCACCTTTGCGCCATTCATACGCGCGATGCAGGCGCAGGCCGCCCATGGCCAGACTGATTTGCGATTGGTCGGCATAGCCAGCGTGGCCGGCATACGCGGCCTGCCTGGTGCAGAAGCCTACAGCGCATCAAAGGCTGCGGTGATCAGCTATTGCGAATCGTTGCGCGTGGAAATGCGACATCACGGCATACGCGTGGTGACGATAGCACCGGGCTATATTGATACGCCGATGACGCAAGTCAATACCTATGCAATGCCGTTCCTGCTGCCGGCTGAAAAATTTGCCGCGCGTGCGGTGAAGATCATTAACGCAGGCAGAAGTTATGCTGTGATCCCCTGGCAGATGCGTGGCGTGTCATGGTTGCTGCGCCTGTTGCCGAACTGGCTCTATGATGCGCTCTTTTCACTGGCACCCTACAAAGCCGGCAAGCCCGAGCCACAAGATCAGCGTTCGTGATGATGCGGGTTGATGCGCTGGGCACGCGTCATCCGGTAGCAGATACTGCCACGCCTCCGCGTATTGTTTCACTGGTACCGTCGATCACCGAGCTGGTCTGCGAGCTCGGCCTGTCGGCTTACCTGGTGGGCCGCACCGGCTTTTGTATTCATCCTGCAGCCATGCTGCAGCCGGTGCCAAAAATCGGCGGCACCAAGGACGTCAATATTGAAAAAATCCGGCGGTTGCAACCAACGCACCTGATCGTCAATATCGATGAAAATGAAAAGCCTACCGTTGATGCGCTGGCCGAATTTATACCGCATGTGATCGTCACGCATCCGTTAAGCCCGCTTGATAATCCGGATCTCTACCGTTTGTTGGGCAGCATTTTCAATGCGACAGAAGCAGCGGAAAAATTATGTACGTCGTTTGCTGCAGCGCTTGCCACGCTGCCTGTGTCGAAAACGACTGAGCGCGTGCTCTACTGCATATGGAAAGATCCGTGGATGACGGTCTCGCGCGATACGTATATTGCGCAGATGCTGGCCTTGAAAGGCTGGCAGCAATGGCAGGCGGCCGACAACCAGCTGCGCTATCCGGCCTTTACATGGTCATCTGTAATGCTTAATGAAATCGATCGCATCCTGCTCTCAAGTGAGCCTTATCGTTTCGATGAGGAAGCGGTCGCGGCGTTGCGTGCACAGACTAACAAGCCTGTTACGCTGGTAGATGGAGAAATGCTGTCCTGGTATGGCAGCAGGGCGATCGCAGGCTTGTGTTATCTGCGTGAACTGGAGTGAGGTGCCGGGATGATGTGCTGGCGGAAGAGCGAGTCAATACGAAGTGAAGGCCGTTTATTTTTTACGTTCCATGCGTATTAACAGACGGATGAACTCATGCACCAGCTCGCGGTTGTGCTTGTTAAGCTGCTGCAGGCTAGAGAGAATTTTTTCATCATGCGCCGTGACGGAATAAGCAGCGCCTGATTCTGTGCCGGAAGTGCCGCTGCCAAAGCGCAGCCATTCTGCCGTCACGTTGAGCCAGCTGGCCAGCGCGCGCAGCTTTTCCTGCGTAGGAATGGACTCTGCCTGCAGCCATTTTCGCGCCGCATGTACGGTCACGGGATGACCGGAAAAACGCAGGTTGAATTCACGCGCAAGTTGGGTCGGACTATCCGCAGAATAATCTGCGTTCTCCAGAGCTTGTTGTAAGCGCTCGCTAAATTTCGAACGTTCTTGATTAGAGTTCATGCGCGCGACTATTGCATGGAAGGGTGTAATAGTCAGTCTCTGCCCTATCTACCTTCTGTATATCCATTTTGGAAATACGAGAATTGAACATTTGATAACCCGCGTGAGAGTGAGACCTGTGTCCAGTATGCTCTGAGTTGGGGAGCTATTAGCCTTTTTTCAATAGCGCATGTGAAAAATATATTCACATGCGAAAGCGTATGACGCCATCAGCGCCGCGTTCCCGTCGCAGGGCGCCCTGTAACCATAGCCGGTACAAATGCGCCAGTGCTTCACCCAGCGCAAAGGTGAGCTGGTGCATATCAAGCGCGCGCGGGAACATCACAGGCACGATATCGGCCGCAGATTGTGGTGTGACGCAGGCAGCCAGTACTTCGGCCAGCCGTTCTTCATGATGTACATTGAGCTGTGCAATGCGCTGATGCAGCCCGCGAAACGGCTTGCCATGCGAAGGCAGCACCAGGCTATCGGCTGGCAGTGGCAGGAATTTTTGCAACGATTCGAGAAATGCACCGACGGCATCAAATTCGGGCTCGATCGCAAACACCGAGACATTGGTTGAAATCCGCGGCAGTACCATGTCGCCCGAAATCAGTACACGATCTTCGGCGCGATACAGCGCCACATGTTCCGGCGAATGCCCAAGGCCGGTAATGACCTGCCAAGGACGGCCGCCGATGATAATCGGCTTGCCATCGCAAAGTCGCGAAAAACGGTGGGGCACGGCCGGCACAAGCGTAGGGTAATAATCCTTGCGCGCTTCCAGCTTGGCCAGCATGGCGGCATCGGTGAGCCCGTGCTGCCTGAAATGCGGCACCGAAGCCGGCCCGTCTGCACCCGGCAGGCCGGCCGACATCATGCGTGCAAACGCATATTCACCCGCCGACATATATAACGGTGCCAGCCAGCGCTCACACAACCATGACGACAGGCCCACATGATCAGGATGGCAGTGCGTGGCGATCACGCGCAAGACGGGCAGGCCATCTAGCTCATTGGCGAAGATCTGCTCCCATGCGGCGCGGGTTGCCGCATTGCTGATGCCGCAGTCGACAATTGTCCAGCCGCGCCTTGGCTGATCGTTTTCATCGGGCAGTTCATCTTCCAGTAGCCACAAATTAATGTGGTTCAGCGCGAAAGGCAGCGCCATGCGCAGCCAGCGCACGCCCGGCGCTACCGTCATGCAGGTGCCGGTCTCTGGCATCGTGTCGCCGAAAACATAATCAAGCTGGGCTTCTAAAGGATTCATGGAATTCCGGTCATGGTGGGCAGGGATGACTTAAGCAGAAGAATATTTGCAGCAGCAGATGATGATGATCCTATCTGAGCGGCGTCAAACAATTTTGCAAACAATCACGCTGCGGACGGGCGGGGTTCCCATTTGCGACTGCCCCGCCTACAATAGCGCTTCACTTGACGTTTACGTAAACGTTCATTTTACCCTCAAGCTTCCATGGCGACTTACACCATTACTGAACTGGCGCGCGAATTCGACATTACCCCTCGCGCGATCCGGTTTTATGAAGATCAGGGCTTGATCAGTCCCAGGCGCGAAGGCGCCGGTGGTCGCACCCGTGTGTATGGCGCGCGCGATCGTACGCGCTTAAAACTGACGCTGCGCGGCAAGCGGCTGGGCCTGACGCTGTCCGAAATCAGGGACTTGGTCGATATGTATGAATCGCCGCAGGATTCCGCTGCGCAGCTCAACCGCTTCCTGACTGTGCTGGCGCGCCATCGCGAGGCACTGGAACAGCAGCGCGAAGATATTGAAGTGACGCTGGCAGAAATCACGGCGCATGAGCAAAAATGCCGCGCCATGCTGGCAGCGTCGAATGACCATCATCCTGCGCCGCGCGCCTTGCCGCGCGGCCGCAGGTGAATGCGGACTATCTGCAGAAACAATAAGGAAACCCGATATGAACCTGCCCGGTTTGCGCTTTGAACATGGTGAAGATATAGACGCGCTGCGCGATGCCATACAGCAGTTTGCCGCAGCAGAAATCGCGCCGCGTGCAGCAGAGATCGATCGCAGCGATCAGTTTCCACTGGACTTGTGGCGCAAGATGGGCGATCTCGGCCTGCTCGGCGTGACCGTAGAAGAAGAATACGGTGGCATAGCAATGGGCTATCTGGCCCATATCGTCGCCATGGAAGAAATTTCGCGCGCATCCGCATCGGTAGGCCTGTCCTATGGCGCGCACTCAAATCTGTGCGTGAACCAGATCCGTCGCAATGGCACGGCAGAACAAAAAGCCCACTATTTGCCCAAGTTGATTTCAGGCGAGTACGTCGGCGCACTGGCGATGTCGGAACCGAATGCCGGCTCAGATGTGGTGAACATGAAACTGCGTGCCGATTTTAAGGGCGATCACTGGGTGCTCAATGGCAGCAAAATGTGGATCACCAATGGCCCCGATGCTGATGTGCTGGTGGTCTATGCAAAGAACGATATCGAAGCAGGGCCGCGCGGCATTACTGCATTTTTGATCGAGAAAAACTTTCAGGGCTTTTCGGTTGCGCAGAAACTCGACAAGCTTGGCATGCGCGGCTCGCACACCGGTGAGCTGGTCTTCAGAGATTGCATCGTGCCCGCTGAAAACGTGCTCGGTGGCCTGGGCCGTGGCGTGAATGTACTGATGTCCGGCCTGGACTATGAGCGCGCCGTGCTTGCCGGTGGCCCGCTGGGCATCATGCAGGCCTGCATGGATGTCACCGTACCGTATGTGCATGAGCGCAAGCAGTTCGGCCAGCCTATCGGTGAATTCCAGCTCATGCAGGGCAAGCTCGCCGATATGTATTCAACCATGATGGCCTGCAAGGCCTATGTGTATGCAGTCGGTCAGGCATGCGACCGCGCGAAAACACCGGAAGCCGTGCGTGCATTGCGCAAGGATGCGGCAGGAGCCATTTTGTACAGTGCCGAAAAAGCCACCTGGATGGCCGGCGAGACCATACAGGCGCTGGGCGGCAATGGCTATATCAATGATTATCCGGCCGGGCGCTTGTGGCGCGATGCCAAGCTGTATGAAATCGGTGCCGGTACCAGCGAGATCCGTCGCATGCTGATCGGCCGTGAATTATTTGCCGAGACTGCCTGATCATGCCGCATACACAGATTGCCTTTCCCAAACTGCTGTCGTCACAGATTGCTTTTGATATTGCGCGCGGCATACTCGATGGCTTTGACAAGCACTATCGCCTGTTCAGGGACGCCAGTCGTGCGGCAAAAAAACATTTCGAACAAATGACCTGGAAAGAGGCGCAGGCCGAGGCCAAAAAACGTATCGCCTTCTATGAAAATCGCGTCAGAGAATGCGTACAAACGCTGGAAGACGAATATGACGAAGACGATCTGACCGACAGCGTCTGGCGCGAAGTCAAGCTGCACTACATCGGCCTGCTCACAGATCACCGTCAGCCCGAACTGGCCGAAACCTTCTTTAATTCAGTCTGCTGCAAGATCCTGCACCGTACCTATTTTCACAATGACTTTATCTTTGTGCGGCCTGCCGTCTCGACTGAGTACATCGAGCCGCAGGAAGGCACGCCTGCCTATCGCGTTTATTATCCGCAGCGCGACGGACTGAACTACACGCTGCGCCGACTGGTCAATAACTTTCAGCTGGCCTGTGAGTTTTATGATCTGGACCGTGATATCGAACAGGTCGAGGCGCGCATCAATGCGCTGCTGGCCGGCAGCAATATCGAAGCCAATCATCAGATACAAGTACTCTCCAGCCTGTTTTACCGTAACAAGGGCGCGTATATCGTCGGCAGGATCGTCAATGGTAATCGCGAATATCCGTTCGTCATTCCGGTGCTTCATAACCGCAAGGGCGCGCTGGTGCTGGATGCCGTGCTGACCGACGTCAACCTGATCACGATGCTATTTTCATTCACACGCGCGTACTTCATGGTCGATATGGAAGTGCCGTCGGCATTCGTACAATTTTTGCGCAACATGTTGCCCAACAAGCCGCGCAACGAGATCTATACCATCCTCGGTCTGCACAAACAGGGCAAGGCCTTGTTCTATCGCGACTTTTTGCATCACCTGCGGCATTCATCCGACAGCTTTGAAATCGCGCCCGGCATACGCGGGCTAGTGATGGTGGTCTTTGCGCTGCCTTCTTTTCCGTATGTATTTAAGGCGATCAAAGATCATTTTCCGCCGCCGAAAGAAACCACGCCTGCGCTGGTCAAGGAAAAATATTTGCTGGTCAAATATCATGATCGCGTCGGTCGTATGGCCGATACGCTTGAATATTCTAACGTCGCATTTCCGCGCTCACGCTTTTCCGAAGCGCTGCTGGCCGAACTCAAACAAGTCGCGCCATCTATCGTGGAAGAAGAAGGTGACCAGATCATCATTCGCCATCTGTATATCGAAAGGCGCATGACGCCTTTGAATATCTGGCTCTCTAATGCCGAAGCAGCCGGTGATGAGGCGGCGCTCGAGCATGGCGTGCGCGAATACGGCAATGCGATCAAGGAACTGGTGGCAGCGAATATTTTCCCCGGCGATATGCTGTATAAAAATTTCGGCGTCACGCGCCAGGGCCGGGTCGTGTTTTATGACTATGACGAGATCGAGTACATCAGCGACTGCAACTTCCGCAACATACCGGCGCCGCGCAACGAAGAAGATGAAATGGCTTCTGAGCCCTGGTATCCGGTTGCGAAAAATGATGTATTCCCGGAGCAGTTCAGCGTTTTCTTATTGGGCAATCCCAAAGTGAAGCACTATTTCATGAAGCATCATGCCGACTTGCTGACGGCGGAATACTGGCACCAGCGCAAGCTGCGCATCATGGACGGACAGGTCGAAGATGTCTTCCCTTATCCGCAGGATATCCGTTTCAGCTATCAGCCCCAGGCCAGCGCACAGGCGGCCTGATACAGCACAGTCAGATACTTTTTTATTTTCACAAACTTGTTTTTATTGGAGAACACCATGCAAGATTCCACAGTTGATCCGGTTGTCATCGTAGGCGCAGCACGCACGCCTATGGGCGCATTCCAGGGCGATTTTTCCGCGCTGGCGGCGCATGATCTGGGCGCCGTGGCCATTCGCGCCGCAGTTGAGCGCGCTGGCATCAAGCCTGAAGCAGTCAATGACGTCATCTTCGGTAATTGCTTAATGGCTGCGCAGGGACAGGCGCCCGCACGTCAGGCATCGATCAAGGCCGGCATACCAGTATCGGCCGGTGCCGTGACACTGTCGAAAATGTGCGGCTCGGCGATGCAGGCAACGATTTATGGTGTCGACTCTATCCTCTCCGGCACCAATGAAGTAGTTGTTTCCGGCGGCATGGAGTCAATGACCAATGCGCCTTATCTGATTCCGAAAGCACGCAGTGGCTATCGTATCGGCCACGGCATGATGTATGACCACATGATGCTGGACGGCCTCGAAGACGCCTATGACAAAGGTCGCTCCATGGGTACCTTTGCAGAAGACTGCTCAGCAAAATATGCATTTACCCGTGAACAGCAGGATGCATTTGCAATTGACTCCGTCAAGCGTGCGCAGGCAGCAACAGCAGATGGTTCGTTCAAATGGGAAATCGCACCAGTGACAATCTCAGGCAAGGCCGGCGATGTCGTCATCGACAAGGACGAAGGTCCGCTGAAGGCCAAGATTGAAAAAATCGCGCAATTGAAACCGGCATTCAAGAAAGACGGCACCATTACTGCGGCCACTTCTTCATCGATCAATGACGGTGCAGCGGCACTGGTGCTGATGCGCGAATCCACGGCGAAAAAGCTCGGTGCCAAGCCGATTGCGAAAATCGTCGCGCACACGCGCCATTCGCATGAGCCTAACTGGTTTACTACTGCACCGGTCGGCGCAATCGAGAAGCTGTACAAAAAGACCGGCTGGAGCAGCAAGGAAGTCGATCTGTTTGAAATCAATGAAGCCTTTGCCGCTGTGGCGATGGCCGCCATGAAAGAGCATGACATCAGCCATGACAAGATCAACATACATGGCGGTGCCTGTGCGCTGGGTCATCCTATCGGAGCATCCGGTGCGCGCATCATCGTTACCCTGCTCGGTGCGCTCAAGAAGACCGGCGGCAAGCGCGGCGTGGCCGCCTTGTGCATAGGCGGTGGCGAAGCCACCGCGATGGCCATAGAAATGATGTAAGGAGAGATCGCATGCGCACAGCCTTGATCATTGGCGCCTCGCGAGGCATAGGGCGGGAGTTCGTCAGGCAGTTAATTGGCGATAGCTGGAAAGTGATCGCCACCGCGCGCGATGACGCAAGCGTGACGGCGCTGGCTCAGGAAGGTGCGCAAGCGATCAAAATTGATGTGACGGTCGCTGAATCGCTGGCCGAGCTGCCGTGGCGGCTGGATGGCGAACAGCTGGATCTGGTGGTGTATGTTGCCGGTGTATTTGGCTCGTATGCGGGCGCAACAGAGGCGCCGCTTGCCAAAGATTTTGATCTGGTCATGCATGCCAATGTACTCGGTGCGATGCAGGCCATACCGCTGGTTGCGCCCATGGTGGAGGCTGCTGGCGGTACGTTTGTCTTCCTCACCAGCGTCATGGGCAGCATCGGTGCAGCAGAATCAAGCATGGGCTGGGTGTATCGCACGTCCAAAGCAGCATTGAACATGGCGGTGCGTGCGGCCTCGTTTGATTATCCGAAAGCCAAGCTGGTCGCCATCCATCCGGGCTGGGTACAGACCGAGATGGGCGGGCCGAGTGCGCCGACTACCGTGCATGACAGCGTGGCAGGTATGCGCAAGCTGATAGCTGGCTTAAAGCAGGACGATAGTGGCAGCTTCCATAGTTTCGACCAGAAGAAAATCGTCTGGTAATACCAGGCCTTGTGCTGCAAAAAACTGAACTGATGATCCTCTCCGAACAACACCTGATGATCCGCACTGCGCTGCGTGACTTTGTGCAGCAGCAGATCGCGCCGTATGCAGCACAGTGGGATCGCGAGCGCAGCTTTCCGGCCGAGGCCTTGCGCGGGCTGGCGCAGCTGGGTGCGTTTGGCGTGGCAGTGCCGGAAGCACTGGGCGGCGCGGGGCTTGACTATGTGGCGCTGGCATTGGTGATCGAAGAGATCGCCGCAGGGGATGGTGCTACGTCGACGATTATCTCGGTCAATAATTGTCCGGTATGCAGTATTGCGCTGGCCTATGCCAATGCGGCGCAGCAGCAGCAGTGGTTACGGCCACTTGCGCTTGGCACGATACTGGGCGCGTTTTGCCTGACGGAGCCGCATGCAGGCAGTGATGCATCAGCGTTGCGCACGACCGCAACGCGCGTTGGTGAGTCGTATGTGATCAACGGCACGAAGCAATTTATCACCAGCGGAAAAAATGCAGACGTAGCGATCGTGCTGGCCGTGACGGACAAGGCAGCAGGCAAGCGCGGCATCAGCGCATTCTGGGTGCCGACTGCCACGCCGGGCTATATTGTTGCCGGCATTGAGCATAAGCTCGGGCAGCATGCTTCGGATACGGCACAGATCCTGTTTGATAATTGCACAGTGCCGGCTGCTAACCTGATCGGCGAAGAAGGGCAGGGCTACCGGATTGCACTGTCAGGTCTTGAAGGTGGCCGCATCGGCATTGCTGCCCAATCAGTGGGCATGGCGCGTGCCGCATTCGAGGCAGCGTTAGCTTATGCGAAAGAGCGCCAGAGCTTTGATCGGCCCTTGTTTGATCATCAGGCCGTACAGTTCAGGCTGGCGGATATGGCCACGCAAATCGAAGTTGCAAGACAAATGACGTTGCATGCAGCGGCCATGAAAGATGCCGGCCTGCCTTGCCTGAAAGAGGCCGCCATGGCCAAACTGTTTGCCAGTGAAATCGCCGAAAAAATATGCTCGGATGCGATACAGGTTCATGGCGGTTATGGCTATGTGAATGATTTCCCGGTCGAGCGCATTTATCGCGATGTGCGCGTATGCCAGATCTATGAAGGTACCAGCGACATACAGAAGATCCTGATCGCACGCGCACTGGACAAAGAACATTAATGGCAAAGTTGTCGCATACGTCAGAGCAGGCGTGCCCGTGTGGCGGCGCATCCTACACCACGTGCTGTGGGCGCTTTCTGGATGGATCAGAGGTAGCGCACACCGCAGAACAACTGATGCGCTCGCGCTATAGCGCCTATGTGACGGGCAATGCAGGGTATTTGCACACAAGCTGGCATGCGCGCACGCGGCCAGCTGAAACAGTGACGGATACGTCGATGAAATGGCTGGGCCTGGAAGTGCGCCATGCCAAGCAAGACGGTGATGAGGCAACAGTCGAGTTTGTCGCGCGCTGCCGTATCGACGGACGCGGCCAGCGACTGCATGAAATCAGCCGCTTCGTGCGTGAAGACGGCCGCTGGTTTTATCTGGATGGCGTGATTCAGGAAAAATAAAAACGATGGCGATTCTTGAGACAAAATTAAATCCGCGTGCAGCGGATTTCATTGACAACGCTAAGGCGATGCAGGCCTTGGTCGATGATCTGCGGGCGCACTGCGAAAAAATCTCGCAGGGCGGCGGCATCGAGGCGCGCAACAAGCATACGGCCCGCGGCAAGTTGCTGCCACGGGAGCGCGTCAATATGTTGCTCGATCCGGGCACGGCCTTCCTTGAATTCTCGCAGCTTGCTGCATTCAATATGTATGAGCAAGCTGCGCCCTCGGCCGGCATCATCACCGGCATAGGCCGCGTCAAAGGGCAGGAGTGCGTAATCGTATGCAATGACGCTACCGTCAAGGGCGGCACCTATTTCCCGATGACGGTCAAAAAACATTTGCGCGCACAGGAGATCGCTGCGCAAAACCATTTGCCCTGTATTTATCTGGTTGATTCAGGTGGTGCAAATCTGCCCAATCAGGATGATGTGTTTGCCGACCGCGAGCATTTTGGCCGCATCTTTTTTAATCAGGCGACCATGTCTGCACAGGGCATTCCACAGATCGCCGTCGTGATGGGCTCATGTACCGCAGGCGGCGCCTATGTGCCCTCCATGAGTGATGAGTCCATTATCGTCAAGGATCAGGGCACGATATTTTTGGCCGGCCCGCCGCTGGTCAAGGCGGCAATCGGCGAAGTGGTCAGTGCAGAAGATCTGGGCGGCGGTGATGTGCATACGCGCTTGTCTGGCGTGGTCGATCATCTCGCACAGGATGATATGCATGCGCTGTCCTTGGCGCGCAACATCATCGGCAACCTCAACCGCAAGAAACCGCAGCAAATGCAGCTGCGCGAAAGCGTCGAGCCGCTGTATCCAGCCAAAGATATTTATGGCGTGATACCGACTGACCTGCGCAAGCCCTATGATGTGCGCGAGGTGATTGCGCGCGTCGTCGATGGCAGCGAGTTCGATGAGTTCAAGGCGCGCTATGGCACGACACTGGTGTGCGGCTTTGCGCACCTGTATGGCGTGCCGGTCGGTATCATAGCCAACAATGGCGTATTGTTTTCCGAGTCTGCTTTGAAGGGCGCGCACTTTATCGAGCTGTGCTGCCAGCGCAAGATCCCGCTGGTGTTCTTGCAGAACATCACCGGCTTCATGGTCGGCCGCAAATATGAAAATGAAGGCATTGCCCGCAACGGTGCAAAAATGGTGACAGCCGTTGCCACTGCTGCAGTGCCAAAATTCACCGTTATCATCGGCGGCAGTTTCGGCGCCGGCAATTACGGCATGTGTGGCCGTGCCTATTCGCCCAGGCTTTTATGGATGTGGCCCAATGCGCGCATTTCCGTGATGGGCGGCGAGCAGGCTGCCAGCGTGCTGGCTACAGTCAGGCGCGACGGCATTGAAGCGAAGGGCGGTCAATGGAGCAAGGATGAAGAGCAGGCATTCAAACAGCCGATACTTGATCAGTATGAATTGCAGGGTCATCCGTATTACGCCAGTGCCCGTTTGTGGGACGATGGTGTGATCGACCCTGCTGATACCCGCATGGTGCTGGGACTGGGATTGCGTGCAGCGCTGAATGCGCCTGTCCCTGAAACGAGATTCGGCATATTCAGGATGTAATGGATACTCCTACAAAAACTGATTGGGTCGCGCGCAGTCTCGCCAGTGTCTGGCATCCGTGCACGCAGATGCAGCATCATGAGAACCTGCCGTTAGTCGCAATCAGTCACGGCCATGGCTCATGGCTGATGGATTATAACGGCCAGCGCTATCTGGATGGCGTCAGTTCATGGTGGGTCAATTTGTTCGGGCATGCCAATCCGCGCATCAATGCGGCATTAAAAGAGCAACTTGATCAGCTGCCGCATGCAATGCTGGCAGGCTTTACGCATGAGCCGGTCGTGACGCTATCGGAACGGTTGTCTGCACTGACCGGTGGCGAGCTTGGTCATTGCTTTTATGCGTCTGACGGCGCCTCTGCGGTCGAGATCGCGCTGAAGATGAGCTTTCATGCATGGCGCAATCACGGCCAGCCGGAGAAACAGGAATTCATCTATCTGCATGGCAGCTATCATGGTGAAACCATAGGTGCACTGGCCGTCACGGATGTGCCGTTGTATCGTCAGGCCTATGGTTCGATGCTGCAGCATGCGCATGTAGTCGCCACGCCGGATGCGCGCAATGCGCTCAAGGGCGAAAGTCCTGCCGATGTGGCGCGCCGTGCGGCGGCCGATGTGCGGCGCGTGCTGGAACGTCGTGCCGGGCATGTCGCTGCAA
>JACCDX010717360.1_pt1 | contig 15331 bp, 14 predicted proteins | sample 7449681 | NCBI WGS metagenome assembly JACCDX01 (sample SAMN15323450, study PRJNA562643) | freshwater metagenome | isolation source: river surface water | place: USA:Blue River Watershed | collected 2017-08-18
ACACATCGGCAAACACCTGGCACGGGTGGTGTTCATTGGTCAGGCCATTGATCACCGGCACGCGCGAATTCGCTGCAAAGCGCTCGATGATCTCCTGACCGAAGGTGCGGATCATGATGATGTCGCACATGCGGGACATCACCTGCGCTGCGTCTTCCACCGGCTCGCCGCGGCCGAGCTGGCTGTCGCGGGTGTTCAGATAGATCGCCGCGCCGCCGAGCTGGTGCATGCCGGCCTCGAAAGACAGGCGGGTTCGCGTCGAATTCTTCTCGAACACCATCACGAGCGTGCGGTCCAGCAGCGGATGGTAGGGCTCGTAATTCTTGAACTTGCGCTTGATGACCGTGGTGCGCTCGATCAGGTACGCATACTCATCGAGCGACAGGTCGGCAAACTGCAGATAGTGTTTGATTGCCATAAATGAAATCGGCGGCTAGCCTGCGGCTGCCGCCGAAATTTTTTAACCCTTTGGATTATAAGGGGTTTCGTAGTCGGGCGACAGATCTCCATGGGCGCGCGCGCCTGGCTCAGAGCAAGGATGGGATGTCGCGCGACATGTTAGATCCGCTTCATCTGCGCGCGGCGGCTCTGCTCCGGATACCATCGGCCAGCGAGGCAAGCCACAGCTCATCATCGTCAGCTTCTTCAAAGGGGCCTTCCAGCCCCTCGGCGATCAGGCAACGCAGTGCAGCCAAAGCTTCGGGATTGGCGGCAATACGCTCCGCCAGCGAGTCCGCGCGAGACAACGCGGCAGTCCATTCCGCATCGAGCTCGTAAGGCTTGTGACTCGCTTGCTGATATTGCTTGGTCATGGGCAGACTCATCGAAATTCTCCAGTCAGCGTAACAGCGATAGAAACCGACGTGCAGGCTGACATCAAGAAAACGGATTGACAATGCCAGTGTGGTAATTGCGAATCAGCGAAACCCAATCTTTTGCAGCGATTCATGTCGCAACTGCAGATACAGGCCATGCCTCGCCTTACTGATTCGATGACCGTCCACTGCCTCAAGAATCGCGCAGCCCGGTTCCGCGACATGATGGCAGTTGGTGAAGCGGCATTGGCCCAGCGCCTCGGCGAACTCCGGGAACGCGCGCTCCAGCATGCCCTCGGTCAGGTGATACAGCCCGAATTCCTGGAAGCCCGGCGAATCGATGATGGTGGTGTGCTCATCCAGCGCATACAGTCGCGTGAACGTGGTGGTGTGCTTGCCGCTGTCGAGACGTTTCGAAATTTCCTGCACCGCGAGCTCGGCCTCGGGCACCAGCAGGTTCACCAGCGACGACTTGCCCATGCCTGACTGCCCGATCAGGATCGTCGATTGCCCGGCCAATAGCGGACGCAATGTGGCCAGCGCCAGCTCCGGCTGGCCCTTCGCGCTGACTTCATGCACCGGGTATCCGATGTCGGCATACAACTTCATCCGGCGGCGCGCGGCATCGAGGCCCGACGTCAGGTCGACCTTGTTCAACAACAGGTGGGCGCTGATGCCTGCCGCATTCGCAGCGACCAGCGCGCGCGATACGAGATCATCGGTAAAGCCGGGCTCGGTGGCAACGACGATGAACAGTTGAGTGACGTTTGCAGCCAGCAGCTTGGATTTGTACTGGTCGGAACGGTAGAGCAGCGACGCGCGTGGCAGGATCTCTTCGATCACGGCCTGGTCTTCCGACGTGAGCTTCATGCGCACCTGATCGCCGGTGGCGACATCGCTCTTTTTGCCGCGGGTGACACACTGGTACAGCTTGCCGTCGGCCTGCGCCAGATAGTGGCGGCCATGGGCGGCGATGATCGATCCCTGCAGTTCAGCCATCAGGCAGGCGACCCGCCGAAATGCTGCTCGTAGACTTGATCGATCTTCGCGGCGCAGATGAAGTCATTCGCGGACAGGCCACCGTTACCGCCATTGACCGAGTGGGTGTCGTATTTGACGGTGCAGCGGTTGTAGCCAACCACCAGCTCCGGGTGATGGTCCTCGCGATGGATCATGTCAGCGATCGCATTCACGAAGGCCAGCGTCTGGTGGTAGTCCTTGAATCGAAAATTGCGCACCAGCCGGCCATCCTCGACCGCCCAATCAGAGAGCACTTTCAACGCATCGGCAAGCTCAGCCTCCGTTGCCGCCTCGGTCAGGTGGCGGCAGGATTGCGACAGCAGGTCGGCGCGCGTCGTCATATCAGGCCGACAGCAGTTTTTGCACGCGCACCGAGGCCGGCGGATGCGAATCGTAGAAAGCGGAATGTAGCGGATCTGGCGTCAGTGTCGATGCATTGTCCTCGTACAATTTGACCAGCGCAGCGATCAGGTCTTGTGCATTGCTGTGCTTCGCGGCGAAGGCATCGGCTTCGAACTCATTGCTGCGCGACATGATCGACAGCAGTGGCGAGAACAGGAACGTAAACACCGGCAGAACGAACATGAACAGGATCAGTGCCATCGCATCATTGGCACCGTCCATCAGCGGCGTCACGCCGAGGCCCGTATAGAACCAGACCTGGTTTTTCAGCCAGCCGAGCAGCGCGAGGAAGCCCAGCGACAGCACGAACATCATCACGATGCGTTTGATCACATGGTTGAGCTTGAAGTGACCGAGTTCATGCGCGAGCACTGCCTCGATCTCGTTCGGCTGCAGCCGCGACAGCAAGGTGTCGAAGAACACGATGCGCTTGGCCGCGCCAAAGCCGGAGAAATACGCATTGCCGTGCGCGCTGCGACGCGAGCCATCCATCACGAACAAGCCTTTGCTGGCAAAGCCGACGCGCTGCATCAGGCCTTCGATGCGGGTACGCAGCGATTCATCTTCCAGCGGTGAGAACTTGTTGAACAGCGGCGCGATCAGGTTCTGGTAGAAGCCCAGCATGAAGATCTGGAAGCCACACCAGATCAGCCATGCGTACAGCCACCACAAGCTACCGGCCTTGTTCATCAACGTCAGCGTCACCCACAGCAAGGGCAGGCCGATCGCCGCGCCGACCAGGGTGTGCTTGATCAGGTCGGTGAAGAACAGCGCCGGCGTCATCTTGTTGAAGCCGAATTTTTCTTCCAGCGTGAATTGCTTGTAGTAGTCGATCGGCAGGTCGATCAGGCTGGAGATCAAAGTAACGGCCGCAATCAGTGCCAGCTGATAAACCATGCCCTGGCCCGCGGTGGCCACCAGGTGCTCGGACAGCCATTGCAGCCCGCCCAGCAGCGTGAAGCCGAGCGTGGCGGCGGCATTGATCGTCAGCAGCACGATCTTCAGCTTGCTCTTGGCGATCGTGTAGTCAGCCGCCTTCTGGTGCGCAGCCAGCGGGATCTTTTGCGCGAATTGTTCCGGTACCGCATCGCGATGGCGTGCGACGTGGCGGATGTGGCGTGACGTCAGCCACAGCTTGACTGCGAGCGTGGCCAGCAGGAAGGCGGCGAACAGCAGGGAGAAGCTTTGGGTGTCCATCATATGCGTATGCGAGAATGCGGTTTCAGCGCGGGCAAGGCCTGCGCCAGAGCGGAAAAGGATTATGTCACAAGCAAACGAAGCCCATGCGGCACCTGCAGTGCGCCCCAACGAGTTCAATCTGGTCTGGATCGACATGGAAATGACCGGTCTTGACCCCGACAACGACAGGGTCATCGAGGTCGCGGCCATCGTCACCGATGCCGAGCTCAACGTGCTGGCCGAGGGCCCGGTATTCGCGATCCATCAGCCGGACGCGGTGCTGGATGGCATGGATGCGTGGAACAAGGGCACCCATGGCCGCTCCGGCCTGATCGACCGCGTGAAGGCGTCGACCGTCACCGAAGAGCAGGCGTCGCTGGAAATGATCGAGTTCCTGAAGCAGTACGTCCCGGCCGGCAAGTCACCGATGTGTGGCAACTCGATCTGCCAGGACCGCCGCTTCATGGCGCGCCACATGCCCAAGCTCGAAGCTTTCTTCCATTACCGTAACCTTGACGTGTCGACGCTGAAGGAATTGTGCCGGCGCTGGAAGCCGGAGCTGATTGCCGGCTTCAAGAAGCATCAGCTTCATACCGCGCTGGCCGACATCCGTGAATCGGTCGAAGAGCTGAAGTACTATCGCGAGCACTTCATCAAAGCTTGACCGCTGGCGGAGATTCAGCGCGCAGCTGCTTTCCAGAAGCGCTGTATCTGCGGCACCGAGGCCTCGACCTCGATCGCCAGCTTGTGGCACTTGGCCGGATCATCGACGAGTGCTACTTCCTCGTCATCGATCTCTTCCGCACCCAGCAGCTGTATCGCGCGCAGCAAGCTGGACTGCGGTGAATCGATCAGCGGCGCCCATGAGTCCGGACGAAGGTTCACGCCTTCGAGGAAGCCCCAGCACCAGGCCTCGGCATCGAGCACGCTCTTGCCCTTGTACGGGTATTCGCTGAACAGCGGCTCGAAATCTTTCGGCGCCACTTCGAAGGTCACGATGATCTCTTTCAGCGCCCGCTCAACCAGCGAGCGTATGCGCTCAGCTTGCTGTGCATTCTTGAACTGCGGCGCGTCTTCATCATCCGGGCCCCAGACGCGCGGCAGCCATTCGTCGACAGGAATGGTTTCCGGACCAATCGCGATCGCGGTCAGATAGCCGTGCAGCGCATCCATCGCCATCGTCTCGTCGCCGCAGTGCTCGGACATCAGGAAGCGATCGAGTTCGTCGAATTCCTTCTCGCTCAGCAGAGGTTCTTGGGTCATGGTGCGGGTGTTCCAATCAGTTAAACAGCCAATAACGCGGAGTTTACCGTGCCAGCGACTAAAATCGCGGTCATGAATGCTTTACCTTTGCACTCCTTCGCCGGCCTCGAGCCCGGTACTGTGCTCGACGCGCTGGATGCGCTCGGCCTGCACGGCGATGGCCGACTGCTGGCATTGAACAGTTACGAAAACCGTGTCTATCAGGTCGGCATGGAAGAGGGCCCTCCGCTGGTCGTCAAGTTCTACCGGCCGCAGCGCTGGAGCGACGCGGCCATTCTCGAAGAACATGCATTCGTGCGCGAGCTGAAGGATGCCGAGATCCCGGTCGTACCCGCGAACGAGATCGACGGCCGTACGCTGCACCAGCACGCAGGCTATCGCTTCGCAGTATTTCCGCGACAAGGCGGTCGAACGCCAGAGCTCGATGCGCCCGGCACGCTGGAATGGATAGGCCGGCTGATGGGCCGTATCCACACCGTCGGTGCCGTGCGTCCGTTCACGCAGCGGCCGGCGCTCGATGCCGACAGCTTTGGCGAAATGCCGCGGCTGTGGCTGATCTCGCACGAGTTCGTGCCGGCCGAGCTGCGCGCCAGTTGGGAAAGCGTCAGCGCGCTGGCACTGGATGGCGTACGCCGCTGCTATGAACGTGCCGGCGATGTACGTCTGCTGCGCTTGCATGGCGACTGTCACCCCGGCAACCTGCTGTGGACGGATGACGGCCCGCACTTCGTCGATTTCGACGACAGCCGCAGCGGCCCGGCGATCCAGGACCTGTGGATGCTCTTGTCCGGCGAGCGCGCCGACATGCAGCGGCAGTTGGCCGAGCTGCTGGCTGGCTATGAGGATTTCGGCGATTTCGACCCGCGTGAGCTTTACCTGCTGGAAGCACTGCGCACGCTGCGCTTGCTGCATTACTCGGCCTGGCTGGCGATGCGCTGGAATGACCCGGCCTTCCCGCAGGCCTTCCCATGGTTTAACACCGTTCGCTACTGGCAGGACCGCATCCTCGAGCTGCGTGAGCAGGTCGCGCTGATGGACGAGTCACCACTGTGGCCTGTTTGACCTGAGTCAATTTTTTTCCGGGGTCCGTTTGCTAGAGTCGGCTGCATCTTCTCACCCATCTTCCTGCAGGGGGCCGACCATGTTCAAGAAAATTCTGGTACCGACCGATGGCTCGGCGCTGTCCGACAAGGCGGTGCAGGCAGCGCTGGACTTTGCCGCCGCGACCGGCGCCTCGGTGGTCGGCCTGTCGGTCGCGCAGCTGTATCCGTTCATGCTGATGCCCGAGGCCGGCGCGATGGTCGACTTGTCGACCTATGAAGAACTCCAGGACAAGAGCGCGCAGCAGGCGATGGAAAAGTTCGGCAAGATGGCGGCTGCCGCGCATGTGGCCAGCGAGGTGCTGTCGACACGCGGCATCCATCCTTACGAGGAAATCATCAAGGCTGCGACCGAGCGCGGCTGCGACCTGATCTGGATGGCCTCGCACGGCCGCAAGGGCCTGGACAAGCTGCTGCTCGGCAGCGAGACCCAGCGCGTGCTGTCGCACGCATCGATACCGGTGCTGGTCTACCGCTGAAGACGCGCGATGCTGGCTGGCGCTTGGTCAGGCCTGTTGCGGGACTTCATTCCGCTTAATGGGCCATCAGCACCGGCAGCGTCATCGATGCCAGCACCGTACGCGTGACACCACCCAGCACCACTTCGCGGAAGCGCGCATGGCCATAGGCGCCCATCACCAGCAAGTCGGCACCGAGATCGGCCACCGCTGACAGCAGCGCATTGCCGGTATCAATGTCAGCGCGATGCGCATGCACGTTCGCCTTCACGCGATGGCGCGCTAGGAACAGCGCGAGGTCCGCGCCCGGCTGCTCGCCATGTGCATCCTTGTCCTGTTCCGGATTGAACACCAGGATGTCGACCGCATCGGCGGCTGCCAGCAAGGGCATCGCGCCCGAGATGGCGCGGCTGGCCGGCATACCGCCATCCCAGGCAATCACGGCCTTGCGACACTGGCCACTGAAGTTGCCCGCGTACGGGACCACCAGCACCGGACGGCCGCTGTGCAGGATCACATGCTCGGGGAAATTCGACATCAGGCCCGGCACCGATGCCGACGGATCGAATTGTCCGATCACGGTCAGATCAGCATACCGTGCCTGCAGCGCGATGCCGCCGGCGGCATCATCATCGACTAACCGTGCCTCGACCTCATCCACGCCTGCGCCCCTGGCCAGCGCTTCGAACTTCTGCAGACCGTCACGCGCATAGCGGCGCAGATGTTCCAGATGATGCGCGAAGGTCGGGTCGTTCGGATTGAATGCGCCGCTGTCGAAGACATAGCGCGAGATGCCCGTCATCGCGGCACCGACCAGATGCGCCCCTTGCGCTCGCGCGATCTCGGCAGCGACCGTGATGCGCACTGGCGCCTGACGGGATTGATCGACATGGACCAGCACGGTCTTGTAGCTCATGGATATCCTTTCTGCGGGAATCTTGTTCAGGGCACTCGCATCCGATATTTGCGTGGCCGAGAGCAGGTTATCAGATCATTGATTTGCGGCGACCATTGCAAGCCTACGTCCGGGTGTACCGACACGTCCATGGCCGCCGGCGTCGACCGCAGGAAATGTTTCGGTAGAATTTGACTCAGGTCAAGCGCCCCGGGCAGCACAGGATTGGCGGACGACTCACCATTACATGGTCTCCACGGGTCTCCATGAGCATACGCAACCTCGAATACCTGTTCTCGCCGAAGTTGGTCGTGCTGATCGGAGCCAGCGATCGTCCGCACAGTGTCGGCGCTACTGTGCTGGCAAACCTGATCGCCAGCCGCCGCGGCGACACGCGTCCGCACAGCGTGATGGCAATCAACCCACGCCATACCGAATTGCTGGGTGTGCGCGTCTATCCCGATGTCGCCAGCCTGCCGGTGGTGCCAGATCTGGCCGTGATCGCGACACCCCCGCATACCGTGCCCGGCCTGATCAGCCAGCTGGCCGACAAGGGCACGCGCGCCGGCATCGTGCTCACCGCTGGGCTCGATGGCGATCATGGCGATGGCCGTTCACACCGGGCGGCGATGCTGGAAGCGTCGAAAGCTTCGGTGTTCCGTATCCTCGGCCCGAACTGCGTGGGCCTGATCGCACCGCATGCGAACCTGAATGCGAGTTTCGCGCATACCTCCGCCTTGCCGGGCAAGATCGCCTTCGTGTCGCAGTCCGGCGCGCTGGTCACCGCCGTGCTCGACTGGGCACGCTCGCGCGGCATCGGCTTCTCGCATTTCATCTCGCTTGGTGACGCGACCGATGTCGACTTTGGCGACACCCTCGATTATCTGGCGACCGACGCCAATACCAGCGCGATCCTGCTCTACATCGAAGACGTGCGCAGCGCGCGCAAGTTCATGTCGGCCGCTCGTGCCGCTGGCCGTAACAAGCCGGTGCTGGTGCTGAAAGCCGGGCGCGTGCCCGAAGGTGCGAAGGCCGCCGCTTCGCACACCGGTGCACTGGCCGGCATGGATGCTGTCTACGATGCCGCGATCCGTCGTGCCGGCATGCTGCGCGTGCTGACCACCGATGCGCTGTTCGATGCGGTCGAAACCTTGTCGCGCGTGCAGCCCATGGTCAGCGAAGAGCTGATCATCCTCACCAATGGCGGCGGCCCCGGTGTGATGGCGACCGATGCGCTGATGCTGTCGGGCGGACGGCTGGCGACATTGGCACCGGACACCATCGCCGCGCTGAACCGCGTGCTGCCGGCCAGCTGGTCGCATGGCAATCCCATCGACATCATCGGTGATGCACCGGTCGAACGTTACCGACAGGCGCTGCAAGTGCTGCTGGACAAGCAGCCCGACAATCCCATCCTGTTCATCCATTCGCCGACGGCCATTGTGCCCAGCGCTGACATTGCGCGCGCGATTGCGCCGATGATGCAGCAGTCGCATCATCACATTGTCAGTTGCTGGCTCGGCAGTTCGGCCGTTGCAAACGCGCGGCAGATTTTCTCCGATGCCGGCCTCGCACATTTCGGCACACCCGAAGAGGCGGTGCAAGCCTTCATGCAAGCGGTGGAGTACCGCCGTAACCAGCAATTGCTGGTACAGGTGCCTGCCGCCGGCACGCAGCACGACCCGATCGACTTGAAAGCCGCGCGCGCCGTGATCGACCAGGCGCTGGCCGAAGGGCGCTTCACGTTGACCGAGCCCGAGTCCAAGGCCTTGCTCGATGCCTGCCACATACCGATCGTGGATACGCGCACCGCAGCCACGCCGCAGCAGGCCAGGGCGCTCGCGGACCAGATCGGCTATCCGGTCGCGGTCAAGATCCTGTCGCCCGACGTCACGCACAAGACCGAGGTGGGCGGCGTGGCGCTCGATCTTGCCGATGGCGATGCCGTCGAGGCAGCGGCCGAAGCGATACAGCAGCGCTTGTTGCAGTTGCGGCCCGGCGCGCGGCTGCAAGGCTTCACGATACAGGCAATGGCACGCCGGCCGGATGCGCATGAGCTGATCGTCGGTATCACCAGCGACCACATCTTCGGTCCCGTGATCCTGTTCGGCCAGGGCGGCATCGCCGTCGAAGTGCTGCACGACCATGCGATCGCATTGCCACCCTTGAATCAGGTACTCGCACGCGACACGATCAACCGCACCCGAGTGTCGGCACTGCTGAAAGGCTATCGCAATCGTCCCGCCGCCGATATCAACGAAGTGTGTCGCGTGATGATCCAGGTCGCGCACCTCGCCGCCGAATTACCGGAGGTGGCTGAACTCGACATCAACCCGCTGCTGGCCGATGCCGACGGCGTGATCGCACTCGATGCGCGCGTGATGTTGCGGCCGCAGGCATTGCGCCATCGGCATGACCGGCTGGCGATTCGTCCCTACCCGCAGGAGCTGGAAGAGCGCATGCCGTGGATGCAGGACGAATTGCTGCTGCGACCCATCCGTCCAGAAGATGCCGAAGAACATGTGCGCTTCGTGCAGGCACTCGATCCGGTCGACGTGCGGATGCGCTTCTTCATCCATATGCGCGAGTTGCAGCCGTCGCAGCTGGCGCGTCTGACACAGATCGACTATGACCGCGAGATGGCCTTCATCGCGGTGCGGCAGCGCGACGATGGCAGTGATGAGACGCTGGGTGTGGTGCGCGGCGTCGCCGACCCGGACAACCATGCGGCCGAGTTCGCGATCTGCATCCGTTCCGACCTCAAGGGCATGGGCCTCGGGCATATCCTGATGTCGAAGCTGATTACTTATTTCAGGCAGCGCGGCACGCGCTGGATCGTCGGCGAAGCCTTGTCGGAGAACCACGCAATTCAGGACCTGACCCGCGAGTTGGGCTTCGACGTGCACAGCAATGTCGGCGATGGCACGGTGGAGATGAAGCTCGACCTGTCGAAATGACATGCATCCTTGCCGCGTCGACTGCATGAGCTTGTGACTCTTCCTGAAGCAGGCCGCCGGTCATTTTTGACTTGAGTCAAGGAAATTGCGTGGCCGCATCCGTAGACTCCGAGTCGCCTGATAAGCCCTGAACTTGCACCTTGCACCTCCGCACGGCATTCACGGCGAGGAGCGAGTCTGATCATGGTTTCAACAGTGGCAATCCATCCCGTACAGCATGTCGAGTTCGACGGCGGCCTGATCCGTAGCCTGTCGCAATCCGGCCCGCGCTACACGTCGTATCCGACTGCCGACCGCTTTTCCGACAGTTTCGGTTACAAGGATTACCTGCAGGCGGTCAGTCATGCGCAATCGCGCGGCGGCCGACATCCGCTATCGCTGTACGTGCACATTCCGCTCTGCGCCACCGTCTGCTACTACTGCGGCTGCAACAAGATCGTCACGAAGAACCGCGACAAGGCCGCGACTTACCTGGGCTATCTGAAGCGCGAGATCGCGATGCAGGGCAAGCTGTTCGCCGGCTTCAATCATGTCGAGCAATTGCACTTTGGTGGCGGTACGCCGACCTATCTGTCCGATGCGCAGATGGATGAACTGATGCAGGTGATCCGCCGCTGGTTCCTGCTGGCCGACGATGAAAAGGGTGAGTACTCGATTGAAGTCGATCCGCGCAGCGTGACCACCGAGCGCATCCACAGCCTGCGTCGCCAGGGTTTCAATCGCATCAGCCTCGGCGTGCAGGACTTCGACGACGCAGTGCAGAAGGCCGTCAACCGCATCCAACCTGAAGCAGCGACGCTGGCGGTGATTCAAGCGGCACGAGACGCCGGTTTCCGTTCTGTCAGCATCGACCTGATCTACGGCCTGCCGAAGCAGACCGTGATGTCGATGAACCAGACCCTGGACAAGGTCATTGCCGCCAATCCGGATCGCATCGCGGTCTACCATTACGCGCACCTGCCGCATCTGTTCAAACCACAGCGTCGCATCAACGAAGACGAATTGCCCAGCTCGGACGCCAAGCTTGACATGCTCGCGCTCTGCATCCGCAAGTTGAACGATGCCGGCTATGTGTACATCGGCATGGACCATTTCGCGAAGCCGGATGACGAGCTCGCGATCGCGCAGCGTCAGGGCCGGCTGCATCGCAATTTCCAGGGCTATTCGACCCATGCGGAAGCGGACCTGGTGGCCGTCGGCGTCTCGGCGATCGGCTCGGTCGGCATGTGCTACGCGCAGAACGCGAAGACGTTGGACGAGTACTACGATCGCCTCGACAGCGGCGAGCTGCCGGTCGTGCGCGGCTATACGCTGTCGCTGGATGATGTGCTGCGCCGCTTCATCATCCAGATGTTGATGTGTAATTTCGAGCTGTCGATCAAGTCGCTCGAACAGGCGTATCCGATCAGCTTCAAGCCCTACTTCACGCGCGAGCTGGAAGAACTGAAGGAACTGGCCGAGCTTGGCCTGGTCACCATCGACGACGACTGGATCAGCGTCACCCTGAAGGGGCGACTCCTGATCCGCAATGTCTGCATGGTCTTTGACCGCCATCTGCATGACGCACGGCAGTTACAATCACAGACAGGCGTTCCCCAGCAGCGCTATTCACGGACCGTCTGAACCCGAACAGCCTGAAACTGTATTCCCTGAACTGTCAGCATTGAATTCCATCGCGCTCCTGCCGGTTTTTCTGATCGGCCTGCTGGGCGGCGTGCATTGCGTAGGCATGTGTGGCGGCATCGTCAGCGCGTTTTCCATCGCGACGCCGGGCCGCCGCCCATTTCCTGTCGCGGTCACTGCTGCCGCCGCAGACTCGCCGGCCCGACCGGCCAGCTTCCTGGCTGCCGCTGCTGACAGCGGCACGCGCGTGCTCGCCTTTAACGCCGGGCGTATCGCCAGTTATGCGATCGCTGGCGCACTGGCCGGCCTGTTGGGCAGCGTGCCGGCACTGATCAATCTCGCGTCGGTACAGACCGCAGCCTACTGGCTCGCGAATGCGATGCTGGTCGCGTTGGGCCTGACCTTGATGAATGCCTGGCACGGGCTGGCGCGCATCGAGCAGGCAGGCCAGGTCATCTGGCGCCATGTGCAGCCGGCCATACGCCGCTTCCTTCCGGTGCGGCATGCGTGGCAGGCGCTTGCGCTGGGCGGCCTGTGGGGGTGGGTACCCTGCGGCATGGTCTACAGCGTATTGATGACAGCGCTGCTGACGGGCACTGCTACGCAGGGGGCACTGGTGATGCTGGTCTTTGGCCTCGGCACCTTGCCGCTGTTGTTCTCGATCGGCATTGCCGGCACCGCTATGCAAGGCTTTCTGCAAAGGCCGCGCGTGCGAGTCATAGCCGGAGCCATCGTGCTGGTCTTCGGCCTGTTGGGGCTGGTGCGTGTCGGCACCGGTCTGTCCTATGGCTGGCTCGACAGTGTCTGCATTACGCCGGGGCATCAGCGATGAAAGCTGACGTGACGGACCAAACGATTGCGACTGCCGCCTCGTCACTTGCGGCGAACGATGTGGCCTGTTTCCATTGCGGCCTTCCAGTCCCGGCGGGCAGTCACTGGTCGGTCGTCATCGATCATCTGCCGCGTGCGATGTGCTGCCCCGGTTGCGAGGCTGTTGCGCAATCCATTGTCGACAGCGGGCTCGATGACTACTACCGCAACCGTCAGCAATTGCCTGATGGCGCCGCCGACGGACGGCAACTGGTGCCGGATGCGCTGAAGCTGTACGACGTGCCGGAACTGGCTGCGCAATTCACCAATGAACAAGGCGGCGCTGAAGCCTTGCTGTCGGTCGAAGGCATACGTTGCGCTGCCTGCGTGTGGCTGATCGAGAAACGACTGTCGCAAGTGCCGGGCCTGCAGTCGGCCAGCCTGAATGTCGCCACCGAAAAGCTGCAGGTGCGCTGGGACGCCGAACTGTGCAAGCCGAGTGACATCCTGCACGCAGTGCGCGAAGTCGGCTATGTCGCCTATCCGTATGACCCGATACAGCACGGCGAACTGCTGCGCAAGAATGCGCGCACGCTGTTCAAGCGGCTGTTCGTCGCTGGGCTATCGATGATGCAGGTGATGATGTATGCAGTGCCCGCCTATGTGGCCGAGGCGGGCGCCATCGAGCCTGACATGGAAGCACTGATGCGCTGGGCCAGCCTCGCACTGACGGCACCGGCCGTTTTCTATTCGGCGCTGCCATTTTTCCAGGGCGCCTGGTCGGACCTGAAGGCACGTGCGCCGGGCATGGACGTGCCGGTGGCCCTGGGCATTGCGGCTGCTTTCATTGGCAGCGTATGGGCCACGGTGACCGGGCAGGGCGATGTATATTTCGACTCGGTCACGATGTTCATCTTCCTGCTGCTCGGCAGCCGCTACCTCGAACTGGTCGCACGCCGCCGCGCTGCGGGTTCGCTGGAGATGATGCAGCATGCGTTGCCTGATGCTGCATGGCGGGTGTCGGAATGGCCAGCGTCGCGCGAGGTACAGCAAGTCGCCGCAGCGCAGCTGAGTGCGGGCGATGTGATCCTCGTGAAGCCCGGCGAGACCATACCCGCGGACTGCGTGTTGCTCGATGGCGAGACTGCGATCGACCTGTCATTGCTGACCGGCGAGAGCAAGCCACAGCCGCGCCGCATCGGTGAATCCGTTGCCGGAGGTGCAGTCAATGTCAGTCAGCCAGTGTTCCTGCGCGTCGAGAAAGTCGCGCGCGACAGTACGTTGGCGGCGCTGGTGCGGCTGGTCGAACGTGCGGGGCAAGGCAAGCCCAGGATTGCGCAATGGGCCGATCGTGTCGCCGCGTGGTTTGTCGCCGCATTGCTGGTGCTGGCTGTCGGCGTGTTCGCTTTCTGGTATTGGCATGACGCGGCACGCGCGTGGCCGGTCGCTATTGCTGTATTGGTCGTGTCCTGCCCGTGCGCGCTGTCGCTCGCAACGCCCTCCGCACTGGCTGCAGCAACCGAGCGCCTGCTGCGGCAGCGCGTGCTGGTGATACAGCCGCATGTGCTCGAGACCCTGCACCGGACAACGCATGTGGTATTCGACAAGACTGGCACGCTGACCGAGGGGCGGCCATCGCTGCAGCGTACCGTCTGCGTAGGTAGCATCGGCAGCATCGATGAAGCGGCAGCCTTGCGTATCGCTGCCGCGCTGGAAGCCGGCAGCGCGCATCCGATTGCGCAGGCTTTCGTCACTGCGCAAGCGGCCATGCGTGGAACATTGCCGCTTGCTACAGCAATGGAATCGGTTGCCGGACTTGGCCTGGCGGCCGATATCGATGGACAGCGTTGGTGGCTGGGCAGTGCGGCCTGGGTTGCGCAAGGCACAGGCTGCGATATTGCATCCACCCCCGTATCACGGGCTGCCGACATCACCGAGATCTTCCTCGGCACGGCTGGCCACTGGGTCGCGCGCTTCGAGCTGGCCGATGCGATCAAGCCCGATGCGCAGGCAGCGATCCACTGGTTCCGTGAGCGTGGCTGCAAGACCGTACTGCTGTCCGGCGATGCGCCAGCGATCGCCAACGAGGTCGCGCGTACTTTGCACATCGATGAAGCCCACGGCGGCAGGCTGCCCGCCCAAAAAATGGCCTTCGTGCAGAGCTTGCAGCAGCAGGGTGCCGTGGTCGCAATGGTGGGCGATGGCATCAATGATGCCGCGGTGCTGAAAGCAGCCGACGTGTCGTTCGCAATGGGCTCGGGCGCAGCACTGGCGCAGTCCCATGCGGATGCGGTGCTGCTCAATACCAGCCTGTCGGCGCTGCTGGATGCGGCGCGTGCAGCAGCTGACAGCATGCGCGTGATCCGCCAGAATCTTGCGTGGGCCACAGTCTACAATCTGGTCGCGATACCGGCCGCCGCGTTCGGTTTGCTGACACCCTGGATGGCCGGTGTCGGCATGTCGGCCAGTTCGGCGCTGGTGGTCCTCAATGCGCTACGGCTGCAGCGCTCACCTCGATAGCCACTCAGACCGATACTTCGACCGACACTTCGACAGGCCGCGCATGGAATCCCTGTATTTGCTGATACCGCTGTCCGTGATCGTGGTCTTCATCGCGCTGTGGATATTCTTCCGCGCGATGGACAGCGGCCAGTTCGACGATCTCGAAGGCCCGGCCATGCGCATCCTGCAGGATGACGATGGCGTTCACTCGGAGACTGGCCCGTCCAAAGGCGATACCAAGATATAAGTATTTGCACAGGTCATTCGCCTTCCGGTCATTTTTGACTCATATCAAGGAAATTTGCCC
>JACCDX010601007.1_pt1 | contig 15324 bp, 16 predicted proteins | sample 7449681 | NCBI WGS metagenome assembly JACCDX01 (sample SAMN15323450, study PRJNA562643) | freshwater metagenome | isolation source: river surface water | place: USA:Blue River Watershed | collected 2017-08-18
AGGTCGACGTCCGGGGACCGGTTCGTTCAGGGCATGCTTGCTGCCGCCTTGGCGCCGCGGGCGCTCAAGCCCGCTGCCGGGGCCCCACCAGCGCGAATATCGCGCCTTCCGGGTCCAGCCCGTTGACGATCCAGTCACCGCCGGGCACCTCGGAGGGGCCGAAGGCGAGGCGACCGCCGGCGGCCTCGATGCGGGCGGCGGCTTCCTCGACGCCGTCGACGCGGAAGTACACCAGCCACTGCGGCTGCGCGAAACCCGGGTCCTTCATCATCGCGCCCAGGGCCTTGCCGCCGACCGAGAAGATCTGGTAAGGGCCCATCTCGCCCATGTCCAATGCGACCTCGCGCTGCCAGCCGAAGCGGCCCAGGTAGAAGCCGGTGGCGGCGACACCATCGGTGGTGTGCAGCTCGTGCCAGGCGCCGTGGCCCGGGTTCATCGGATCGCACGCCGGGCTCGCCTCGTCGCTGCTGCCGCGCATCACGAAGAAGGCCGCGCCCTGCGGGTCAGCCAGCAGGGCGATGCGGCCTACCCCGGGGATGTCGAAGGGAGGCAGGTGGGCACGGCCACCGGCGATGGTGACCTCGGCGACGGTGGCATCCACATCGTCCACGCCCAGGTACATCATCCAGCCGGGGCGGGCGCCCTGCGCGTGCATGGCCTCGGTGAGCGTGGCCAGGCCCGCGACCTTTGCACCGTCGGGCGCGGCGATCAGGCGGTAGTCCATGGCCATGCCCGGGGGCGGGGCCTCGTCGATGGTCCAGCCGAACACCTGTTCATAAAAGCGCCGGGCCGCGGCGGGGTCGCGAGCCATCAGCTCATACCAGATAGGCATTCCTGGGGGGTTGCGCATGGGCGCTCCTGTTGAACTTGCGTGCGTGGGATGCCCATCGTACGCCGCAGCGCCGGTCCTGGTGGCTGGCGCATGGCAGGCGGCCGCACGGACCGCATGTGCCGCTCAGGGCGCCGGGCAGCCGCCGTCCATGCCGGCGAGGCCCGCGAGCTTCTGTACGCGCGAGCGCTGCTCCAGACAGGCCTTGTGCTGGGCCTCGGCGGCCTGCTGCCGGGCGAGGCGGGCAGCCTGCTCCCGCGCAGCCTGCACCTGCGCGATGCGTTCGCGGATCTGCGGCATGGCGGCCAGGGTGGCCTTCTCGCCTTCGAGCATGGCGTTGGCGCGCTGGGTGAAGTCTGCGCCGCCGATGTCCATCACCTGCGGCCGCACGATGATGTCGGCACGGGCGAGTTCGGCCTCGCCGAGCTTCTGTCCCATGATCGCGATCGACTGGCTGAGGGTGCCGAGCAGTCCGCTGGGCGTCTGCCCGCGGGCCTTGCTCGAGATGTCCACCGCGATCACCAGGTCGGCGCCGAGCTGGCGCGCGGCGTCGACCGGCACCGGGCTCACGACGCCGCCGTCGATGAAGCGGTAGCGGCCGATGGCCACCGGCTGGAACACGCCCGGGATGCTGCTGGAGGCGCGCACGGCCTGGCCGGTGTTGCCGCGGGCGAAGACGGTGCGCTCGCCGTCCTCGAGCCGGGTGGCCACGGCGACGAAGGGCTTGGGCAGGCGCTCGATGGGCAGCCGTCGCACCTGCTCGTTGACATAGTCCTCGAGCTTCTGGCCGACGATCAGTCCGCTGGTGGAGAACTGCAGGTCGCGGATCTTCGCCTCGTCGAGGGCGACGGCCTTTTCCTGCAGCTCGAACGCGCTCATGCCGCTGGCGTACAGCGCGCCCACCACGCTGCCGGCGCTGGTGCCGGCGACCACGGCGGGGGCGATGCCGTTGGCCTCGAGGATCTTGATGACGCCGATGTGCGCGAAGCCCTTGGCCGCTCCGCCGCCCAGGGCGATGCCCACCTTGAGGGAGGGGGCTGTCGTGCCGGGTGCCGCGGGCGTTGCACTGGGTGGAGCCGGCGGGCTGCTGCCGCAGGCAGCCAGTGTGAGCGCGGCGACGGCAACCAGCGCCCGCCGGAGCGCGCGTTTCATGGCGCGCTGCGAATCAGGACGCGGCGCGTTCAGCGGCATGGAGGCGGAGATGGAGGCAGCGGACACACGCCGGAGTTTATCGGTGGCGCATTCCAGACGGCATCCGACCCTGGCAGGACCGGGTCCATGCCTCGCGCACATGCACTCACGTCGTCACGTACTCAGGTGCTCACGAACCGGCGGCCGCCGGCGCTGCCGCCATCTGCGCTTCGGCCACCCGTGCCAGCAAGGCCTCGAGCTGGCCGATCTCCGGCGGCTTGGGCAGGTGCTCGTCGAAACCCGCCTGCCTGCTGCGTTCCCGCGCCCGGTTGTCGGCGTAGCCGGACAGCGCGATGAGGTAGAGGTCCTCGGAGTCCGGGTCGGCGCGCAGGCGGCGGGCCAGCTGGTAGCCGTCGACCTCGCCCGGCAGGCCGAGGTCGGAGATCACCACATCAGGCTGCATCTCGCGCGCCAGCGCCAGCCCCGCCTCGCCGTCGTGGCAGGTGTCCACCCGGTGCCCGCCAAGCGAGAGCAGCTCGGCCAGGGTGTCGGCGGCGTCGTGGTTGTCCTCGACGATCAGCACCCGCAACCCGGGCGCGGCGTCGGAGGCCGGGGTCACCGCATCGCCTGGCTCCCCGGGCGACATGAGGCTCGCATGCCCGGCCAGCGGCAGGTAGAGCGTGAAGGTGGCGCCCAGGTCCTCCCCCGGGCTGCTGGCCTCGATGCGCCCGCCGTGAAGCTCGGCCAGCCCCTTGGTGAGGGCCAGGCCCAGGCCCAGCCCGCCGCGGCTGCGTGACAGGTCTTGCGCGGCCTGCTCGAAGGGGTTGAACAGCCGCGCCAGCAGCGCATGCCCCATCCCGATGCCGGTGTCGGATACGCGCAGCAGCGCCTCGTGCCGCAGCGGGTCGCCTTTCGCTTCGACGGTGATCAGGCCGCCATGATGGCTGAACCTGCCGGCGTTATTGAGCAGGTTGCCCAGCATCTGCGCCAGGCGGACGGCGTCGCCGTCCACCCACAGCGGCTCGGGCGCGGTATCGATCACCAGGCGCAGGCCGGCGGTCTCCAGGCTGGCGCGGTAGTCCTCGGCGGTGTCGCGGGCGATGGCGTTGAGGTCGCAGCGGGTGATGCGCAGGGACAGCTTGCCGCGCCCGATGCGCGAGACGTCCAGCAGGTCGTCGATGAGGCGCGTCATGTGCCCCACCTGGCGCGCGATCACCTCGCGGGTGCGGGCGAAGCGCGGGTCGGCGGGGTCGAGGCGGCGCAGGATCTCGACCGCGCTGCGCACCGGCGCCAACGGGTTGCGCAGCTCGTGCGCCAGCACCGCGATGAATTCGTCCTTGCGCCGGTCGGTCTCGCGCAGGGTCTCCTCGGCCTCGCGCTGCGCGGTGACGTCGGTGTTGGTGCCGAACCAGTTGAGGACCTGGCCCCGGGAGTCGCGGATCGGGAAGGCCCGCGAGAGGAACCAGCGGTACTGGCCGTCGGCGCCGCGGATGGGGAAGGTGTCCTCCCAGGGCTCGCCGCTGGCGATGTGGTGGCGGAATTTCTCGGTGACCCGCGCGACATGCTCGGGGTGGTGGACCTTCTGCCAGCCCCAGCCCGCCATCTCCTCGGGGCGGCTGCCGGTGAACTCGAACCAGCGGCGGTTGTACCAGTAGATCGCGCCGTCGGGGTTGGCCATCCACGCCAGCTGCGGCAGGTGGTCGGCCAGGGCCTGGAAGCGCTCGGCACTTCGCTGCAGCGCGCGCTCGTGCTCGCGGCGCTCGGTGATGTCGATGACCGAGGCCAGCACCAGGCCGCTGGAGGCACCCTGCAGCGGGGTGAGGCCGATCTCCACCGGGAACTCGCTGCCGTCACCGCGGCGGGCGCGCAGGTCGCGGCCCTGGCCCATGGGACGGGTGCTGGGGCTGGCATGGAACTGCTGCCGGTTGATGTGGTGGTGGCCGCGTTGCGCGTCCGGCACCAGGCTGTCGACCTGGCGTCCCACCAGCGAATCACGGGGCATCCCGAACATGCGCTCGGCCTGGCCATTGACCAGCTCGATCCGCCCCTCGCGGTTGACGACGATCATGCCGGCCGGCGAGGCCTCCAGGGTCTCGCGCATTCGCTGCTCCCGCAGGGCCAGCTCCTGCTGGGCGCGCAGCAGGTTGTCCTGCCGGGCGGCGGCCACCCGCAGGCTGCGCAGGCGGCCCTCGTTCAACGCGCTGAACAGCAAGCCGTAGCCCATGAACAGGGCCAGCCGGACCCACTCGCTGCTATTGCTTGGCATCAGGGAGAGATCGGGCGGGACGAAGAGCATCTCGCCCAGCAGCGCCGACAAGAGGGTCGCGAACACGCCCGGTCCCCAGCCGCCGAACCAGGAGGCCAGCAGCGGCGCCGCCAGCAGCGCGATCAGCGGAGCCTCGCCCTGCAGGAGCGGCTCCAGCGCCAGCCGCAGCGCGGTGAAGGCCAGGGAGCAGGCCAGGGCCACGCCATACCGCTGGGGCCAGGGGCGACGGGGGGCAGGCGGGGCACCGGTGGGCGGCAGCGCTGGAGCCATGGAGGTTCGGGGCCGGCGGATGGGCGGGCAGGTCGGCCAGCCAATCTAGCGCAGCCTCCGGCCGCCCTGCGCCTCGCGACAGTAACTTCTGGTCCGGTGCGCAACCGGAGGCGTCCGTATGATGCGGACGGTTGCAAACAAGGGCCCTGGTGGCCGGAGGACGTCACATGGACAAGCTGCAGTGGCTGGTGCTCGGACTGGCTCTATTTCTGGGCATCCACTCGACCCGCATCGTGGCCGAGGGCTGGCGCGGCCGGATGATCGCGGCCCTCGGTGAGATGCGCTGGAAGGGGCTGGTCTCCCTGGTCTCGCTGGCGGGCTTCGTCTTGCTGGTGTGGGGCTATGGCCAGGCGCGCATGGACACGGTGGCGTTGTGGACACCGCCCGCGGGCATGCGTCATCTCGCGGCCCTGCTGACCGTGCCGGCCTTCATCTTCCTCGTGGCCGCGTATGTGCCTCGCAACGGCATCCGCGCGCGGCTGCGTCATCCGATGTTGATTGGCGTGAAGACCTGGGCCCTGGCCCACCTGCTGGTCAATGGCACGCTGGCCGATGTGGTGCTGTTCGGTTCCTTCCTGCTGTGGGCGGTGCTGGATTTCATCGCGGCACGGCGGCGTGACCGGGCGGCGGCGGCGCTTGGCGATCAGCCGGCCCCGGCGCCGACTTCGGGCGGCGCAACCGCGTTGACGGTCGTGATCGGGCTGGCCGCCTGGGCCGGCTTTACCTTCTGGGCTCACGGTTGGCTCATTGGCGTGCGGCCGTTCGGCTGAGCACGCGCTGCGCCGCATCCTGCGTGCTGTCCTACGCCGCGGCGCTCATCCCGCGCGCACAGTGGCCGGCTTTTCACGCGCCCTGCGCAGGAGCTGATTGATGAGCAAGCGAAACCGACCGAAGAAGCCCCCGGGCACTGGCAAGCTGGCCAATGACCGCAACAAGATGGGCGAGGAGACGCCCACCCAGCGCAACGAGGGCCGGCGCTCGCCAGAGAGCCGCCACGACCGCGAGACCCTGGCCGGCTCGCAGAACCAGAACCAGGTGCGGCGCGGCTCGCCGAGTTCGGGCCAGCGCTGACCCGCCCGCGGTGGCGCTGCCCGCGGCACCGCCCCGCTCCAGGGCCCGGTCGATGGCCCGCCGGCCCACCCGGGCATCCAGCGATCGGGCGGCCCAGGGACGGGCTGCCTCCACAATGGCGGCATGACCCGCCTGCTGCTGACCTATCTCGCTACCCTGCTGGCCATCGGCGTGCTCGACGCCCTCTGGCTGGGCGTGATCGCGCGCCGCTTCTACGCGGACGGCATCGGCCACCTGATGGCGGACGCCCCCTGGTGGCCGGCGGCGGTGGCCTTCTACCTGCTGTACCCGGTGGGCGTCACCGTGTTCGCGGTGATGCCGGGCGGTGGCGACTGGACCCGGGCGCTGGCGCTCGGGCTTGCGGCGGGGCTGTTCGCCTATGGCACCTACGACCTCACCAACCTCGCGGTGATGCGCGGCTGGCCCTGGCGCCTGGCCCTGGTCGACATCGGCTGGGGCATGGCGGTGAGCGCGGCCGGTGCCCTGGCTGGGACCTGGGCCTGGCGCGCGCCGGCGCCGGCCACGCCTTAACGCGCGTCCGGCAGTTCGATCTTCACCTCGAGCACCTCGAGGTTGTCCTGCCGGTCGAGCTGGACCTTGATGTCCTGCGGGTCGATGCGGATGTACTTGCTGATGACCGCCACCAGGTCGCGCTGCAGGTCGGGCAGGTAGTCGGGCTCGGCGGCGTTGCGGCCGCTGCGCTCATGTGCCAGGATGATCTGCAGCCGTTCCTTGGCGACGCTGGCGGTCTTCTTCTTCTCGCCGAGCAGGAAGGACAGGAAGGACGCCATGCTCAGCGACCTCCGAACAGGCGTTGCAGGAAGCCGGCCTTGGGCGCCTCGGTGAAGCGCAGGGGCTTGTCCTCGCCCAGGAAGCGGGCGACCACGTCCTGGTAGGCCTCGGCCACGTCGCTGCCTTGCAGGTGGACCGCGGGCGTGCCCTGGTTGCTGGCCTGCAGCACCGACTCGCTTTCCGGAATGACACCGATGAGCGGAATGCGCAGGATGTCCTCGATGTCCTGCAGCGAGAGCATCTGGCCCTGGGCGACCCGGGCCGGGTGGTAGCGGGTGACCAGCAGGTGCTCCTTGACCGGCTCGCGGCCCTCGATGGCGCGGCGGGTGCGCGACCCCAGCATGCCCAGGATGCGGTCGGAGTCGCGCACCGAGGAGACCTCGGGGTTGGTGACGACCAGGGCCTCGTCGGCGTAGTGCATGGCCATCAGCGCGCCGGTCTCGATGCCGGCGGGCGAGTCGCAGACGATGTACTCGAAGCCCATGCCGGCCAGCTCGGTCAGCACGCGCTCGACGCCTTCCTGCGTGAGGGCCTCCTTGTCGCGGGTCTGCGAGGCGGCCAGCACGTAGAGCTGTTCGCTGTGCTTGTCGCGGATCAGGGCCTGGTTGAGGGTGGCCTCGCCCTGGATGACGTTGACGAAGTCATAGACCACGCGGCGCTCGCAGCCCAGGATCAGGTCCAGGTTGCGCAGGCCGACGTCGAAGTCGATGACGCAGGTCTTGTGGCCGCGCAGCGCGAGGCCGGAGGCGAAGCTGGCGGAGGTGGTGGTCTTGCCCACCCCGCCCTTGCCGGAGGTGACGACGATGATTCTTGCCATGCGAGGGATCTCCCTGTGTGTGCTTGTTGGTGTGGTGAGGGTGAACGAGGAGGGGCTGCCGGGGCAGCCCGCGAGATGCATCAGGCCAGCGGTGTGATGACCAGCCGTCCGGCGCTGCCGCCGTCGAGCCGGACTTGAACCGGGCCGTTCGCGAGCTCGGCCGGCAGCGCGACGTCGCCGTCGCGCCAGACGCCGGCGATGGCCAGCAGCTCCGGCTGCAGGCCGAGGGCGAAGATGCGTGCGTTGTCGTCGCCGCGTGCGCCGGCGATCGCGCGGCCGCGCATCGGTGCGTAGACATGGATGTGGCCGTCGGCGATGACCTCGGCGCCCGGGTTGACCACGGCGGTGAGGACGAGGTCGCGGCCGCGGGCATAGACCTGCTGGCCGGCACGCAGCGGGCGGTCGACGACCAGGGCTTGGGCCTTGCCATCGCCGGATGTGGCCGTTGCCGTGGAGGAAGCCGCCTGCACCGCCTCGAGCAAGCGGGCCTCATCGCCCGCCGGCAGGCCGGCCGCCAGGGCTTGCGCCATCAGCGCCGGGCTGCCGCCGCGTGCGGCCACCGCGTGCAGCCGGTGCGCTCGCAGCAGGCCGCGCAGGGCCTCGAAGTCGGGCGCGGGCGCATCGGCCGGCAGCGCCGACAGATCGAGCAGCAGCGGGTCCTGGTCGAAGAAGTCGGGCAGGTCGCCGAAGCGCGCATGGAACTCCTGCGCCAGCTGGGGCAGGTCGGTGGACTTGAGCAGCAGGCGCACCAGCGGCAGCTGGGCGCTCTTGATCTCGAACGTGGCAGGCACACGGCCTGCGAGGGCGACGGGCATCGGGGGGTGGGGTGCGCGCGCGGCGTCAATGGCGCCGGCGCGGGGCGGACAGTGGGTGCGGGGCGAAGGAGAGAAGGCGCGGGAAGCGTGCGGAGCAGGCCGGGGCAGCGGGGTCGATGACGGCGGCGAAGGGGCCGCGTGGCAGGTGAATCGGATCGCCAGGGCCGTGCCTCGCGCGAAGCGCGCGATCTTATCAGCGCCGGGCGGCGTGCCGCGGCCGGCGCGCCTCCATGTGCAGGTAGGTCGCCGTCGCCACCGCCAGCGGCACCAGGTAGAACATCGCGCGGTACAGCACCAGCCCGGCCAGCAGCAGGTGCGGCGCCAGCCGGTGCGAGAGCAGCGCGACAAAGACCGCCTCGATCACGCCCAGCCCCGCCGGCACATGCGTGATCACCCCGGCGATGGCGGCGATGAGCAGCACCGCCAGCACCTGCAGGTAGGGCAGGCGTCCCTCGAACAGCAGCGTCAGCAGGGTCCCCATGGTGACCCAGTGCGTCACCGAGACGCCCACCTGCGCCAGTGCCAGCGGCAGGCGGGGCACCGGCAGGTGCTGGCCCCGCAGCCGCATCTCATGGCCGCCATGGCGGGCGCAGAGGCCGAGGTAGAGGGCGGCCACCGCCAGCAGCCCGGCACCGATCCAGCGAAGCCCGGTGCTGCCCAGCTCCCAGCCCGGCGGCAGCGCCGGCGGCGCCAGCGTGAACACGGCACCGGCCAGCACCATGTAGCCGAGCCAGTTGCTGATCATGGCGAAGGTGACGATGCGGGCCACCCGGCCGCCCTCCAGCCCCATCCGGGTGTAGAGCCGCGCGCGGACGCCGACGCCCCCCAGCAGGGCCCCCAGGTTGAGGTTGACCGCGTAGCTCGTCGCGCCCACCAGCAGCACCCGCCGCGTCGGCAGATGGTGCCCGGTGTAGCGCCGCCCCAGCAGGTCGAACACGGCGTACAGCCCGTGGCTGGCAAAGGCCATCAGCGCGGCGCCGAGCAGCAGGTGCAGGGGCAGGGCGGCAATCGCCGCCATCACCGCCCCCCAGTCGATGCGCCGGCCCTGGCGCACCAGCACATAGAGCAGCGCCGCGACCAGCAGCAGGCCCAGTGCCCGGGCCAGCCAGCGCAGCACCGGGTGGCGCCGCGGAAGGGCGGCCTCGCCGCTCACGCCAGGTCCCGTGGCGCCAGCGGCGGCGCCTGCAGCTCGGGGGCGTGGGGTGGCAGCCCGCGGGCCCAGCCAGGGAACTTGCGCATCACGTGGAAGGCGAGGTAGCTGCGCACCAGGGCCAGCCCGCGCACCCGGGGCAGGCGCTCGGGCAGCACCTCGCGGCAGCTGTGCGCCATCAGCGCCGACAGGTGCTGGTGCAGGGCGTCGTTGAAGCCGGTGTCGTCGACCACGACATTGGCCTCGAGGTTGAGGGCCAGGCTCAGCGGGTCGAGGTTGCTCGAGCCCACCGTGGCCCAGCGGCGGTCCACCAGCGCCACCTTGCCGTGGAAGGGGCGAGGGCGGTATTCGAAGATGCGCACGCCCGCGCGCAGCAGGTGCTGGTAGAGCGTGGAGGCCGCGGCGCGCACGATGGGCATGTCGGGCCGCCCCTGCAGGACGAGCCGCACGTCCACCCCGCGCCGCGCCGCCAGGCGCAGCTCGCGCACCAGCCGGTAACCCGGGAAGAAGTAGGCATTGGCGATCACCACCCGCTCGCAGGCGCCGCGCAGGGCGCGCCGGTAGGTGCGCTCGATGTCCTCCGGGTGGTCATGGTTGTCGCGCACGACGAGGCGGGCCCGCATGGTGCCGGCCACAGGCGCCGGCGGCAGCTCGGGCCGCGTCCGCGCGGGGAGCTGGTCCAGCACGAAGCGGCGCAGCGTGGTCACCAGCGGCCCGCGGATCTCCACCGCGTAGTCCTGCTTGGCCAACGGGCCGTGGTCGGCCAGGTGGTCGCTGGAGTAGTTGATGCCGCCGACGAAGGCCAGGCGGCCGTCCACGACCACGATCTTGCGGTGCATGCGCCGCAGCACCTTGGGGCGCAGGCCGAAGGGGCGCGGCCCGGGGTCGAACAGGTGCAGGCGAGCGCCGCTGTCGGCCAGGCTGCGCACGAAGGCCTCGGAGAGATTGGGCGAACCCCAGCCGTCGACGGTGAGCTCCACCTGCACCCCGCGCTGCGCGGCGGCCACCAGCAGGGCGCGCAGCTGCAGCCCGACCCGGTCCTCGAAGAGGATGAAGGTCTCGATCAGGATCTCGTGGCGCGCGCTGGCCACGGCGTCGAACACCCCTGGAAAGAAGGCCTCGCCGTTTTCCAGCAGGCGCAGCGCATTGCCCTCGGTCCAGCCGCCGGCTGCCGGGTTCGGGCCCAAGGTCAGCCGCATGGGCGGGCTCACAGATGCACCTCTGCCGCCAGAGGCAGGTGGTCCGAAAGGTGGGACCAGGGCTTGCGGGGCAGCACCACCGGCAGGTGGGCCGAGGCATTGCGTACGTAGATGCGGTCCAGCGTGAGCAGCGGCAGGCGGGCCGGAAAGGTCTTGGCCGGCATGCCATAGGCCTCGACGAAGACCTCGCGCAGCTGCGCACCCTCCCGGAGGAGGGGGTCGGCGCGGCGGCGCCAGTCGTTGAAGTCGCCGGCGACGATGAGCGGCGCATTCGGCGGCACCTCGCCGCGCACCATCTCGCACAGCAGGTCCAGCTGCTGGCGGCGGTGGCTTTCCATCAGCCCCAGATGCACGCAGATCACATGCACCTCGATCGGTTGCCCGGGGATGCGCAGCACGCAGTGCAGCAGGCCGCGCTTCTCGGGGCCGGCGATGGAGATGTCGTGGTTCTGATCGTGGATGATGGGGTACTTGGACATCACCGCGTTGCCGTGGTGCCCCTCGGGGTAGACCACGTTGCGGCCGTAGGCGTACTGCGGCCAGATGTCATCGGCCAGGAATTCGTAGTGCGGCGCCTCGGGCCAGCCGCTGAAGCGCAGGCGGCGCTCCTCGTGGTTGCCCTGCACCTCCTGCAGGAAGACCACGTCCGCGCCGACCTTGCGCACCGCATCCCGCAGCTCGGGCAGGATGAAGCGGCGGTTGAAGATGGTGAAGCCCTTGTGGATGTTGACCGTCATCACGGTCAGCACCGGGCCCGGCGGCGGGGAGGTGCTCATGGTCGGCTGCGAGGGGCGCCAGGCCCCTGCAGCGTTCTAAGGTCGCGCTGCTACTGTGGATGTAGGACGGCGCGCCTGGTGGCTGACGGTTGCGCAGGGCCACCGGGCCGTGGTGGCGTGAGGGAGGTTGCAGCGGACGGGCCTGGGTCTTGCTGGACCCGGGTTCGCGTCGGCTGCGTCCCTGATGCGGTCGCCCTCAGCCGTGGCGGTGACCGTGCGCACCGCCATGCCGGCCTTCGTGACCTCCCATGGCCCGCGCGGTCTGGGCGTCAAAGCGCTTCTGCTGCTCAGGGGTCAGTGCAGCATAGAAGCTGCGGACGGCGGCGGCGCGCTTGTCCATCTCGGCCTGGTGCTGCTGGCGCATGGCCTGCATCTGCTCCAGACGCTGCGGCGTGGTCATCGCCGTCATGGCGGCACGGTCCGGCCGGGCCGAGGCCGTGGCGGGTGGGCGCATGGCGCTGGTGAATTGGTTCCAGGCCGGCTCCTGGGCCGGTGTCAGCTGCAGCGACTGCTTGAGGTCCGCCATGTGGCGGTCGAACCGCTGCTGCATCGCGGCCGGGTCGTGGGCGCGGCGGCCTTCGTGCTTGTCACCATGGCCGTGGGCGTGACGACCGCGGTGCATGTCGCCATGCCTCTCGGCATGCATCTCGCCATGGCCCATGCCGGCGCGGGACGCGGCCTGGGCGGGGCCACTGGCGGGTGCGGGTGCGGCCGCCTGGGCCATGGCTGCGCCGGCCGCGAGGGCCAGAAGGGCGGCGGCGGCCTGGCGGCGGGCGGCGAAGGCGATGTGGGGCAGGGAGGTCTTCATCGTCGGTTCCTCTCGAGGAAATGGGTGGCTAAGGCGCTGCGTGCTTTGCAGCGTGGTGCCACTGTGCGCCGCCTTCTTGAAGCCTCCATGCGTGCCGTGTTGCGGGAAGGTAAAGATGCCTCGCCGTCCCGCTTCAGCCCAGGCGACCGTTGCGGAAGTCCTCCACCGCCTCCATGAGCTGCTCGCGCGTGTTCATCACGAAGGGCCCGTATTGCGCGATCGGCTCGCGCAGCGGCCGGCCGGCAATCAGCAGCACCCGTGCCGGCGCATCACGGTCCGCGCACACGCGTACCCCGTCGCCCTCGTTGGCCAGGATGGCCATGCGGTTGCGTTCGACGCGAGTGGGCGAATCGCCCAGGGCCTCGACCTGGCCTCGATAGACGAACAGGAAGGCGTTGTGTGACGCGGGCAGGGGCTGCTCGAACGCGGCCCCGGCGGGCAGGTGGATGTCGAGGTAGAGCGGCTCGGTGTGCGGGCGCTGCACCGCGCCGTCCACGCCGTGGCTGCGGCCGGCGATCACCCGCACGTCGACTCCTGAGGGCGTCGTGAGACGCGGCACTTCGGCGTCCTGGATGTCGCGATACCACGGCGGGCACATCTTGTCCTTGCCCGGCAGGTTGAGCCAGAGCTGGAAGCCCTCCATGACGCCGTCTTCCTGCTCGGGCATCTCGCTGTGCACCAGGCCGCGGCCGGCCGTCATCCACTGCACGCCGCCGTTCTGCAGCAGCCCCTCGTGACCCGCGCTGTCGCGATGGCGCATGCGGCCCGCGATCATGTAGGTGACGGTCTCGAAGCCGCGGTGCGGATGGTCGGGGAAGCCTGCGCCGTAGTCGTCGGGGTCGTCGCTGGCGAAGTTGTCCAGCATCAGGAAGGGGTCGAGCCGCCGCTGCAGGTCCTGGGTGAGGACGCGGGTGAGCTTGACGCCCGCGCCATCGCGCGTGGGCTGGCCGGTGACCAGGCGCTCGACGCGGCGGGGCTGGGTGATGTTCTTCGTGTCGTTCATGGTGGGCAATTGGATCATCGCCGTCCAAGCCTGGCGTGCGGGTCGGGCATCAGGTGGCGCCGGGGCCGTGGCAGGCGGCTTGGCCATGGGCGGCCGCCCCGCCGGCCAGGTCGTCGAGGATGGGACACTCCGGCCGCGCGTCGCCATGGCAGCCCGCGATCAGGTGCGCGAGGGTGCGCTGCATGGACTGCATGGCCTCGATGCGGCGGGCCAGGTCGTCCGCATGGCGCTGCGCAATCTTGCGCACGCTGGCCGAGGAGCGGCGGCGGTTGCGCCAGAGGCCGACCAGCTCGGCGATCTCGGCCATGGAAAAGCCCAGGTCACGGGCGCGCTTGATGAAGCGCAGCTGGTGGACCTCGGCCTCGCCATACTGGCGGTAACCGCTGTCGCTGCGGGCCACGCCCGGCAGCAGGCCCAGCGACTCGTAGTGCCGCACCATCTTGGCTGAAACGCCCGATTCCCGGGCTGCCTCGCCGATGTTCATTGCACCGCGTAACCTTCGTCGGCAATCGCCTGGGCGATGGCCTCGCGCGGCTGGGTGGTCTGGACCTCGACCTTGCCCGCGGGCCGGTCGATCCTGACCTGCGCGGCCGGGTCGATGCGCTGCACCGCCTGGGTCACGGCGCGCTCGCAGTGGCCGCAGGTCATGCCCTGGACCTGGAAGTTCTGGTTCATGGTGTCCTCCTGTACGGAAAGTGGATCAGGCCTTGCATCCTGCACCTTCCCATGGTGGCAAGGTCAAGGGCATGATGGCAAGTCCCTGCGGGTGTCGGCTTGATCTGCCTCAACACTTGACCTTGCCACGATGGCAAGGTGCATCCTGACCTCCATGAACACCACCACCGCTCCGCTCGCCGATCCCGCCGCCCCCGCTGCGGCCGACCTCAGCACCCTCGACCTGGGCGTGGGCGGCATGACCTGCGCCTCCTGCGTGGGCCGGGTCGAACGCGCGCTCAAGCGGGTGCCCGGCGTGCAGGAGGCGACGGTCAACCTGGCCACCGAGTCCGCGCGGGTGCTGTATGCGCCTGGCGAGGAGGCCGAGGCCCGCATCCGCCGCGCGGTGCGGGATGCCGGCTACGAGCCGCGCGCCGCCGAGGCGGCCTTCGCCGAGGACCTCTCGCCCTGGGCCGGCTTCGGTCCGGTGGCGCTGGCGCTGGGCCTGTCGCTGCCGCTGGTCGTGCCCATGCTCGCCGACCTGGCCGGCCGCCACTGGATGCTGCCGGCCTGGTTGCAGTTCGTGCTGGCGACGCCGGTGCAGTTCGTGCTCGGCGCGCGCTTCTACCAGGCGGGCTGGCATGCGCTCAAGGCCGGCACCGGCAACATGGACCTGCTGGTGGCGGTGGGCACCAGCGCCGGCTGGGGCCTGTCGATGTGGATGTGGCTGGCGCAGGGGTCCTCGCACCTGTACTTCGAGGCCTCGGCGGTGGTGATCGCGCTGGTGCTCCTGGGCAAGTGGCTGGAGGCACGTGCCAAGCGCCAGACCACCGCCGCCATCCGCGCGCTGCAGGCGCTGCGCCCCGAATTCGCCCATGTGCTCAGGCCCGGCCCGGCCGGCGGCACCGAGGAGGACCTGCCCCTGGCCGAGGTGCTGGCGGGGGACCGGCTGGTGGTGCGTCCTGGCGAACGCATCCCCGCCGACGGGGTGCTGGAAGAAGGCGCCACCCATGTCGACGAGTCCATGCTGACCGGCGAGCCCCTGCCGGTGGCCAAGGCGGTGGGCGCCCGCATGACCGGCGGCAGCATCAACGGCGAGGGCCGCATCGTGCTTCGTGCCACCGCGGTGGGCAGCGAGTCGGTGCTGGCCCGCATCATCCGGCTGGTGGAGGACGCGCAGGCGGCCAAGGCGCCGATCCAGCGCCTGGTCGACCAGGTCAGCGCGGTCTTCGTGCCGGTGGTCATGGCCATCGCCGCGCTCACGGTGGCGGGCTGGCTGGTGGCCGGCGCCGGTATCGAGACCGCCCTGATCCACGCGGTGGCGGTGCTGGTGATCGCCTGCCCCTGCGCCCTGGGCCTGGCGACGCCGGCGGCCATCATGGCCGGTACCGGCGTGGCCGCACGCCACGGCATCCTGATCAAGGACGCGCAGGCGCTGGAGATCGCGCACCGGGTCGACACCGTGGCTTTTGACAAGACCGGCACCCTGACTGTGGGCCGCCCGCGCCTGGTGGCCTTCGTGCCCGCGCCCGGGATCGACGAGGCGGCGGCCTTGACCGCCGCCGCCAGCCTCCAGGCGGGCAGCGAGCATCCGCTGGCGCGGGCGGTGGAGGCTGCCGCCCGCGAGCGGGGCCTGGCGGTGCCTGCCCTTGACAGCGTGCGCGCCGTGGCCGGCCGGGGCAGCGAAGGCGAGGTGGCCGCGCGCAGCTACCTCATTGGCAGCCTGCGCTGGATGGACGAACT
>JACCDX010014934.1_pt1 | contig 15321 bp, 7 predicted proteins | sample 7449681 | NCBI WGS metagenome assembly JACCDX01 (sample SAMN15323450, study PRJNA562643) | freshwater metagenome | isolation source: river surface water | place: USA:Blue River Watershed | collected 2017-08-18
AAACAGCTCGATATTGACATGGAAAAAGTCCATGCTGGTGACCGCGCGTCCGCCCGAGACATGGCCGCCAAAACCGGGGATGTCACGACCCCCCGCATCATTGCGCTGGTGGTCTTCATTGTGTGGGGTGCCGTCAACTGGAAACTGTTCAACGGCACAATTAGTGGAGATATGCGAGAGCTTGTAGCCCGGGCGCTAGGCACCTTGGACGGCACGCTGCTGGCGGTGGTGTACTACTACTTTGGCTCCTCTTCCGGTAGCAAAGACAAAACGCAAGCAATCAAAGGATGACCATGAACCTCACCCCCCACTTTACCCTTGAAGAACTGACAGCCTCCGAAGCGGCCGACCGCAACGGCTGGGACAACACCCCGAATGAACAAGAACTTGCAAACCTCAAACGCCTGGCTGACTTCCTTGAGCAGGTCAAAGCTGTCGTGGGCAACAAACCCATCATGGTCAATTCAGCGTTTCGCTCCAAGCTGGTCAATGACTCTGTGGGGTCTAAAGACACTTCTCAGCATCGCATCGGCTGCGCTGCTGACATTCGGGTTCCCGGCATGACGCCAGATGAGGTTGTCAAAGCCGTAATAGCCAGTAAAATCGGCTACGACCAGGTGATCCGCGAATTTGACCGGTGGACGCATATTAGCGTCCCCAATACCGAAGACGCTGCGCCCCGACACCAGGCCTTAATCATTGACAAATCCGGCACTCGCCCGTACGCTTGAGCCGGCCTAAGGGACGCCCGCCATGCCGCTCAAGAAACTGCAACTTAAAGCCGGAGTCAACCGCGAGAACACCCGGTACACCAGCGAAAATGGCTGGTATGACTGCGACAAAGTGCGGTTTCGCCAAGGCACGCCTGAGAAGATTGGCGGCTGGCGGTCATTTACGCAGACCTTTGCGGGCATTTGCCGGTCTCTGTGGAACTGGACCACGCTGGGGTCTCAGAACCTGATTGGCATTGGCACCAACGAAAAGTTCTATATCAACCAGGGCGGCACAAACTACGACGTTACTCCCATCAGGACAACGTATCTGCTGGGCGCAAACCCATTCACCACTGTTTCCGGCCTGGCAACCGTCACGGTATCTGACCCTACCGGGGGCTACGTTGTCGGGGACTGGGTGACTTTCTCTGGCGCGGCCGTCTTTAACGGCGTGGACATGAATGGCGAGTTCCAGATTCTTACCATCAACGCCGGGGCAAACACGTACACCGTCACAGCAACGACCACGGCCAGCGGAAGCGGCGCCGGTGGCGGCGCCACGGTACAAGCTGCGTACCAAATCAACATAGGCCCCCCGATCGCGGTTCCGTTTTCTGGGTGGGGCGCCGGGGGTTGGGGCATTCCGTACTGGGGTTCCGGCGCAGTGGCCAGCATCCAGCAAATGCGGCTCTGGAGCCAAAGTAACTTTGGCGAAGACCTGATTTTTGGATTCCGCAACGGCCCAATTTATTATTGGGATGCGTCTCTTGGGATTGGGTCGCGTGGGGTTGACATCACTACTTTGGCCGGCGCCGATCCTGACACGCCCACAATCCATAACTTAGCGTTTGTGACGGATACAAGCCGCTTTGTCATGGTGTTTGGCGTCAACGATTACGGGTCTGCTTTGATTAACCCAATGTTGATTCGCTGGAGCGCGGCGGAATCGGTTACGGATTGGACGCCCGCAGCCACAAACCAGGCGGGCAGTTTGCAGCTATCGCATGGCTCCCAAATCATTGGCGCATTGCAGGCCCGTCAAGAAATCTTGGTGTGGACTGATTCCACCTTGTACTCAATTCAGTTCTTGGGTAACGAGCCGTGGTGGGGGTCGCAGCTGCTTGCAGACAACATCTCAATTGCCAGTCAAAACGCCATGGCGGTTGCGTCGGGGGTCACATACTGGATGGGTGTGGACAAGTTCTACAAGTACGACGGCCGCACTGCCACGCTTCGTTGTGACTTGCGCCAATACATCTTCAGCGACATCAACCTTTCGCAGTCCGCGCAGATTTTTGCGGGTACCAACGAGGGGTTCAACGAGGTATGGTGGTTCTACTGCTCTGCCGCGTCCACTGCGATTGACCGCTACGCGGTCTACAACTATGCAGAAGACATTTGGTATTACGGCTCGATGGGCCGCACAGCTTGGCTTGACTCAGGGCTAAGAGACTATCCTATGGCTGCTACGTACAGCAACAATTTGGTGTACCACGAGTACGGCTTGGACGACGCTACAACCCCCACGACGTTGCCTATTGAGGCCTACATTGCCTCGTCTGAGTTCGACATCGACGACGGCAACCAAGTTGGGTTTGTGTGGCGTATGCTCCCCGACATCACGTTCCGTGGGTCAGATGCGGCCTATCCGTCGGTCACTATGTATTTGCGCCCCATGCAGAACTCTGGGTCTGGGTTTAACACTCCCGAATCCGTGGGCGGGTCCGCTTCGTACCCTGTCACTGAAATTGGAACGGGTACAGCCTATAACATCGAAACATTCACGGGGCAGATCAATACCCGCGTGCGCGGGCGTCAGCTTGTGATGGAAGTGCGATCCACTGGGTTGGGTGTGCAATGGCAGTTGGGTTCCCCACGGCTTGACATCCGCCCGGATGGGAGACGCTGATGGCCACGACCTTCAGACATGCGCTGCGTACATTCGTAGCCCCGTCGCTGCCCAACTCTCCTGTTGACTACAACCAGGGGCAATTTGACAAATTCAATAACGTCTTGCGCCTGTACTTCAACCAGATTGACAGCACAGTTGGGGCAATGATTGGCGGCACGGGCGGCAGCTATCTGTCGTTCCCGTATGCGGCTATTCAGCGGACTACGAACGTGACGTTCACCGCCAATACCGCGACGCAGATCACGTTTGACCAGAATGACTTTTTGAATGGCTGCGCCAACGACGGCACTGATGGCATTGAGGTGGACTACTACGGCATCTATAACTACCAGTTCAGTGTGCAGCTCAAGAACGCTGATACGCAAATTCATTCTGCTTGGATATGGCTGCGCGTAAACAATGTGGATGTGGACGGTACGGGCAGCAAGTTTGACGTCATCAGTAGCCACGGCGGAACTCCGGGCTACGTCATTGCAGCGTGCAACTTCTATGTGAGCTTGGCGCCTGGGGATACTGTGGAAATGTGGGCAGCAGTAAACAACACTCAGGTCACTTTTGAAGCGGCTCCAGCGCAGGTTAGCCCGTTTCCGATGCCTGCAATCCCGTCCGTGGTGGCTACACTCACGTACGTATCAACGCCGCCCGCGGCGTAAGGAAAAACATGGCCACCAAACCAGACCTAAGCGATACCCTTGCAGCCCTAAAAATGCACTTGGGTAAAACCGAGTCCGACTTGAAATATGACATTGACGGAAACGGACTCGTTGACCTGACCGACGTGATGGGGCTGCAAAAAGCCTACTTGGGCAAAGACCCTGGGTTTGCATTTGCGGAGGACTCTTACTTTCAATCGCCGTCCACCAAAACAGCCGCAGACTACGCCGCTGAAAAACAGGCGGAGCAAGAGCGTATTGCTGCCGAACAAAAAGAAACTGAACGGCGCCAAGGCTTGATAACCGATGCGCGGGACTATGCCAATAAATACCACGGCTTTTACGGCGGAACTGCAACAGAAGGGCTGGAAGATTTAGTTGCTGCAAATCCAAATTTAACAGCTGGGCAGCTGGCCAGCCTGTCAACCAAAAACACATGGGCAAAACAGGTTCCCGTTTTTTCTCGCACCATGGACGCGATGGAAAAAGGAACTGCTAAGCTAGAAGAAATCTCACTTGGGACTGATGAATTTGGGAATGACATGCGCCAATTGGTTATTGGCAATCCAAAAGACCCAAACAGCTACTTAAACCTGAGAGAGACATCACAGCCGGGTATATATCAGTTCTCGACTTTTAACCCCACGGCAGCGGGAATGCTGCATGGGTTTATTCAGGCCGACCCGTCAAAAGGCACGTACACCCCAATTCAGGACTACACCAAGCAGGTTCGCTACACGCCTGGACAGAGCGGCGGGTTTTTGGGGAACATGATCGGTGACTTTGCCGACTTGTACAAGAGCATGGGGCCGATTGGCGGGATCATTGGCAATGCTATCGCTCCGGGCTTGGGGTCAGCGCTGAGTGCAATCGCTGCGATTGACGAGGGCAACACAACCAGCGGGGTCTTGAATGCGCTTGGCGCCGCTGGCGCCTATGGAAACGCGGCGCTGCAAGCTGGCGACACTTCTGGTTTGGGCGGCACTTTGGCGCAAAACCTGCCCGAGATCAAGACGGCAACAAACGCGCTTCAACTGGCAAACGCGGTTGAGTCTGGAAACATTGGCGGGGCGCTAAACGCTGCGGGTAACTTGGCCGGCGTATCCGCTACCCCAGAAGTGAAAACAGCAGTGCAGGCAGTTGGGCTTGTGCAAGCGCTTGACTCTGGCAACACTGCGCAAGCATTGCTCCTAGCCGGGCAACTGACTGACAACCCGGATGTAAAGGTTGCGGGCGACGCGGTTAAGTTGGTGAATGCGCTCAATAGCGGAAACCCCCTTGCGGCTCAAAACGCGGCCCTCAACATTGCAAAAACCACCGGTGCGGACGAAGTTGCAAGCACGGTCGATCAGAAAACCATTGATGCAGTCCTTGACGCACCTGCCAGCAAGACAACCAGCGACGCTGGGTCAATCCTTAATTCCGATGAAGTAGTTGCAGGTACGCAGCAGCTTGTCGATGCAATCACCAATCCACAAACCACGGTGTCATACCCTGGCACGCAGGTGGCCGATGTGGGGCGCGCGGGCGACCCCGGCAGTGGGGTTTATTTTGATTCTTCAATTGGCGCATGGCGCGTAGCCGACGAGCCCACAGCGGACGATCTTGACACCCTCGGCGTCGGGCTAACGGACACACAAACCAGCGACTCGACACAGGGCGTAACCGGCGCTGACTCCCTTGAGGGCGGCAGCCTTGGGACTGCAAGTGATTTAGCGGATACGGTTGACGGCGGGGCAGGCGGGCTGACAGAACAAGAGCTGCTTGACATTGTCTCGGGCGGCATTGGAGACGCAACCCTGACTGGCGGGGACGGCACGGACGTCATTGCAGACGACGGCACCACTGAAGACATCCAGAAGGTCATTGACGACAGCCAGGTGGCGGATGATGGGACCACAGCGGACATCCAGAAGGTCATCGACGACAGCCAGGTGGCGGATGATGGGACCACAGCGGACATCCAGAAGGTCATTGACGACACCAAGACCGACACCACGGATACCACGGACACCACCAAAACGACCACAACCACACCCCCGGCTAAGCCGGCCACGCCCCCTCCAAACCAACCTGCGGTTACAACGCAACAGCCGGCACTGCAACAAGAGTCGGCCTCGGGGCTTGACCTCCTGGGGTTGTTGGCCCTTATGGGCGGGGGCGGGCAACAGGCGCAGCCTACGCAGCCTGCGGGTGCGGACCTCAGCGGGATGGTGGACATTGAAGACCTGCTTGCAAATCCCTTGCAAGCAGACCCCCGCAAATTGGCAAGACAGTCTAAAATGGCGGAAGGCGGGTCCATAGACGACCTCCTTGAGCTACTGAATAAAAGGAGTTGACTATGTTGGTAGTAACCGGCTATGACGATGATGACAATCCTATTTGGGAAGACGACGGTACCGAAATAGGTTTTGGCGGCGGCAATGAAAGCGGCACGGAATTAGAGACCCCTGAGGAACAAATTGCCCGCCTGTCCGGCGAGCGCGACGATTTCTATACGTCGATTGGCATTGACCCGGAGTCAATGAAAGACGCGCCCCCCGAAACACTTGCCCGAATCAACTCCATCATTGCCGGTGATGCGTACAAAGCCAGTCCTGACCTTGTCAAGACGCTCATGGGGGCGTTTAAGAAAACGGTTGATGGCAAATCAGTTTATGACTGGGACAAGATTGGGTTGACGGGCGGACTGCTGGCCACAGCTACTGGCTTGACCAAGCCTGAAACCCCGGGCTACAAAGGCACCGTCAAAGACTACACCGCAGTGCGTAAGGCTATTGACTACACCGACCCGAATCGCCGTCCTGGCTCGGGCGGTCGCGATTACTTCACCGACACGCAGTATGTCGCCCCCGCGGATGTGGCCGCTGCCCAAGCTAAGGCTAACGAACAAGCTGCTGGCATCATGGCAGGGTATACCCCCGCGGCCGCGCCTACGTCTAAATGGGACACAACCGCTGCTGTGGCCATGCCGTGGCAGACCAAAACAGCTGCCGGCGGCAGCGCCCCCGTGACGACCACCGGTGGAATTACTGCGGGCACCAAGTTTGAAACCCCGGCCGATCGCGCTAAGTCATTTGGCGCCATGATCCCGGAAGCCATTGATTTCCCTGCGCGGAAAGAGTCTGACGTTATGGCAAACCTGCGCCAAGGCAACATTGGCAGCAGCCCTACTCATCTAGGCCTGGGTATGGGTGAAGGCATTAACGCCGCGCTGAACAATCCAAACGTTGCCGTACAAAAAGCATCGGGCGGTATCTTGGAAGCAGCCAAGGGCCAGTACCTGCGCGGCGAGACTGATGGAATGGCGGACGAGCTAGACACGTCCATTGATGACACGCAACCGGCTAAATTGAGCCATGGGGAGTTTGTTGTGCCCGCAGATGTTGTATCCCACCTCGGCAACGGCAACAGCGATGCCGGCGCTAAAAAGCTGTATCAAATGATGGACAAGATTCGCGTTGCGCGCACCGGCACCAAAGAACAGGGCAAGCGCATCAACCCGGACAAGTTCATGCCGGGCGGCTCAGTGGGCTACAGTTCTGGCGGCGGCATCATGGACGGGATTCAGCGGTTCGCCACTGGGGGCCCCGCTGCCGGCACCTCCACGGTAGGCAACCTGTCTGAGTGGGCAGGTGACGCAATCACCACGAACATTGGCCAGGGCATCGCCGCGGCTAACCAGCCGTACCAGGCGTACAAGGGCCCGCTGACCGCTGGCCCCTCTGACCTGCAACAACAGCAATTTGCAGGCATTTCAAACTTGGCTCAAACCGGTTTGGCCCCTACGCAATTCACCAAGGGTACCTTTGGTACGGAGCAGGCCCAGCAGTACATGAACCCGTACTTGTCCGCTGCGTTGGACCCGCAATTGAAGGAAATGCAGCGCCAGTCTGACATTCAGCGCCTGGCGGACTCTGGCCGGCTGGCCAAGGCGGGCGCGTTTGGCGGTAGCCGCCAAGCCATCATGGAATCTGAAGCGCGCCGCAACTTGTTGGACAAGCAGTCCCAGGCCATCGGCCAGGGCTACCAAACCGCCTACGACAAGGCCATGCAGCAATACAACGCCGACATGGGGCGCGGACTGTCCACCGAGCAAGCGCAGCAAGCTGCCAACGAAGCCTCTGCAAACTACAGTCGCGGCATTCTGCAAGACCTTGGCCAGGCAGGAGCGGTGCAGCGCGGCATCGAATCGGAAGGCGTTGCAGCAGACAAGAACCAGTTCGAAGAGCAGCGCGATTGGGACATGAAGATGGCACAGTACAAGCAAGGCCTCTTCAGCGGCATGCCGACCGCTACGCAGGTCAATACCACAAACCAGAACCCGATCACTGAATGGTTGCAGTCGGGTAGTCAGCTGTCCAAGCTGCTGGCATCGTTCAATAAGTAAGGACTGACCATGAACCTTATTCAACAACTTGCCGAATACCAAAACGCCCCGATCCAATCGTTGGAGGCCGCAAAGCGCGGCGCCAACCCCGCCATTTCTCCGTGGGTGGCCGGAGCCATTCTGAACGACCGCATCGAGAAACAAAAGCGCATGCAGACCGCGCAAGGCGCCGCAATGGGCCCGCAGCCTACGGTGGACGAACAACAGAGCCAGGAACTGACCGGCATCATGCAAGCCATGGGCGCCCAAGGCGCAGGCCAAGCGCAGCCTGCCCCGCAAGGGGCGCCGGTGATGGCCGCAGAAGGCGGCTTGATGCAGGCTAGGGTTAACCCTGACATCTACGATTATTGTGGCGGCGGCATCATTGCGTTCAACGGCGAAGACCAAAGTGATGTTCCTTCCGCGGAAGAAGCCATCCGCAAGCGCAACGCCCGCAACGTTCTGCCTGGCGACACTGGCTATGAAGGCCAAAGTATCGGTGAGTTTCTGTCCAATGTCTTGGGGTCTGCCGTCAGTAGCCTCAAAGGGTCCGAAGAACGCACGCTGGCAAAGCAGCGCGCGGAAGCCATTCAGCGCGAGAACGCCAAAAAAGAAGCTGCACTCAGCCCCTTGATGCGCGACGAATACCGTCCCCGCCGATCCGAAGACCAACAACGCGAAGCCGATGCAGCGGCGCGCAGCGCTGCGGCCCCCAAGCGTGCGGCTTCTACTGATCCTAACACTATCACGCCGCCCGCGGCCCCGAACGCGCCCGCTAAACCCGCGGCCCCTGGCGCGCCCGCTAAGCCTACCGGCGGTCTCATGGACCTCCTAACCAGTTCTCCCGAATGGGCTGATCTGGAAGCGGCACGCAAGAAGCAGTTTGAAGCCCCCAAGTTGGGCCAGACGGCTGGCGAACTGGCCGCGGAAAAGGCGGCCCACTTGAAGGCCCAAGGCATTACCGAGATGCCCTGGGAAACCGCTGCAAAGCAGACGGCAGAGTTGCGCCGGATGATGAAGTCCGACGACGAAGAGCGCGCTGCCAGACTCGAAGCCGATAAAGGGCGCCCAACGTTCCACCGCCTTGTGGCTAATATGGGAGCGGGCTCCTTTGGGCAATCTAGCGCGCCAAGCCTGCGCGCGCAGGTTAAGCACGAGGACGATGTCGCAGCGGAAACGCAACGCATCAAAGAGCTGCGGTACAACCAAAACCTCAAGCTCAACGAGATCGAGGCCAAGGCCAAAGAACTGCGGTACAACGAGGCGATTGGTGATGTGGCTGCCGCCCAGAAGAACCGCAAGGATATTGCAGAGCTTCAGCGTGGGTTCGAGAAAGACAAAGTGGCAATTGCCCAGGGGCAAGCCGGGTTGCGCGAGCGCGCTGGCGGGGAAGACTTGCGGGCCGCAACTCAAAAGTACGGCGATGACTTGCGCGCGCTGACGCAGCGGGCCGCAACCACTTCCGCGGAAAAACGGCTAAAGCTTGACGGCCTGAAAGCGTTGGAATCCAACATCGTGACCGAGATGAACCCCTACGTTAAATTGGGGTTTGCGATCCCTGCGACCGATAAACCAAAACTTGAAGCGTTGCAAACCCAACTGAAACAGGTGCGCCAAGAGATTGCAAAAGAGTCTGGCCTTGGTACACTTGGGGCTACCCCCGGCGGTGCACCCTCCGGCGGCAAAATTGTTGACTGGAACTCAATAGGTAAATAACCATGGCATATTCGATCCGCCTCCCTGACGGGACTTTGGTAGACAACATCCCCGATGAAGTCACCCCGGAGGCGGCGAAAGCCAAAATCCAGCAGATGCGCCCAGACTTGATGGGCATGCCGGAGGCTAAACCGGCCCCGTTCTCGCTGGCCGATACTGGACTTGCGGCCCTCCAGGGCCTGACTGGCGCCGCCAAAGGCGTGGCCTCTGCATTCGGTGCAGACAACGTAGTTGCTGAAACTTTAGGCAAGGCGCAAACAAAGCTGGGGGAGTCCATCAGCCCTGAGCGCAGGGCGGAGATGCAGCGCCGCGCCAGGTTGGAGGAACAAGCTGCCAAGTCTGGCAGTACGATGGAGGAAATCTCAGCCTTCCTGGGCGGCGTCAAAGAAGCGCCTATCCAAGCCATTGCCCAGGGTGTTGGTTCGTCTATCCCGGCCGTTGCCGCCGGCCTAGCCACGGTTGTTGCAGGTGCCCCCGCTGCCATTGCTGGTGCCGTGACTATTGGGGCCCGCGCGTTGTTTGGGGCACTGCAAGGTGCCGGTGAAGTCAAAGGGTCCATCATGGACACCGTTGAACGCAAACTCATCGAGCAAGGTGCAGACCCTGAAGTGGCGCGCAAGCAAGCCATTGCTGCACAGGAATACCTGGGCAAAAACACAGGTACTATTTTGGCTGGGTCTGGTTTGGGCGCCGCGGCCGCGGGTACCGGTGCCGAAAATATACTGAGCAAGGCGCTGCTTAAACAGCCCACTAAAGAAGCCGCCGAAGGAATCATCAAGCGCGGACTCAAAGAGGCCGGCAAAGAAGCCCTGCCAGAAGGCGCCCAGGGCGGGCAAGAACAGTATGCACAAAACGTTGCGTTGACTCGGGAAGGCATGGCTACTCCGGCCATGCAGGGCGTGCTTGGCTCTGCGGTTCGTGACGCCGCTGTGGGTGCGCTGACTGGCGCTGCGGTATCCCCTGTTGGCAGAGCGGCTCCGCAACCTGAGCCGGCCGCACCCCCTCCCGCTGCGGAACCTCCGGCCGCTGCGCCGTTGCCCGACACCTACGCCGGGCTGGTGAAAGAATTGGAGACCCTGCGGCAGCAGGAGCAAACCGAAGACGTCAAGCAACGCATGGCCCTCATTGCCGACACCATGAAAGACATGGATGTGGCCGGGATTGAAGAGGAGCGCGCAGCGGCGGAAGCCGCCAAGGCCGATGAAGAAAAGGCCAAGCGCAGCGCGTTCGCTGCCGAGACGCCGCAACAAGTCCAGCTGCGAGATGTGGCTGCCGCGCCGGCACCGACAGGGCCCGAGTTGGACTTATTCGGTAACCCCGTGGAGCGCCCGGAACCGGTCGAGGAAGAAGCACCGGTAACCGCCAAAGAGCTTGAAGCGGCCGGGCAGGCACGCTTGCCTTTGCGCCGCACGGCTGAAGGGGAGCCCACCACTTCGGGCCAGCCAGAAAAGACCATCACGGCCGAAGACATTGCATTGACTGGCATCCCCCTACCCAGCGGAGCGCGGCAGTGGGTGGAGAAGAACGTATGGGGACAAACCCCTACACAGCTTGAGGCCCTGGTTAAACGTCAGCCTGACCTCATAAAAGGTGGAGGCGCCCGCGCGCAACTGTTGCGCGTGTTGACCGCGCCAGAAGTACCCGCATTTAAGGAGGCCCAGAATGCACGAACCGAGACTCCCACGCCGACTCCAACTGAGCCAGCAGCTCAGCCCGGAGGAAGTCAGCCAAGCCTGGCAGTACCTAGTAAGCCTGCCCGAGCCGAGCCTGTCGAACCCGGAGCCGGAGTTTCCCAAGCCGCCGCAGAATCTGTCACACCTGACGGACTCGGATTGGTATCTGCTGAGCAACCTGCTGGCAAGGGAAGAGCTGGTAAAAAGCAAAAGCCTAATCCACTGACCGCCCCCACGCCGTTTGAGGGGTTGCTCCAGGGCGCCGAAACCAAGCCTGACTTGCAGGAAGAAGTGGTACCAAAAGCGGTGCCCGCCGCGGCGCCGTCACCGTTTAACTGGCGGGGCGCTCCTTCCGAACTTGGCGCCGCACTGCAAAAAGAAGTAGACGAATCCAAGCGTCGATCGGTGGGCACCCGCGAAGGACAGTCGCTGTCTTCCTTGCAATCCGAAGTGCAAGCTGCGCCCGGCAGATTGGGCACCGCGCTGCGCCGCATGGTGCAGTCTGGCAAAGTTGTATTGGAAGAGAAGCACCCGTCTGGCCAGAAGATTGGTGGGCTGTTTGACGGCAAGAAAGTCACGCTGTACGCGGACGGCATCCCCACTGGGGAGTCAATGGCTGTGGCGCTGCACGAAGTCGGCGCGCACCTGGGCCTCCAAAAACTGCTTGGCGCCAATCAGTATAACGCCGTGATCGACCGCATCCTGGCCATGGCGTCAGAGCCGCAGAACTCTCCGCAGCGGGCGTTGGCGCAGCGCGCCCTCAAGCGCATCCCAAAGGAAGACCAAGAGCGCGGCGCGGACGTGGCGCGAGACGAAGCCGTTGCGTACTTCATAGAAGAGCTGGCAAAAGCGGAGGCCTCTGGTGAGCTGCCAAAGGTAGGCCCGTTGCGCAACCTGTGGAACCAGGTCAAGACCGCCATTGTGTCTTCAATCAACAAAGCGTTTGGTACGAACTTTGGTGTGGCCGACTTCACCCCGCAGCAGATCGCCTATCTGGCTGAGTCCGCAATGGTTCGCGAGTCCAAGACCGGCGTGGAAGAAACTGCAACGCCCGCGCAGAGAAAGTCCGTGGCTACCGGCACTGATTCCGCGTTTCAACGCTGGTTTGGGGATAGCAAGGTAGTGGACGAGAACGGCAAGCCGCTGGTGGTTTATCACGGCACTATGCGCAGCTTTGACGCGTTCAAAGTTTCACCGGAAGGGGCATTGGGGGCAGGCATATACACCACTCCTTCCGCTGAGTTTGCTGGGACCTATGCGGATACGTCAAATCTAAGTCGTGCGGATGCCGCTAAAGACGAGGCCAGTGGGCAAAACATCATGCCCGTCTACGTAGCAATTCAAACCCCCTTAGTTCTCGACAATGAACGCGGGGACCCAATGATTGCCGCGTTGGTCAAATTGGGGGTAAGCAAAGACAAAGCGGAATCAATCGTTGAGAGAGCGTACGACGAACACGGGTACGTTCGGAAGCAAGTGATGACCCGCGCTATTGCGCAAGGGTATGACGGAATTATGCAATACCGTGGCGGCGAACTGCGCGAAATTGTTGCGTTCAGGCCAAACCAAATTAAATCCGCCACCGGCAATGCTGGTTCGTATGATAAGGCCAGCCCCGATATTCGGTTTTCAGTTTCTGCAAGCACAGAGGCTTTGGTGGACTCGATGGGGCCGCTTGACCCTGAGCGCAAGGGTGCGCTAAAGGCGCTGATTACGGGCACCAAAACCCAGGGTGACCCTGACCTGACAACCAAGTTCCGTACGCAGGCAGCGGACAGCGCGGCCACAATTGAATGGCGCCTTGCAGACAAGTTCAACGGCGCGGTGCGCGATGCGTTGGGCAAGCTCAACCCCATGGGCCTATTCCGTCAGGCACAGGACTACAGCAAGATGTTGCTGGAGTATTTCAACCAGGGCGCGCTCAAGAAAGAAGCCGCGACTGGCATGTGGAAAGTCGATGCCATTAAAAATGGCGACGCGCCCGCGGAGATTTACAACAAGCTGAACGCTTGGGGTAAGAAGAACGGCTACTCATTCGACCGGGCCATGCAGATTGCAAGTCGTATTCTGGAAGGCGTGCGCCTGAGCGAGATGCGCAAAGCAAACCAAACGCAGGGTACCGAGTTTGTGCTGCACATGAACGATGCCCAGATTGACCAGCTCGTGGCCGAATACAAGGCAGACCCGGACCTCAAGGCAATCAGCGATGCCATGGACCGCCCCCGTAAAGACTTGGTGGACCACATGGTGGCCGTTGGCCGACTGACTGCTGCAGAGGGGCAGGACTGGAAAGATGTGATTGGCTATGTGCCGTTTGATCGCGTCGAGGACTTCTCCGCCAAGTTCAACAAAATCAAGAAAGTGAATGGCAAGGGGCTGTCGCAGCTGGGCAAACTGCCTGAGCTGGTGGGGTCCAAAGACCGTGCGGTTGGCAATGTGTTCGATAACTACCTGAACACGCTGGGCTGGATGATTGGCCAGATCGTAAAGAACGATGCCGCAGTGCAAACGCTGCGCGCCCTGGAGGACCAGGGCCATGCCAAGTTCTTGCACCACACTCCGCAAGGCAAAGACAACACCGCCAGCGCGTACGTGAACGGGGAGCAAGTGTATTGGGAACTGCCGTCAAAGTATGACGTGATGGCGTTCAAAGACCTCACGCCGCCGAAGGCGGGCTACCTGCGACTGCTGGGCGAAGCTTCCAACATCTTGCGCACCACGGTGACCGCACTGCCTCCCTTCGCATTGAAGCAGGTGACAGACGATATTCAGCGCGCCATCATGACCTCGGGTGTCAAGAGCCCCTTGTCTTTGGTGCGCATGACGTTGACCAACTTCCCCAAACTTGCACTTGCGGAGTTGCGCGGTATTCGGCACCCGATCGTGCAAAAAGCTGAGGCCATGGGTTGGTCTGGCGCGTTTGACTTTGTGCAGGGCAAGCCCGCGGCTTCGCTGTTGGCAGATATGGGGTACAAGCCTCGCGGCTGGTTCAAGGAAGCTTTGCACCGGCTGGAGGGCATCACTCGCGCGTCAGACTTGGCAGTGCGCCAGGCCATCTACGACCAGTCCATCAAAGAAACTGGCGATGCCTTGTTGGCACAGACCCGTGCTCGCGAGTTCATCAACTTCCGTCGGCGCGGAGCCAGCGATGCCGTGGGTGCAATGGTTACCACCATCCCCTTCTTCAACGCCTACGTGCAAGGTATGGACGTTCTGTACCGCGCCGCGTCTGGGGTGAACTCCAGCTCCTCGGTGGATCGCGTGCAGGCCCGGAAGATGTTCTGGAGCCGCGCAGCAATGGTGACCGCCTTGGCAACGCTGTATGCCATGGGCAAAGACGAAGATGACGAGCAGTACAAGGAAGCCGACCTGCGGACCCGTGACGGCAACTGGTTTATTGGCGGCATGAAGCTGCCCGTCCCTGGCGAACTCGGCGCCATCTTCAAGGTAATTCCTGAGCGCGTGGTGGAGTACCAGAAGCGCTTGGGTACCCCCGAAGAACAGACCGCTGCTGAGGCCATGCGGACCGCGCTGGCATACATGTTTGAACAGTATGTGGGCCGCGTTAACCCAATCCCGCAAGCCGCGAAGCCGTTGCTGGAAGCCTGGACAAATCACTCTTTCTTGACCGGGCGCGAACTCTTGGGGACCCACCAAAAGCAAATGGTGCCCAGCATGCAACGCAGCGAAAACACCAGCGAACTGGCCATCCAGATTGCCAAGTTTGCAAAGGATACGATTGGGGTGGATGCAGTGTCCCCCATCCTGGTGGATAACGCCCTGCGCGGATACTTCGGGTCCACCGCTGCCATGGTCACAATGGTCACGGATGGCTTGCTGAATCCAACGCGAGTTGACCGCCCCCTGCACAAGTGGGCGCTGCTCAGCAACTACATGATCGACCCGGTGGGCACCCGCCGCATCGGTGAGTTCTACGAAGAGCGCGAGAAAGTTGGCAAGCTGAATGCTACCCTGCAAGAGCTGGCTAAGACCGATGTGAACGCCGCTGCCGTCTTTGCTGAAAAGCATGCGCAAGAGCTGGCCATCAACAGCACAATCAATGCAACCCTGGAGCAACTGGAACAGACCCGGGCGTACCGCAAGTTCTTGAACAGCCCAGACGGCGCCAAAGCGATGCCTAAGGAAGAACGCGAAAAGCAGCTGGAAGAAGTGCGCAAGCACGAAGCGGGAATCGTGGGCTGGCTGCGCGAAGCCAAGACAGCAATCCGCAAGGGCGGCTAAGACATACGCCAGACACGCGCCCCGTACACGCCATACTCATACC
>JACCDX010274902.1_pt1 | contig 15321 bp, 16 predicted proteins | sample 7449681 | NCBI WGS metagenome assembly JACCDX01 (sample SAMN15323450, study PRJNA562643) | freshwater metagenome | isolation source: river surface water | place: USA:Blue River Watershed | collected 2017-08-18
AAAAAGAAATCCCGCTTCTGAGATTTTGTCATCAGAAGCGAGATTTGTGACCCCAAGGGGATTTGAACCCCTGCTACTGCCGTGAGAGGGCAGCGTCCTAGGCCGCTAAACGATGGGGCCGAATTGCAACCTAGAAATCATGCCACAGATGGCCCGTTGGGGCAATCTATCGGCTCAGCAGGCTAAGCCCACCGGGGTGAATCTTCACGCTGAAAGGTGCTGGGCCAATAATTTCACCATCGCAAGTCATCGGAAATCCGTCGTTCTCGATCCTGATTTCTTTGGCCTTGAAAATCTCAACCTCTTTGAATTTAATGTGCTCACCCTTATAAACGGTTGGAAATATCTTCAAAAGTTTGGGCCTAGAAACCTCGTGCAAGATAAATACCTCTAGCTGCCCATCCGACATTTCTGATTTTGGGGAAATTCGCATTCCTCCGCCAAAATTCTTCACATTGGCAACCCCACACAGCATCGCCTTGAATTTTCTTTCGACCCCGTCTGCCACCAACCGATACTGAATGGGCTTGAATTTCGGCAGCTCCAGCAGCATTGCTGCAACATAAGAGTTCGGACCCTTCGGCCACTTCAGTCCATTGGCGCGCTCAGCACACAGCGCATCAAAGCCAGCCGAAATTGATCCAAAGGACCAAAAGCTTCGATAGGAAGTCTCGACCCACATCACATCAACCTTGCGAGGCTTCCTGATGCCTTCAGCAATGTTGTAGGCGGCACCACTGGGATCATTTAGTGCTATTCCGAGCTCGCGCACTTGATCATTTCCACTGCCTGCCGGCACAAGTCCCAGTGGGAGTGAAGTCTCCATCGCTATGTTTACGCCCAGTTGACTGGTGCCATCACCACCAATTGCAACGATCCCAGAAAGCTCATCGCTAGATGCAATGGCCAAATCCTTGGCGGCTTGGGCAGAGGTGGCGCTGAGATTTCGAGTAGGAATCCCCAACTCGACGAATGACGCGAGTGCTTGCTCGCCAACCATGTTTCCCCGACCACGATTGGCTGCCGGGTTGATAATTACTCCCAGTGGCTTCATTGCCACCTCCTAATATCGACAAAGATAGACCCTGAAGTGAGGAAGCGCCATGAGAATCTCCAAATATGAGCATGCTCTGCTGGTTGTTGAGCAATCCGCTGCTCAGCTGGTGATAGATCCAGGAAGTTACTCAAATCTGCCAGAGCTTCAAAATGTCGTCGCCGTTGTCTTCACACACCTGCACGATGACCACACCTCGCTAGAGCATGCCCTAACAATCAGCCGAAACTTTCCAGCTGTGAAGATGTTTGGCACACAAGAAGTGGTTGAAAAGCTGACAGGGCTAGATGTGCAGGCTGTCTATCACGGAGACCACTATGAGGTCGGCCCATTTCAAATTGATTTCTATGGCGATCTTCACCAGGTAATTCACCGCTCAATTCCCTTGGTTCAAAACGTGGGGGTAATGATTAACTCACAGCTTTACTACCCAGGTGACAGCTACACATTTCCAGAGCAGTCGGTTGAAATCTTGGCTTGCCCGACCAGCGCTCCATGGCTCAGGATTTCGGACGTCATAGATTTTCTAGACCTGATCAGACCCAAGAAATGTTTTGCAACACACAATGCCCTGCTTTCCGAGCAAGGGCATGCCCTGCAGAACAATCGGGTGCAACAAATAGTTGAAAAACACGGTGGAGAATTTAGATACCTAAACGTTGGGGAAAGCTGGCAGCTCTAGAGAGCGACAATTACTGATGCCAACAAATTGGCAATGGTGACTCCGCCCCAGAGTCGTTTTTCCTTCTGGCTCCGAGTGATGTTGTTGAGAATGGCAGCGGGGACATTGAATAAAACCAAGCCCCAATTCACAACCTGATTCAGGCCCTCATCCAAAAGAGTTGGAAACACGCCAAGCTGCGCTAGATAGTGGCCAGCGATTGCGAGCGCAATCAGAAGAGAAAAAATACTTGCGATGCGGTATTGAATCGCAAGCCTGCCAGCGCTTTGACCACCGTAGGCATACTCCCCCAGTGGAGCTCCCAGCACAATGGCTAATTGGAATAGGGCGAGGGCTATAAACGAAAAGACCAGAAAACCGGCCGCAAACTGATCAAGCATGATTAGTCATTCTTTGCTGGGGTGCCTGGACTCGAACCAAGAACAAAGGAACCAGAAACCTTCGTGTTGCCAATTACACCACACCCCAATGGGACGCTAAGTCGCTCGGATTATCTTAGTGTGCCTTGGAAAAGGCTTCTAATCTGGCCAGCGACCGCTCTTTACCTAGTATTTCGAGGCACTCAAATAATGGCGGGGTCACTCTTCGACCCGATACCGCAACACGAACAACCGCGAAAGCATCTCTTGGCTTGAGACCAGCCTTCTCAATAAGCGCTTCGCTCAAGGCGGTTTGTATGTTGGCGGTGGCAAAATCCGAAACACCGGCCAATGCCTGTGCTGCTAGCGAGGCAATCTTTCCGGATTCGGCGGGCAATTGGGCAAGTGCCTCAGCTTCAAAACTCAGGTCTTCAGTGAACAAGAAGGCAAGCATGCCACTGGCTTCACTTAGAACGGTAATGCGTTCCTTTACTAGCGGCAGCGCTTTAGATAAATCTGCCAGCTGTTCAGTGCTCGGCTGCGCTGGCAGCACGCCAGCAGAGATTAGATATGGCAATACTCGTTCCTGAAAATCATCATCGGATAGTAGTCGGATGTGTGATGCGTTGATTGCATCCGCTTTTTTCTGATCAAATCTGGCCGGGTTGGGATTCACGCTGGCTACATCGAATGTCTTACACATTTCATCGAGAGTAAAGATGTCTCGATCAGATGAGATTGACCAACCCAGTAGCGCTAGATAATTCAGCAGCCCTTCACGGATAAAACCACGATCACGGTGCAAAAACAGGTTGCTCTCTGGGTTGCGCTTGGAAAGCTTCTTGTTTCCCTCTCCCATAACAAAAGGTAGGTGGCCAAAGCGCGGCACAAACTCAGCAATGCCTGCCTCGTAAAGTGCGTTGTAGAGAGCAATCTGTCGAGGAGTAGAAGAGAGTAGGTCTTCGCCTCTTAGAACATGAGTAACACCCATTAGCGCATCATCGACCGGGTTTACCAACGTGTAGAGCGGCTCACCGCCTGGTCTAACTACTACGAAGTCTGGGAATGAGCCAGCTGGGAATGTGATTTCCCCGCGGACGAGATCTACAAATTTGATTTCCTCATCGGGAACTCTCAGTCGGAGTGCTGGCTGTCTTCCCTCCGAGAGATAGCGCTGTCTATCGGCTTCCGTTAGTTCTCGCTCAGAGTTGTCGTAACCGAGTTGGACCGCTCGGCCGTTGGCTTTGTTTCGCTCTTCAATCTCTTCTGCAGTTAGGAAGCTCTCGTAAAGGTGACCCGAGGCAATCAGCTTTTCGACAACCTCTTTATAGATGTGTCCGCGCTGGGATTGACGATAGGGCTCGTTTGGGCCTCCGACATCAATGCCCTCGTCCCAATCAAGTCCGAGCCAGCGAAGCGCTTCAACAATCTGCTGATAGCTCTCTTCACTGTCGCGGGAAGAGTCAGTGTCCTCGATGCGAAAGACAAACTTGCCACCCTGACTGCGGGCGTATGCCCAGTTGAACAGGGCTGTTCTAACTAGGCCAACGTGAGGGGTGCCAGTGGGTGATGGGCAAAAACGAACGACAATGTCGCTGCCCTGAGCAGAAGTAATTGGAGCGGTTAGCTGAGTCATTTTGTAGCTAAAGCTTATGCCACCGGGTTAGATAGCGTCCCGATGCCTTCTATTTCACACTCGACCAAATCTCCACTCTTGATGCCAGAGATACCGGCAGGTGATCCGGTGAGAATTACGTCTCCCGGGAAAAGAGTAAGGTTCTGGGAAACGTAAGCAATCAGCGCCTCTGGACTAGCAATCATGTGCTGAGTATTGCCTTCTTGGCGGACCTCACCATTCACGCGGGAAATTAGCTTTTTATTAGCTGGTTCAAAATCTGTTTCAATCCAAGGTCCGAGGGGTCCAAAAGTGTCAAAGCCCTTGCTTCTCGCCCATTGCAGATCTGAGAACTGTACATCTCTTGCTGTCACATCATTTGCAATTGTGTAACCGAGAATGTGAGACCTTGCTTCAGTTTCAGAAATGTTCTTGGTTTTCTTTCCCACCACCATGGCCAGCTCTACTTCCAGCTCAGCCTTTTGGGTTTGTGGCGGGATAACAATCTTTTCGCCAGTAGCAATCAACGAGCTTGGCGGCTTGAAAAACATAAGTGGTTCATCTTGAGTGCTCTGGCCAATTTCAGCGGCATGGTCTTTGAAATTTAGACCGATGCAAATAATTTTGCTGGGCTCCACAGGCGTGAGCAAAGTAACTTCTGAAAGCGAATAGGACTGGCCAGTTTTTTCCACCGAGTCAAAAAATGAGCCCGCTAATTGATGAACCCGGTCCGATTCCACAAGACCGTTGTGGATATGGCCGTCTATAGAAAAGCGAGCGAGGCGCATCCGCTTAGTCTGCCAGCTTTACTAGCCAGCCGTGCTTGTCTGGCAGATTTCCGTACTGGATTGAGGTCAGCTCTTCACGAATTGACACCGTTAGGCTGCCCGGTTCTCCCCCACCAATCTCAATCTCCTCTTTTTTGGACTTAAGTTGACCAACTGGCGTGACAACAGCTGCGGTGCCACAAGCAAAGACCTCTACCAAGTCACCAGATTTGGCTGCGCTTCGCAGCTCTTCATGAGAGAACTTCCTCTCCTCAACTTTATGTCCGCGATCCTTCAGAAGAGTTATGACGGAGTCTCTTGTAATGCCGTGCAGGATAGTTCCGTCCAGTGCAGGAGTGACGACTGATCCATCTTTGAAAACAAAGAATAGATTCATGCCACCAAGTTCTTCGAAGTAGGTGGCAGTCTCTGCATCCAAGAAGACAACCTGGGAACAACCGTGTTCATAGCCTTGATTTTGAGCAAGCAAGCTAGCCGCATAGTTGCCGCCAGTTTTTGCCTCGCCAGTGCCGTGCTTGCCAGCTCTTGCTGAATCCAGAGCAATCCAAATTGAAACAGGTTTGATTCCACCCGTGAAATAAGGTCCCACCGGAGATGCGATTACGCGATACTCGGCGCGGTGAGCTGCTCTAACTCCCAAGAAGTTTTCAGCAGCGATTTCAAAGGGACGGAAATACAGCGTCTTTTCGCCATCCTGCGAAGGAACCCACGCTCCATCAACAGCGATCAGCTGCCTGAGTGATTCAACAAAGGTTTCGACTGGAAGCTCTGGTAGCGCCATGCGATGTGCAGATTTTTGCAGGCGTCTGGCATTCATTTCTGGTCGGAAAGTCCAGATTGAACCATCTTTATGGCGATAGGCCTTAATGCCCTCGAAGATTTCTTGCCCATAGTGAAGAACTGCTGCTGATGGATCCATCAGGATTGGACCGTATGGGATTACTTGGTGTGAATGCCAGCCTTTGTCCTTTTCCCAAACCACAACTACCTGATGATCAGTGAAGTGAGTTCCGAAAGTCGGATTCGCGATGATCTTCTCGCGCTCGGCATCCGGAGTTGGATTTGGGTTTCTTGTTACTTTGAATTCCATGGCTAAATTCTCTCCAAAATTTCCCTAGCGATTTCATCCGTTGAGCCGCTGTGTCCACTGGCCAGATAATCAGCCACTGCAGCCTCTATCTTGGTGGCCGCTTCTTGGTAACCAAGGTGGGAGGCAAGCAAACTAACGCTCAAGATAGCTGCAGTTGGGTTGGCTAGATTCTTACCAGCAATGTCAGGGGCCGAGCCGTGAACCGGTTCGAACATTGATGGGAACAGCCCGGTTGGATTGAGGTTGGCAGATGCCGACAGCCCAATTCCTCCTGAAACAGCGGCAGCAAGATCCGTGATGATGTCTCCAAAAAGGTTGTCAGTAACAATCACATCAAACCGCTCAGGAGAGTTGACCATATGAATAGTTGCGGCATCGATGTGCATATAGTCATGCTTCACGGCAGGATACTTTGCTGCTGTCTCATCTAGGATGCGCGTCCATAGCTTGCCCGCGTGAACTAGGACATTCGTCTTGTGCACAAGCGTCAGCTGCTTTCGGCTTCGCTTGTTGGCAAGTTCGAATGCGTATTCAACAACTCTTCGAACACCTTGAGCAGTGTTCACGGAAATCTCATTGGCAAGTTCTTGCTCTGTCCCAACCCGAACGGCACCACCGTTTCCGACGTAGAGACCTTCGGTCCCCTCGCGAACGACCACAAAGTCAATCTCGGGCTGGCCTGCCAAGACTGTCTTTACGCCTTTGTAGAGCTTGCTGGGACGCAGGTTTACAAAGTGATCAAATGCAAAACGTATTTTCAAAAGTAACCCGCGCTCCAGGATTCCCGGTGCGACTCGTGGATCTCCGACTGCGCCAAGCAAAATGGCCTGGTGCGTCTTGAGCTTTGCCATATCCTCGTCGGTCAGGATTTCGCCAGATTTCAAATAGCGATTGGCACCTAGGTCATACTCAGTTGTTGAAACTTCGACCCCGGCCAGAGCTTTTTTCAAAGCAGCTAACGCAGGAGCAACTACCTCTGGGCCAATTCCGTCGCCCGGAATTATGGCCAAATCGAGTTTTTTCAACTTTGCCCCTAGGGATTTATGGGCTTAACCCTATTAGTTTTTGAGGCCCTAGGGGAAAGTTGAAAGACGATTAGTCAGTTACGACAGCAATGCCCAGCTGGGCTGAGGCATTAGCAACTGCCCCACCATTGACCAGCTCACCGGTGAAGCCCATGTCGCGCATGATGTCAATTGCTTGCCCTGCACGATTGCCGCTGCGGCAGTAAATGTAGTAATCAGCCGCTGGATCAAGTGTTGATAGCTGTGCCATGAAGTCACTGTCCGCAATTCCCATTCGAACTGCGCCGTCTAGATGCCCCTCAGCCCATTCTTCGGGAGTGCGAACATCGATTACCGCTGCATAATCTGCAGCATTGAGTGGCTCGGCAGCGCAACCGCTAACACCGATAAGTGCAGAAATTCCGAGTACAGCGGCAGCTAAAGACTTAACAAACTTCAAGTGTGTTCCTTTCGTTATACCCCCTAGGGTATGTGATACGGTGTCAGTAGTCAACCCAATTGGAGGGTGTCATGGAAATTCCACAAGAAGACCTAGAAGCGGTCCGCAAGCGACTAGCTCGGGCTCAGGGCCAGCTAGGCGGCATTATTCGGATGCTGGAAGAGGGCCGCGAGTGCACTGACGTGCTCACCCAGTTAGCAGCGGCTAACTCGGCAATCAACAAAGCAGCGTTCTCTCTCATAGCTTCCGGTATCGCCAACTGTGGTCAGGACGCTCAGGGAGAAAAGGATCGAGCAAAGCTCGAAAAAGCATTTTTGGCGCTCGGCTAGGAAAGGTAAAGAAGTGGCACGTGAAGTTTCAATCAATGATCTAGAGAATGCGATTGCAAGTGGCGGGTTTGTAGTTGACGTAAGAGAGGACTGGGAGTTTCAGGCTGGTCATGTCCCAAACGCCAAGCACATTCCACTCAACACCATCCCAGATCGCCTGGCTGAAATTTCCAAGGACCAACCAGTTTGGGTAATTTGCCAAGCGGGCGGAAGATCAATGACTGCTGCGAATTATCTGGAGGCGCAAGGCTATGAAGTTGTATCGGTAGCAGGTGGAACTGGTTCTTGGATTCAAAGCGGCAAAGAGGTTTCACTGGAAGCGAGTAAGTAATGGGGCTTTTTGATATTTTCAAAAAGAATTTTGAATCAGTTTCTCCGCAGGAGGCTCAGCAGAGGATTGATGCGGGAGCAATGCTGCTCGATGTTCGTGAGAGTGTTGAATACCAGACTTTTCACGCTCCAGCTGCCAAGCTCATTTCATTGGGTGCCTTGGATAGAAGGCTAAAGGAATTACCTAAAGAGCGCGAAATTTTAGTTATCTGCAATTCCGGCAATCGATCCGCTCAGGCAGCAAACCTGTTAGCTCGCGAAGGTTTCAAAGTAACAAACATCAAAGGTGGAATGGTTGCCTGGCAGGCAGCTGGATTGAGGACTGTAAGAAAATGAAGGTTGTAATTGTTGGTGGCGTTGCTGGCGGAATGTCGGCAGCAACCAGGCTGAGAAGACTCAGGGAAGATGCGGATATTGTCATCTTCGAACAAGGTCCTCATGTTTCTTACGCCAATTGCGGACTGCCGTATCACATTGGTGAGGTAATTCCTGAGGAAGAAGATTTACTTCTGCAAACTCCAAAGTCTCTGCACGACAGATTCCGACTGGACGTCCGCGTCAATTCAAGAGTGACCGAGATTGATCGAGTCAACAAGCTGGTGTTAGTGACCAACCTTCAAACAGGCGAGCAGTACTCGGAAAGTTATGATCAGCTGGTGCTCTCGACCGGAGCCAAGCCCAGGATGGTGCCAATCCCTGGTCTTGAGCGAGCTCTGGTTTTGCGTGATGTCTCAGATGCCGTAAAAATTAAAGCCTTGGTTGACCAGAAAAAAATCAAGACCGCTGCCATTATCGGAGCAGGCTTTATTGGCGTGGAGCTTGCCGAAAACCTACAAGAGCGCGGCATCCAGACGACGATTGTGGAATTCCGGGAAACCATACTCCCCCAGTTCGATCCAGAAATGATCGAGCCGCTACAGGCGGAACTGGTTCGGAATGGAATCAAATTAGCCCTCTCTGCTGAGACTGACGAGGTCTTGCAGGACTCCCTACGACTCAAAGATGGTCGAATTGTGCCTGCAGATTTAGTAGTGGCTGCAATTGGCGTCGTTGCCGACCACCAGTTGGCAGTCGATGCGGGACTAGAAATAGGTCCAGCCGGTGGCATCAAGGTTGATGAACACATGCGCACCTCGGATCCTGCAATCTATGCAGTTGGCGATGCGGCGGAGAAGCAAAGTGCTTTGACCGGTCAAAGTCAAATGATTTGGCTAGCCAACTTGGCAAACCGACATGGGCGCTTGGTTGCCGATGTTATTGCTGGGGAGAAAGTAAGTGCCAGAAAATCAATTGGAACAGGAATTATTGGTGCTTATGGCGTTGCTGCGGCACTCACAGGACTAACTGAAGGTTTAGCTAAGCGACTCAACATTGCCCATCAAATCATTCATCTGCACCCGGGTTCGCATGCCGGCTATTACCCCGGCGCTGAGCGAATCTCGCTAAAGGTTCTCTTCGATCCAACTAGCGGAAAACTGTTGGGAGCCCAAGGCATTGGCAAAGACGGTGTTGATAAGCGCATTGACGTTATCGCAACAGCTATCTATGCCGGCCTGACCATTGATGATCTTATGAACCTAGAGCTCGCCTATGCCCCTGCATTTGGCTCGGCCAAGGATGCGATAAATCAAACGGGCTATGTTGGAAACAACGTACTGCTTGGCAAGACACCAAACATTCAGTGGTATGAGCTGCAGCAGGCACAGGATGCTGGGGCAATCGTTGTCGACGTTAGGACTGAGGGTGAATACCAAAGCGGAAACATCCCGCAGGCTCGCTTAATTCCAGTAGACAACCTTCGCGAACACATCAATGAATTGATGGACAAGGACGTAATCGTCCATTGCGCGGTTGGACAACGTGGCCACACGGCAGCTCAAATACTCAGAAGTCATGGCATAAGTGTCAGGAATCTAGATGGTGGCTACACCACCTGGCGCTCAGGCATGGATTCCAGAGAAAGAGTTGGCGTAAAGGTTTAGAACTGCTCAGTGATTGAAACCGAGCGCATTAGATCTGCTTGAATTTCTGTTCTCAGGTTTTCCAATAGTTGATTAGAAATCGGTGAGTCCACAGTAATTACGCTCAAAGCCTTGCCGCCTTTTTGTTGACGAGCAATTGCCATGGCGGCGATGTTGATGCCAGCTTCTGCGAATGCTTTTCCATAAATTGCAACGATTCCAGGACGGTCTTGATAGACCATCACAACAAAGTTGTCAGCCATTGCAAGCTCAACGTCGTAACCATTTATTGATACAACTTTTTGATGATGCTTGGGGCCAATAACCGTGCCGCCGACGGAAACGACGCTGCCGTCGGAGAGCACGGCCTTAAGAGTGGTGACATTCCTGTATTCATCGCTTCTAGTGTCTTGTGTCAGACGAACCTCAACACCTCGCTGCTGGGCCATCAATGGAGCATTCACGTAAGAAACTTGCTCTGTCACCATCGTTTGGAAAAGACCCTTTAGTGCAGCCAACTTCAAAACCGTTACATCATGAGCCGCAATCTCACCTCGAGCCTCAAACTCAATAGAAACAATGGAAGTGTGTGCCATACCAGCAACAATTTGGCCAAGCTTTTCAGCGAGAGCGATGCCGGGCTTGACGGACGAATCAATTGCACCTCCCGCAACGTTCACTGCATCTGGCACTAGATCTCCAGCAAGAGCCAGGCGAACTGACTTCGCCACGGAAATGCCTGCTTTTTCTTGTGCTTCGTCAGTTGATGCGCCGAGATGCGGAGTCAAAACGACATTGGGCAAAGTGAGAAGTGGTGAACCAACCGGAGGTTCATTTTCAAATACGTCTAGTCCGGCGGCGGCAATTTGACCAGAAGTTAGCGCCTTGACCAGTGCGCCTTCATCAATGATTCCCCCACGGGAGCAGTTGACGATTCGCAAATTGGATTTTGCCAGAGCAAACTCTTTCTCTCCAATAAGGCCGGTTGTTTCTGGCGTCTTCGGAATATGAATTGTTATGAAGTCACTTCGCTTCATCAGCTCAGCCATGTCTACAAGCTCAACTCCCATTTGCTCAGCTCGTGCTTGAGTAACGTAGGGGTCATATCCAATCAAAGTTGCACCAAAGCCTGCCAAGCGTTGAGCCACCAGAGTTCCTATTCGGCCAAGTCCAACGATGCCAATTGTCTTTTCATAGAGCTCAACACCGGTGAACTTATTGCGTTTCCATTCCCCACTTGAGAGTGAAGTGTGGGCTGCGGGAATGTGACGGGAAAGAGCCATGATGTGACCGATAGCAAGTTCCGCAGCGGAAATTATGTTCGAGGTTGGTGCGTTGACGACCATCACGCCAGCTTCGGTAGCGGCCTTAATGTCAACGTTGTCGAGTCCTACTCCTGCTCTTGCAATCACCTTTAGCTTCGGAGCAGCCTTGATTGCTTCGGCATCCATCTTTGTAGCCGAACGAATAAGGATTGCGTTAGCGGAAGTTAGCTGCGCGAATAGCTCTGCGCGATTGGTGCCGTCAACTTGTTTGATTTCAAAGTCTGGCCCCAGCGCAGCAACAGTCGCAGGAGAAAGCTCTTCTGCGATCAGTACGACTGGCTTTGGCAATAGCGGACCTAACGGAAATCAACGGTGATGGGATTTTCGAAAAGTCTACCGACTAACAGTTAGCGAGCACAGGTGCAAAGCTGGCTGTCAGGAACACCGGCAAGGGCTTCCTCGACGTGTTGACCACATCCCTGCCAAGTGATTTTTCCGCAGGAATCGCAAATAGCTTGTGAGCACATAGTTACCTCAAATCCGTCTACCCAAAGAGCTTAGCATACCCCTAGGGGTATTAGTCAAAAACGCAGCTTAGCGAGCCGCTGAGCCCTCTTTGTAGTCGTCGCTGTTCTTTATCCAGCTGAAGAGCTTTCTTAGCTCGCGGCCGGTTGCCTCAATTGGGTGAGCTTCACCCTTAGCGCGCAGTGCCAGGAACTCAGGTGCTCCCGCATCCTGATCAGCAATGAATCTCTTGGCGAACTCACCTGACTGAATGTCTGCCAGCACAGCCTTCATGTTTTCCTTGACTCGAGGGTCGATCACACGAGGACCGGAGACATAGTCACCGTATTCAGCAGTGTCAGAAACACTCCAGCGCTGCTTGGCAATGCCACCCTCATACATCAAGTCAACAATCAGCTTGAGCTCGTGCAGAACCTCGAAGTATGCAATTTCTGGCTGGTAGCCAGCCTCGGTCAGCACTTCAAAGCCATACATAACCAGCTGTGATGCACCACCACACAAAACCGCTTGCTCACCAAATAGATCAGTCTCGGTTTCTTCAGTGAATGTGGTTTTGATTGTGCCGGCTCTGGTGCCACCAATTCCCTTTGAATAGGACAGGCCAAGCTCAAAGGCATTACCTGAGGCATCCTGCTCAACCGCAATTAGGTTAGGCACACCTCGTCCAGCTTCGAACTCGCGACGAACGATGTGGCCTGGACCCTTTGGAGCAACCAGCATGACATTCACATTGCTTGGAGGCTTGATGAAACCAAAACGAATAGCGAAGCCGTGACCGAATACCAAAGTTGCACCTGGCTTGAGGTTTGGCTCAATCTCGTTTTTGTAGAGGTCGCGCTGCTTAGGATCTGGCACCAGGACAACAACTACATCGGCCCACTTAACAGCTTCAGCCGGTGCCAAGACCTTCAGTCCCTTCTCCTCAGCTTTAGCAGTGGATTTGGATCCAGGCTGAAGTCCAACCACGACATCAACTCCAGAGTCCTTTAGGTTGAGTGCGTGCGCGTGGCCTTGCGAGCCAAAGCCGAGAACCGCAACCTTCTTACCTTGGATGATTGATAGGTCGGCATCCTTGTCATAAAAAATTTCAGCCACTTTATTTCTTTCTGTTAGTTGTTTACTTGAGTACTTTTTCGGTCATTGATTTAGAACCGCGGGAGATAGCAATGGCACCAGATTGCACTAGTTCCTTGATTCCAAATGGCTCCAAAACCTTGATAAATGCTTTGCACTTAGCGCTGTCGCCTGTGACCTCAATCACGACAGCATCGCTAACCACGTCAACCACCCTGGCTCTAAACAGGGTGACTGCCTCTAATACCTGAGATCTGGTGGAAGCATCGGTCTTTACCTTAACCAGCATGTGATCTCTAGCGACCGACAGGTCGGGCTCCAGCTCAACAATCTTTAGAACACTTACAAGCTTGTTCAGCTGCTTGGTTACCTGTTCCAGCGGTTGGCCATCCAGGTTGACAACAACGGTGATGCGAGAGACGCCATCAACTTCTGTGGTTCCCACGGCTAGAGATTCAATGTTGAAACCACGGCGGGCAAATAGGGCTGCAACGCGGGTGAGGATACCTGGCTTGTCTTCAACAAGCAGAGAAAGAACATGTTGGCTCATCTTTACTCCTCCCCATCCCAAATCGGAGCGGCATCGCGAGCGTATTGAACAGCATCGTTCGAAACGCCAGCTGGAACCATCGGCCAAACCATTGCATCTTTTCCAACTATGAAGTCGATAACAACCGGGCGGTCATTGGTTTCAATTGCCAACTTAATTGCCTTATCAACGTCCTCTTCTTTTTCCACGCGGATTGCCAAGCAGCCATAGGCCTCAGCCAACTTCACAAAGTCAGGCACCATTATCGAATCGGTGCCGGTGTGAAGGTCCGTGTTGGAGTAGCGGGAGTTATAGAAGAGTGTCTGCCACTGACGAACCATACCTAGCGATGAATTGTTAATGATGGCAACTTTGATTGGGATCTGGTTGATGGTGCAGGTCGCCAGCTCTTGATTGGTCATTTGGAAACAGCCGTCGCCATCGATTGCCCAAACCAGTTTTTCTGGCATCGCCACCTTGGCACCCATGGCAGCAGGAACCGCGTAACCCATTGTTCCCGCACCACCCGAGTTGAGCCAGGTGTTCGGGTTTTCATACTTAATAAACTGTGCGGACCACATCTGGTGTTGTCCAACACCCGCAGCATAAATAGCGTCTGGTCCAGAGATTTGACCAATTCGCTCTATTACATACTGCGGAGCAATCTTTCCATCATCTAGATCGGTATAGCCAAGTGGGTAGCGGTCTTTGAGTCCATCGAGATACTTCCACCACTCGCCTATGTCGTAATTGGATCCCTTTAGCTGCTTCTTGAGCTCTTCGGTCAACAAAGCAATAACAATCTTGGCGTCACCCACGATTGGAACATCTGCGTGGCGAATCTTCCCAATTTCGGCTGGGTCAATATCTACGTGAATGACTTTCGCTCCACGAGCAAAGGTCTTCACGTCTCCAGTGACTCGGTCATCAAAGCGAGCGCCGAGCGTAATAAGAAGGTCCGCTTTTTGTAGCCCTGTAACTGCCGGAACGGTTCCGTGCATACCCGGCATACCCAGGTGCTGAGGGTGAGAATCCGGGAAAGCGCCGCGTGCCATCAGAGTCGTGGTTACTGGAGCCTTAATCAAATTAGCCAGCTCCAACAATTCTTTGTTTGCGCCTGCCCTAATTACACCGCCACCAACATAAAGAATCGGTTTCTTAGATTGCAGAATCAGTTCCGCCGCGGCTTGAATCTGCTTCCCGTGCGGATCATTGACTGGCTTATAACCAGGAGTCAGATCTTGCTCAGGTGGCCAGGAAAATTCAAACTTGGCATTCTGTGCGTCCTTTGCAACATCCACCAGCACCGGACCTGGACGACCAGTGGTTGCAATTTGATAGGCCGAATACATAACTGCTGGGATGTCAGCTGGGTTGGTAACAAGGAAGCTGTGTTTGGTGATTGGCATTGTGATTCCAACAATGTCGGCTTCCTGGAATGCATCTGTGCCGATTGCATACGAGTTGACCTGGCCTGTGATGGCCAGCAGTGGGACGGAGTCCATTTGAGCATCAGCAATGGCGGTTACTAGGTTTGTCGCACCGGGACCCGAGGTAGCGATGCAAACGCCGAGCTTGCCGCTGGCTGCTGCATATCCTTCTGCCGCATGACCGGCACCCTGCTCGTGGCGAACCAGGATGTGACGAATCTTCTTGGAATCCATCAGTGGGTCATAGGTTGGCAGAATTGCTCCGCCGGGCAAACCAAACACGGTGTCAACCCCAAGCATTTCGAGTGAACGAATGATTGCCTGAGCACCGGTTAGTGTCTCGCTCATTAGATCTCCAATTAAAAGTCGATTAGCCGCAGTAGGCGCCCTCGGAGGCCGAGCGCACCAACTTGGTGAATTTAGCTAGAACACCGCGTGTGTAACGCGGGGGCAGTGGCTGCCACTGCTGCTTCCTCGCAGCCAGCTCCGCATCGTCGACCAGTAAGTCAAGCGATCGAGCTGCAACATCGACTCGAATCAAGTCTCCATCTCTGACCAGACCAATTGGTCCACCAACTGTTGCTTCTGGAGAGATGTGGCCGATGCAAAGGCCGGTTGTGCCGCCTGAGAATCTGCCGTCCGTCAATAGTAGAACATCTTTGCCCAGGCCCGCACCTTTAATTGCGCCAGTTATAGCCAGCATCTCTCGCATGCCCGGTCCACCCTTGGGGCCCTCATAGCGAATGACCACTACGTCGCCAGCCTTGATTTCACCCTTGGTCAGGGCCTCCATCGCAGCTGCCTCTCGCTCAAAGACCCGAGCTGG
>JACCDX010338353.1_pt1 | contig 15313 bp, 13 predicted proteins | sample 7449681 | NCBI WGS metagenome assembly JACCDX01 (sample SAMN15323450, study PRJNA562643) | freshwater metagenome | isolation source: river surface water | place: USA:Blue River Watershed | collected 2017-08-18
CCTGGACAATAGGCAATTCCATCGATAGGTCCCGTTAAGGAAGCAAACGCAGAATCATCCGATGCTAATGCATCCCAGCTATAATTCTCTACTCCAGCAATGGATGAAGGATTTCTAGAGAAATTAATTACTTCGTGTCCTTCAGCTACCAAAGATGTCGCAACGGACTCACCAATTCCTTGGCTAGCGCCCACAATTACGTATTTTCCCATGATTAACCTTGGATAGATTGTAAGAATTCTCTTCTAGTAGCATCCTCTTGGAATTTACCTCCGTAATAAGAGGTAATTGTTGAGGTCGCTTCGTCTTTAACCCCTCTAGACGAAACGCAAAGGTGTTTAGCATCAATGAAGACAGCCACGTGATCCGTTTTTAGAACGCGTTGCAAGTGTTTCGCAATTTGCATAGTTAAACGCTCCTGAACTTGAGGTCTTTTCGCGTAATATTGAACAATACGGTTCAATTTCGAAAGTCCAATGACTTGACCAGACGATATGTAAGCGATGTGCGTTTTACCTACGATAGGTACAAAATGATGCTCGCAATTCGAATAGAACGAGATATTTTTTTCGACCAACATTTCGTAATAACCGTATTTGTTTTCAAACAAGGCTACTTTCGGTTCATTGGCAGGGTTCAGGCCACTGAAAATTTCTTCAATGTACATCTTAGCTACGCGCTTAGGTGTACCGCGAAGGGAGTCATCCGTTAGGTCTAAACCTAAGGTTAACATAATCTCGCGAAAGTGAGATTCAATGATGGCTATTTTCTCTGAATCAGAAAGATCAAAAGCATCCTCCCTCATCGGTGTCTCGATTGAGGTGGCTACATGATTATCTCCAATTTCCTCGTCTGTTAACAAGAAATGGTCTGAATCAATTAGCAGGGAATTCAACGAAATTTCTTTCTGTTTCATACAATCTAATTTTTAAATCTAGTTTAGAAGGGAGTTTAGCCCTCAATTTATTGTAAATAACGATGACGATATTTTCTGCAGAAGGATTTAAATCAGCGAATTCTGGTACGTCTAGATTCAAATTCTTGTGATCAAACTTTTTACATACTTCTGTCTGCGCTAAATCTGATAAAAACTTCGTATCGATTACATAACCCGTTTCGGGGTCAATTGTTCCGGTTACCTGGATAATTATTTCATAATTGTGTCCATGGTAGTTCGGATTGTTGCATAAACCGAAAATTTCTTTGTTTTTCTCTTCTGTCCAAAGTGGATTGTGCAAACGATGAGCAGCGTTGAAATGCTCTTTTCGGAATACGCTAACGCGTGGGGCTTCAGTCATTTTTTCTAAATTCTTATAAAATTAAAGTATTTTCCTTAATTTTCATCTTTATTAACCTATTGTTAACCTATGAAAAGAAGGAAGTTTATTTCTGATTCCTTGATGTATACCTCTGGTACCGCTTTATTTCCCACATTTCTGAAACAGATACCTGAAGAACAAAAAAAAGTACGTTTAGGTTTTATCGGTGTCGGATTAAGAGGCCAAAATCACCTAGAAATGGCGATGTATCGGCCGGATGTTGAGGTGGTAGCCATTTGTGATATTGATCCTAAAGCGATTGATATTGCTTTAAAGATGATTTCAGACAAAAGTCGCCCTGCTCCTACCGTTTACGGAAAGACCGAAAAAGATTTCGAAAACTTAGCTAAACGCAACGATATTGATGGTGTGGTAATCGCTACTCCTTGGGAATGGCACGTGCCAATGGCCTTGGAAGTGATGAAGCAAGGCAAATATGCGGGCGTAGAAGTTTCTGCCACCGTTACTTTGAAGGAATCTTGGGATCTCGTGAATATGTATGAGAAAACGGGTTCTCATTGCATGATCCTAGAGAATGTATGTTACCGCCGTGATGTCTTAGCGACCTTACATATGGTGCGTCAGGGCATGTTTGGTACCTTGAATCACGTACAATGTGGATATCAGCACGATTTGCGCGAAGTGAAATTTAATGATGGAAAGCAGGCCTATGGCGGTGGAGTTGAATTTGGGGAGAAAGGTTTTTCAGAGGCCAAATGGCGTACCCAGCATTCTGTCGATCGCAACGGCGATTTATATCCTACGCATGGTTTAGGACCCGTTGCTGAGATGTTAAACATTAACCGAGGAAATCAATTCGCTTATTTAACGTCGATGGCGACGCCTTCTTTGGGACTACATAATTATATCTTGGAAAAAGGTGGTGCAGATCATCCGAATGCGAAAGTGAATTTCAAATGTGGAGACATCGTTCAGACGATGATCAAATGTGTGAATGGCGAAACCATTTTAATTACGCATGATACGAATTCCCCTCGTCCTTATTCTCTAGGTTTCCGCGTGCAGGGAACAAAAGGATTGTGGATGGAAGATAATCAATCGATCTATTTAGAGGGTGTTTCGCCTAAAGCTCATCGCTGGGAAGAAGCTAAACCTTATTTAGAGAAATACGATCACCCTTTGTGGAAAGCACACGCCACTGATGCAGAGAATGCGGGGCATGGCGGCATCGATTATTTCGTGTTAAGATCCTTTATAGAGGCAATTAAGGCGAAAGTAGCACCCCCTATTGACGTATATGATGCGGCTGCTTGGTCTGCGATTGCCCCACTTTCGGAGGAATCGATTAAGAAGGGCTCCGCTCCTATTCAAATACCGGATTTCACCCGTGGAAAATGGAAAACAAATCAACCAATTTTTGCATTAAACGAACAATACTAAACCTATGAACCAATCAAAAAACGTAAACGGACCTCTTTTAATTATCGGTATTCTCTTCTTTGTCTTTGGTTTTGTGACCTGGGTGAATTCAGTTTTGATCGCCTTTTTCAAGGATGCCTTTCATCTAAATAACTTCGACTCGCTCTTAGTCACTTTTGCCTTCTTTATCTCCTATTTCGTCATGGCGATCCCTTCCTCTTGGGTTTTGGCAAGAACGGGCTTCAAGAAAGGGATGTCATTAGGCCTCTTAGCAATGGCTGTAGGAACTCTTTTGTTTATTCCAGCCGCCCAAATGGAAAATTATCCGATGTTCTTGTTCGGTTTATTTGTAATCGGAACAGGTTTGGCCCTATTACAAACGGCTTCTAATCCCTATGTTACGATCCTAGGACCAGCTGAATCTGCAGCCCAAAGAATCTCTGTCATGGGTATTTGCAATAAGGTGGCGGGTATTTTGAGTCAATTTATTTTCGGTGGCTTATTCCTATCAAGTGCGGTGGGAGGTTCTTCGAAATTAGCCATTGTGATTATGCCTTATGGCATCATGACGGCGGTTTTAGTGCTTTTAGCGGTTTGGGTGTGGTTTTCGTCGCTACCTGAAGTTGAGGCGGAAGAAACGGTAGAAGAGGCGGGTAATTCGAAGTCGAGTGTTTGGGCTTACCCTAGTTTAGTTTTAGGTTTGGTTGCCTTCTTCGTTTATGTAGGTGTGGAAGTGATTGCGGGTGATACGATCATTAATTATGGTGTATCCCAAGGATTTAGTCAAGATGTTGCGAAGAGCTTTACTACCTATACTTTATACGGTATGTTAGCGGGTTATATCATTGGTATCTTCTTTATTCCCAAATACTTATCACAACAAAAGGCCTTGAACTATTCGGCTATTTTAGGCGTATTATTTTCGATAGGCGCTATTACTTTCACGGGTTTTATGTCTGTGCTTTGTTTGGCCTTATTAGGATTAGCTAATGCCTTAATGTGGCCTGCCTTATGGCCATTAGCAATTAATGGATTAGGTAAGTTTACCAAAATCGGATCAGCCTTAATTATCATGATGATCTCAGGTGGAGCTTTGATGCCTTTATTGTATGGTAAGATTGCGGACCAAATAGGCAACACACAGTCTGCTTATTTTATTTTGATCCCTTGTTATCTTTTTATCTATTATTACGCAACAATTGGTCATAAAAAGAGTTCTTGGAAGTAGAAATACCTATTTTTGTGTTTTAATTCAACTATGTCTATTCTTTCCTCGAACACGGATCCTTTAATTGCAAACGGTAATCGCTATGCAACTTCTTTATATGCCTATGAAAGAAGGAAAACGATTCCAGTTCAAATCGGTGATCTGTATTTAGGTTCTGATTTCCCGATTCGAATTCAGTCGATGACGACGATAGACACGATGGATACGCAGGGATCTATCGAGCAATCCATCCGAATGATTGATGCGGGATGTGAATTAGTCCGTATTACGGCTCCCTCCGTCAAAGAGGCGCAGAATTTAGAGAATATTCGCAAAGGATTGCGCGAGCGCGGTTATACAACGCCTCTCGTGGCAGATATTCACTTTACACCGAATGCGGCTGAATTAGCGGCAAGAATCGTGGAAAAGGTGCGTATTAATCCAGGTAATTACGCCGATAAAAAACGATTTGAGACCATCGATTATACCGATGCTTCTTATGCATCCGAATTGGACCGTATCCGAGATAAATTTTTACCATTAGTCAAGATTTGCAAGGAATATGGGACGGCGATGCGTATTGGGACAAACCATGGTTCGCTTTCTGATCGTATTTTAAGCCGTTATGGTGATACACCTCACGGCATGGTGGAATCCGCTTTGGAATTCCTTCGTATTTGTGAGGATGAGAACTATTTCAATATTGTTCTTTCGATGAAATCATCGAACACGCAGGTGATGGTCGAAGCCTATCGTTTATTAAGTAAGAAGCTAAAGGATGGTGGATTTAAAGACTATCCAATGCACTTAGGTGTGACAGAAGCTGGTGAGGGTGAAGATGGTCGAATTAAATCGGCAGTTGGTATTGGTACTTTATTAGAGGATGGTCTAGGAGATACGATACGAGTTTCTTTGACGGAAGATCCTGAATTCGAGATTCCGGTGGCACAAGATTTAGTGCGTCGATATGACAGCCGGGCATCATCTCAAGATCCCATACAGGCTTTTGCAGGTCAATCGGAGGCTTTTGACTCCCCTATTCATCCTTTTGCTCATACACGCAGAAAGACTACCGAGATTTTTTCGATCGGAGGACATCAAGTACCGCGGGTAATTGCAGATTTTTCTACACGTGCCTCGATATCGATTGCAGATTTAAAATCTATTGGTCACTTCTATTTGCCAGAGCCAGATAAATGGGCGATGAATGATTTAGGAGCTGATTTTATCTATACGGGTAAGGCTTCGCTTGACTTTATGCTACCTAACGGTTTACGTCAAATACAAGATGCCTCCGTTTGTACTCCGTCTGATTTCGTTTATCCCTTATTTACTTATACAGAATACCAATCCGCATCGACTAAGCATCCGGTGTTGAATTTTGTTTCGGTGGATGCGGCAGAATTGTGTTCAGGGAATGATTCATTCGATCCGACTTGTGTGATTGTTTTGAAATCATCGAATGCGCATCAGATGCCTGCTATTCGAAGAGGTTTCTTTCATTTGATGCAGAATGAGATCACAAATCCGGTGATCATTCATTTGAATTATGGGTCGATTTCGGATGATCAATTCCAATTGTTTGCTCCTACCGATGGTGGAGCCTTATTTATTGATGGATTAGGGGATGGATTACTTTTAAGCTTGAACCATTCGAAGAATAAAGAGGCTTTATGTAATACGACGAATTTTGGGACGCTTCAGGCGAGTCGAATGCGTATTTCCAAAACAGAATACATTTCCTGTCCTTCTTGTGGACTGACTTTGTTTGATTTACAAGAGACGACGGCCATGATTCGCCAAAAAACGGATCACCTAAAAGGGGTTAAAATCGGTATTATGGGCTGTATTGTAAATGGTCCAGGTGAAATGGCGGATGCCGATTATGGCTATGTGGGTATCGGAAAAGATAAGATTGCCTTGTACAAAGGGCAAGAGGTCGTTAAAAAATCCGTACCAGCAGATTCAGCGGTGGATGAATTAATTCAATTGATTAAAGAACATGGAGACTGGCGTGAGCCGTCTGTAAACGAATAGAAAATGAGCAGATTAAGAGAGCAATTCAAAGTAGGCGAAGTATTCACGTATTTTATTCGTGTTTTTCAAAAACCTAAGCCAGGGGCACCCGCTAATTTCAACATCCGTGCGATGCATACGATTAATAAGATTTCAATCTTAATGTTTATCGTTTGTTTGATCGTGATGACGTACCGCGCCTTTATACGCTAATTATTTAGTCCCGTACAGACACCAATTCTTTGCTTTCTTCAAAGCAGACGCATCTTTCGTCTTTCCTTTGACATAATCACACAGGAATTGATTTTCCTTAGGCCCTAGTGCACTCGGCATGGAGTTGATTAATTCGTCAATCACCTTCATAGCTTGTGTGGCTTTACGCTGTTTGAACAACATATCAGATTCCACCATCCAAGTTCTCCGAACAATACTCGAGCGATCGAGCCCCGTACGCGCCATTTGAGATTTTAATTTCATCAATCCTGCTTCACCTAAACGAGTTGAACGAGAGCTTGTTAACGTGATTTGGAAGATATTCTCGTAGATCATTCGTACGGTCGAAGGATCATAAATGGAATTATAGTAGTTTAAATTCCGTATAAAATAATCAAATAAACGATTATCTGGGCTCATTAAGGCCACCTGCATTAAATTGAAGGTAGATTGTGAACTATATTGGGTTGGCTTTAGTAAAGCGATATACGCATTCATTGCTTGTATATTTGCCAATGTATCCCCCGTAATTCTAGCATACTCCGCATAATTCACGAGCATTCCCGGATTCTTTTCTCCCGCAGCTAGTCGCTTCGGAAATTGCGCAGCTTGCTCGGCTGGATTAGCGGCTTTCGTAGCTATGGCATTCACCATAGTTACTGTATTTTCTTTTTCTCCAAAGATTCTCGCCTGAACGATTTTCATCGTTTTAGGTTCAAAGAACACGAAGGTTGGTGTCGCATTTACGATGATCCCGGCTTGCTTTAAAGCCATCTGATTCGCCGGATTGCGAATATCTAATTGGTAATTGACAAAGTTCTTATTGTACGCCCCACCTACCGCTGCTTGCGTGAAAACCCCTTTGAAGGAATTGCAAATGTGGCAATCCGGCGCATAAATTTCCATGAAAAGCAATTTGTTTTGCTTGATGGCTTCAGCACGGGCTTCCTGCAAAGAATTAACTTGTAGGAAATTAATTCCTTGAGCTGGGCTCAAAAAGGGTAATAGCAGCGTAATTAGGATGTATTTCATTAGTTGTTTCCTTTTTCTGCAGCGACGATTTCCTTCTGCAAATGAGAGGATAAGGTACGGCAAACGGCTTCTAATTCTTGAGCAAAGAAGTTATCTCCTGTGGCTTGCAATGACGCATCAGCGACAGTACCCACTACCTCGATGAAAAAGCGCTTCATATCTAACACTTCCATGTCTTTTGTCCAAAGAGGCAATGTTAAAGTTCCTTTGTGGTAAGGATCCCAAGTAGCTACTAAAATAGCCTTTGTTTCTTCGATGCCTTCGTTCGGATTATCTGTTGCTGACCAAGAGATTTGCTCGGGGATGTTTTGGTCGTCTAATTGTATCTTAAAATTGATTTCAGAATGTTTCATGGATGTAAAATTAATCGTATTTTCGTATAAATTAAGGAAATTAATGGTCAGGGCTGAAATTATTACCATTGGAGATGAGATTCTGTACGGGCAGATTCTAGATACGAATACCCAATGGATTAGTCTAGAATTAGATAAGCTTGGGATCAAAACCGTTCGTAAGTCTTCCGTAGGTGATCAAAAATTAGAAATTCTTCAAATCTTGAATGAAGCCGCACAGCGCGCTGATGTCGTTTTTATTACCGGAGGATTGGGTCCCACGAAAGATGATTTAACCAAAAAGATTCTAGCAGAATACTTCGACTGTGAATTAGAAATGCATCCAGTTGCCTTGCAAGATGTGACTGAATTCTTCGCTAAACGCGGCCGTGAATTATCCGATATCAACCGAGATCAGGCTCTATTACCTACAAAAGCCGAATTTGTCCGCAACGCACAGGGAACTGCACCCGGTATGTGGTTTAATGAAAAAGGAGTGATTTGGGTTTCAATGCCTGGTGTTCCCTATGAGATGAAGAACATCATGGAGAAAGAGGTGCTACCCCGTTTAGTCACTCATTTTAAAACGCCTGTTATTTTTCATAAAGTGATCAAGACTGTGGGAATCGGTGAATCCTATCTTTCTGAATTGATAGAAAGCTGGGAATTGCAATTGCCAGCACACATTAAATTAGCCTATTTACCTTCCATTGGGATAGTCAAATTGCGTTTAACGGCGGTGGGTGATGATTTAGCTTTGTTGAAGTCAGAGGTTGACGCAGAGTTAGCCAAAGTCAGTCCATTGATTCAATCCTATATTTATGGATATGAAAAAGACGAATTAGCCGAGGTTGTAGGACGATTATTAGTGGATCGAAAAGCTACTTTAGCCGTTGCAGAGAGTTGTACGGGAGGACATTTAGCCCATCAATTCACGCAAAATCCAGGAAGTTCTGCCTATTTCGTCGGAGGAATTTTGTCGTATGCGAATCAGGTGAAGATAGATCAATTGGGCGTTTCGGCTTCCATAATAGAAAAAAATGGTGCCGTTTCAGAGGAATGCATTCAGGCCATGGCTATCGGAGTTCAAAAAAGATTGGGAACTACCTATGCCTTAGCTACCTCTGGTATTGCGGGTCCAGATGGAGGATCGGAGGAGAAGCCTGTAGGGACGGTTTGGATTGCTTTAGCGCACGAAAATGGTGTGATAACTAGAAAATTAACTTTAGGAGGAACAAGAATGCAAAATATTTATTTAAGCTCTCTAGCTTGTGTAAATTTGCTGCGTAGATATTTATTAAACGATTTAACCTAGTCCTATGGCCGTTACAGAGGTGATTATGCCCAAAATGGGAGAAAGTATCATGGAGGCAACTGTTTTAAATTGGTTAAAACAGCCCGGTGATTACGTGGAAGCGGATGAGTTTATTTTAGAGGTGGCTACCGATAAAATTGATACAGAAGTTCCATCGCCGGTGGCAGGTTATTTACAAAAGATATTAGTTCCTGTCGGATCTGTTGCTACGATTGGAAAGGCCATTTGTGTCATTGATGCGGTAGAGAGCGGCTCTGCCTCTACTGAGGAGTCTTATTCTTTAGATGAGTCGATCAGCTCTTTAATTGATTTAAGCCTAACCCCTACTGAATTAAGCACGGAAAAGTCGACGAATCCCTGGATTAGTCCCTTGATTAAGCAGATTTGTCAGTCGGAACATGTTTCCCAAAGAGAATTAAGCCAGATCCCCGGTTCTGGACTCGATGGTCGCATCACAAAGAAAGATGTATTGAATTACATCGCGGTGCGGAATGCAAAAAGAACTATTTCTTCAGGTACTTTGAGCCAAGGTGCTGGTATGCGTCTTCCAGGTGATGAGGTAATCGAAATGGATCGCATGCGCAAGATGATTTCGGAGCGTATGCTCGATTCGAAGCGCGTGGCACCTCATGTTACGTCGTTTTTAGAGGCTGATGTGACGAATTTAGTGACTTGGCGTTCTAAAGTAAAGCAGGAATTCCAAGACAAATACAAGGAAGCCTTAACATTCACTCCACTCCTATTTAAAGCGACTGCTGATGCTTTGAAAGACTTTCCTGGAATGCTTATCTCCGTGGAAGGCAACTATATCGTTCAGCATGCGCAAATAAACATTGGAATGGCAGTCGCTTTGCCTAATGGCAATTTAATTGTTCCAGTCATTCACGAAGTAGATAAGTTATCTCTAGAAGAATTAACGCAGAAAGTTAACGATCTCTCCGCTAGAGCACGTGCGAATAAATTAAAGCCCGCTGACTTAGAGGGTGGAACTTTCACGATCTCCAATATTGGTGGTTTTGGTAATTTGATGGGTACACCCATTATCGTGCAACCTCAAGTAGGTATATTAGCCTTCGGCGTGATAGAAAAGAAACCTGCTGTCATCACAAATGATAAGGGCGAAGATGTTATTGCTATCCGCCAAAAGATGTTTATTTCCCATTCTTACGATCACCGGGTGGTGGATGGCTCATTGGGTGGTGGATTTGTAAAGCGTGTGTCAGATTACCTAGAAAAGTTTAGTTTAGAAACTCAGATATAAAAAAAGAGCCTCATTCGAGGCTCTTTTCATTTAGGATCATAGTGTCTTAAAACTTAGCGTCTTCCGGTTTTACATTCGGACGGATGATCTTTAACCAAGTTAATAGTTTAATCATCGGATAAGTTGGGTCAAATTCAAACCATTTTGTGGCAAAATTAATGCGATTTGGTAGTTTGTGGTGGTTGTTTTGGAACAACTCGCCCATCATCACTACGTCAAAGATTAAGGAGTTCTTTGAGTGATCATGGTTGTCATAGTTTTGGTAACCATACTTGTGCCCTGACCAGTTAACAATCGCTCCGTGTACAGGTCCCATTAAGAAATGCACAGGTAATAGGAAGAAAAAAGCCCAGTGCATATCGAAATACATGAATCCAACGATGTACAGAGAAGAATAAGCAACTCCCCAGCCAATACGCGAAATCCAAGAATCACCAATTTTTTCAATGGTTTTAGATACAGGATAATCATGCTCAAAGCGCTCTTCTACCGTTTGTTTTCTATTCAATACCGCATTATAGATGTCTTTAGTCTTCCACATCATCGTGAATACGTTGCTCGAGAACATCGGTGAGTGTGGATCTTTCTTTGTATCAGAGAACGCGTGGTGCATTCTGTGTAAAATAGCGTATGCTCTTGGGCTTAAGAAGGAAGAACCTTGCGATAAGTAGGTCAAGAAATAGAAGAATTTTTCCCAAAACTTGCTCATCAAAAACATCTTGTGAGCGGAGTAACGGTGAAGGAAAAAAGTTTGGCTAAACAAAGAAACATACCAGTGTATGAAGAAAGCCGGAAGTACTAATTGCATAATAGAAGGAGTAATTTTAATGTTTTAACAAAAGTACGAAGCAAAAGTTTCTAATTTAACCTGAATTCGCATTAAATAACTGATTTTAGTCAATATTTAGGATGTGAAGCCCGTGACAAACAGCTATTCCAGCCGTCTCTGTCCGTAAAATGGATTTTCCCAGACTAAATGGTTTCCAATGATTATTTTTCAATGTGGCAGATTCATCTGAGGTGAAATCTCCTTCGGGACCTACTAGCACGTGGTATTCCTTCCCCTTTAGGGCAGTTTTTGATAATACGGCCACGGGTGGATTCGAAATGAAGGCAAACAACTTCTCCTCACCTTTTTTGGCAGAAATTTCTTTAAACGTGTGTAATCCTGTGATTTCAGGTAAATATAAATTCTTCGATTGCTTTAAGGCTGAAATCGCTGTTTTCTCCAAACGATGAAGTTTAATCTCTTTCCGTTCCGAGTTTTTCGAAGCAAAGAAATGAATTCCATGAATTCCAAACTCCCCACATTTCTCCACCATCCATTCCATGCGTTCCATTTGTTTCGTAGGGGCCACATATAAATGAATCGTATAGGAAGGCTTTGGTTCAGATTCGATTAATTCCAATGCTCCGAATGATACTTTTTTGCCTTCTATGGCAGAAATTTTAGTGGCATACTTTGAGCCCCGACCGTCCAATAGGTGAATGACCTCTCCTACTTTTAATCGCAATACCCGTATAGCATGAAAGGATTCCTCTTCAGATAAATAAGAGAAATCCTTTGCATTAGGAGCATAAAAAACAGCTATACTCATTTTTATTCTTCGTCGTCCTCGTCCTCATCATCTGAGTTAAAGGTATATAGCGATGGATCTAGGCTTAATGTATTGCCATTGAAGTCTGCCACAAATTGCGATAACATGTCGTCATCTAAGGCAGGTACATATAATGCGGCCTCAATACTAACACCATAATCGAATTCAGGATCGATTTCAATGTATTCCGCTACTTTGATTTCTTCGTTCTCTTCTAAGTCCTCAATCACCTCTAGGATCAACATTTCAACCTCTTCGTCTAATTCTTCATTTGGCTCGTAGTTCTCATCGCGATTTTCCAAAGGAACATATAAAGGATACTGCTGAATGATTTCGCGTTCAGCAGCTTCGTATAATAAGCTTGAATAATGCAATTGAAGCGTACAAACGATAGCATCGTATATCACTTCTTGCTTCTCATATTGACCCACAAATTGAATGTGGACCATTTCTCTTTCATTTCCAGAGGGCAAATCTTCGTCTAAAATGTAGACAAATGAGCGATTCTCTGCTTCACATTGCTTTTTTAGGCTGGCAATTTCAGCAGGATCAAACCCTGGATTCGTGGTTTTTGACATGTTTTGTTTATTTGATTAACAGTAATTCACGGTATTTTGGTAATGGCCACTCATCATCGTCGATGATTAATTCAAGTTTATCTACGCTGTAACGAATCTCTTCGAAGAAACCTTTCACTTTCGTACTGTATAAAACAGCTCTTTCTTCTAAGTCTTCGATGTTATTTGCCTCCTTACGAGCTTCTGTCATGCCATTCTGTAATCGAACAATAGACGAAGTGTATTCTGAGATTTTCTTAATCATCTCGATCGTAGGCGCATAATATTGCGGGTCGATTCCGATTTCTTTTTGGCCCTTCACATTCTCCACTAATTGCGTCTGGTACTTCAATGAAGTAGAAACGATGTGGTTGATTGCCATATCTCCGATAACGCGTGACTCGATTTGAATCTTCTTTACGTAGTTCTCTAATTCGATTTCGTGGCGTGCGTGCATCTCCTCTTTCGAGTAAATGCCGTGCTTCGTGAATAATTCAATCGATTCTGGACGAGCATAAACCGCTAAAGCCTCTGGTGTAGTCTTTAAATTAGACAATCCGCGACGTGCTGCTTCTTCCACCCACTCCTCTGAATATCCGTTTCCTTCAAAACGAATGTTTTTCGACTCTTTCACGTAGCGCTTCAACACTTCCATGATGGCTAACTCCTTCTTCACTCCTTTTTCCAACACCTCTTCCACCTCTTTGCGGAATTTGATTAATTGGTCTGCTACGATTGTATTTAAAACAGTCATCGGTGCAGCCGAATTCGCAGAAGAACCTACCGCACGGAATTCGAATTTATTCCCCGTAAAGGCGAATGGAGACGTTCTATTGCGATCGGTATTATCTAAAATCAACGAAGGGATCTTGTTGATACCTAATTTAAGGTACACATTATCCCCTTTTTCTAATTGAATTTCGTCCAAGCCGTCCATGTTTTCCATGTCATCTAAAACTTGACTCATCGTACTGCCCAAGAAGGCCGATACAATCGCTGGAGGCGCTTCATTTGCTCCCAAACGGTGTTCGTTTCCAGCAGATGCAATAGATGCACGCAATAAATCTGCGCGATCGTGAACTGCTTTAAGTGTATTCACAAAGAAGGTTAAGAAACGTAGATTCTCCTTTGGTTTAGAAGACGGTGCTAATAAATTAATGCCTGTATCTGTAGCTAATGCCCAGTTGTTGTGCTTACCTGAACCATTAATGCCGGCGAAGGGCTTTTCGTGGAAAAGGACTTTAAACTTGTGTTTCGATGCTACTTTGGACATTAAATCCATCAATAAGGCATTGTGATCACAGGCTAAGTTCGCTTCCTCAAAAGTAGGCGCCACCTCAAACTGTGCCGGAGCTACCTCATTGTGACGTGTTCTAACCGGCATACCTAATTTAAGTGCCTCGATTTCGAAGTCTACCATAAAGGCATTCACGCGGTTTGGAATAGATCCAAAATAGTGATCTTCTAATTGCTGTCCTTTCGCTGGAGCATGACCGAAAACGGTACGACCCGCCATTACTAAATCAGGGCGTGCATTAAATAAAGCTTCGTCAACGACGAAATATTCTTGTTCCGCACCTAAAGTAGGAATAACCTTACTCACATCGCGGTTAAAGAATTCTTTAATCACGGCTGTGGCAGCCTTATCCACTAATTCGATGGATTTTAATAAAGGTGTTTTATAATCGAGTGCTTCTCCAGTGTAAGAAACGAATACAGATGGAATACATAAAGTAGCTGTACCTGCTGCATTTTCCATGATAAAGGCAGGTGAAGAGGGGTCCCAACCCGTGTACCCACGTGCCTCAAAAGTAGAGCGAATACCTCCATTCGGGAAGGAAGACGCATCGGGTTCCTGTTGAACTAAAGCAGATCCTTTGAATTTCTCAACGGCTTTGCCATTACTTAAATCAATGTCAAAGAAGGAATCGTGTTTCTCTGCGGTAGTTCCCGTTAAGGGTTGAAACCAGTGCGTGTAGTGGGTTGCTCCTTTTGAGATAGCCCATGATTTCATCGCTGCTGCCACCTCGTCTGCTGCATCGCGGTCTATTCTAGAACCGGTTTGAATCGCAGTATTAATCTTTAAATAGGCTTCAGGAGACAAAAGAGACCGCATTACTTCATCATTGAAGGTCATGCTGCCATAATAATCCGAAACTTTCTCAGTAGGAAGTTTCACTGGTGTTCCAGTGCGGGATTGAGCTAATTCTAAGGCTTTAAAACGAGTGATTGCCATTCTTTTGTTGATTTAATTTCTTAAGTAAAAGTAAGGAATTGTGCCGGGATAAAAAATGGGGAAAAAGGAAATTTACGATTCAATTTTTCGATTTTAATTTGGATTTTTTGGATTTTTCCAAATTTCTCGATTGTTTTTGTAGGTTTTTTTGGCTTAAACTATTGTTTTTCCTAAAAAGAGGTTTATTTTTGCTATACGAATTCCTAAAAAAGTATTTTTGTTTCAAAATCAAGTATAAAAATCATGGCTAAATCAAAATTAGAGTACATTTGGTTAGATGGCTACAAGCCAACGCAAAGTTTACGTTCTAAGACTAAAATTGAGAACAATTTTAGCGGCAAATTAGAAGACCTAGATATGTGGTCTTTCGATGGCTCATCAACTCAGCAGGCTGAAGGAGGTTCTTCTGACTGTTTATTGAAGCCAGTTTATGTTTGTCCAGATCCTGCACGCCGTGATGGTTATTTAGTTATGTGTGAAGTATTGAACGCAGACGGAACTCCTCACGAGTCTAACGGTCGTGCTACAATCGATGATGATGATAACGATTTTTGGTTCGGTTTTGAGCAAGAGTATTTCCTTTGGGATCCAGAAACAAATAAGCCTTTAGGTTTCCCAGCAAATGGATACCCAGAGCCTCAAGGACCTTACTACTGTTCAGTAGGTGCAAAAAATGCATATGGTCGTGAGATTATTGAAGAGCATATGGACTTGTGTATCGATGCAGGTTTAAATATCGAAGGTATCAATGCGGAAGTTGCTGCTGGTCAGTGGGAATTCCAAATGTTTGCTAAAGGTGCGAAGCAAGCAGGTGATGAAATCTGGTTAGGTCGTTATTTATTAGAGC
>JACCDX010310849.1_pt1 | contig 15312 bp, 11 predicted proteins | sample 7449681 | NCBI WGS metagenome assembly JACCDX01 (sample SAMN15323450, study PRJNA562643) | freshwater metagenome | isolation source: river surface water | place: USA:Blue River Watershed | collected 2017-08-18
CATGACATTGGTAAAGTTTGGCATGAAGAACCAGAACTTCCGCATGCTTTATTGGGTATGGAATTAGCTCAAAAATACAAGGAGCATCCAGAAGTTTGTAATGCCATCGGTGCTCACCACGATGAGTGCGAAATGACTTCTATGATTTCACCGATTATCCAAGTTTGTGATGCCATATCGGGCTCTCGCCCAGGTGCGCGTCGAGAAATGATGGAGTCATACATGAAACGTCTTCGTGATTTGGAAGCACTGGCAACATCGTTCCAGGGTGTTCAAAAATGTTATGCGATACAAGCAGGTCGTGAACTCCGTATTTTGGTAGATGCGGAACATGTAAGTGATGAAAAAGCATCGAATTTATCATTTGATATTTCGCAAAAAATCGAAAAAGAAATGCAATATCCTGGCCAAATCAAAGTAACGGTAATTCGTGAAATGAGAGCCGTGAATTTTGCTAAATAAGTTTATTGATACTTTATCGAACGGTCAATCACCTTCGGCATTTTTATCTATTTTTGCTAACGCTGCCGGGGTCTTCAACCCCCGGCAGCGTTTACTGTTTTTATGGTTTTAATTACTCCCACAACGACGCAACATTGGCAGGCATATTATGCCCTGAGATTCTCTGTCCTACGTGAACCATGGAATCAGCCACACGGATCTGAGGTGTTAACCGATGAAGCATCCGCCATTCACGTCATGGCTGTCGATGAATCCGAAAAAGTGCTCGGTGTGGCTCGTATGCACGAATCTGCCATAAGACAAGGCCAGGTAAGATGCGTGGCGGTGGCAACGGGCCAGCAAGGCAAAGGGATTGGAAAACTGATTATGCGTTACTTGGAAAATGTAGCAATGGATAAAGGATGGCAAGAGATTGTACTGGAGGCACGCGAAAACGCCGTTCCATTCTATGAAAGCCTCGGGTATTCAATTACAGAAAAATCGTATTTGTTATTTGGTGAGATTCAGCATTACCGCATGAAAAAAGCGCTACCCCTTTCGGAATAGCGCTTCAAATTAATGGCTGTGCTCAAGTCCCTGAGCACTCGGGATTTGATTAAATTCAATCCCTGATTTCTTCTCATCTTTAAAAGCCTCTTTCGGCTTGATGCTCAAAATTTGAAACAACTCTTTATCAGACTTTGCATCTGGATTAGGTGTAGTCAATAACACATCTCCTGAGAATATTGAATTAGCCCCAGCCATAAAGCAAAATGCTTGGCCTTCGTAATTAAGTTCTAAGCGTCCTGCCGATAAGCGAACCGCTGATTTCGGCATCATGATGCGTGCCGTAGCAATGACGCGAACTAACTCCCACACGGAAGCCGTCTTTTGATTTTCGAATGGAGTCCCCTCTACTGGCACTAAATTGTTTACAGGCACAGAACCAGGGTGCTCTGGCAAATTAGCTAAGGTCAATAACATCCCAATACGATCATCGATTGACTCACCCATGCCAATTATTCCACCTGAGCAAACGGACAAATTAGCTTTACGAACATTTCCTAAAGTTTCTAAGCGATCATCATACGTACGCGTTGAAATAACATCATCATAATATTCCTCACTCGTATCAATGTTATGATTATAGGCATATAAACCTGCATCTTTCAGTTTTTGCGCCTGATCCTCAGACAACATACCCAGCGTACAACAAACCTCCATACCAAGGGAATTAACACCCTTAACCATCGCTAATACGCGGTCGAAATCTTTGTTATCACGCACCTCCCGCCACGCAGCACCCATGCAAAAACGAGAACTACCATTCTCCTGTGCACGAACAGCCGCTTGAATCACCTCCTCATAAGGTAACAATTTTTGCACCTTCACATTCGTATGATAACGCGCTGCTTGCGAACAATAAGAACAATCTTCTGGGCAACCTCCTGTTTTTATCGACAATAAGGTACTGATTTGCACCTCATTGGGATCGTGGTACTGGCGATGCACCGTCGCAGCTTGATATACTAAATCCAAAAACGGTTGGTTGAAGATTTGCTCAACCTCTTCGCGTGTCCAGTTATTTCTAATCATCTTTTCAAATTATCTAATCTAATTCAATCAAATAAGGCATTAAAGCCAAAAATCCTTCTCTTTTCTTCATGCGATCTAACTCCCAAATAGACTTAGTCCAAGGCATGTGCTCCTTTACAAAACGCTCCTGCATCGACGACTCTGAAAATGCAGATGAAACAAGCTCATCCACAAAAGATTTGGCTTTCGGGTATACCTGAACTTTGTAAGATGCAGGACGTATGCGTGCACGATCAGCTGCAATTTCAATTGCCCTATTTAAGCCACCCAACTCATCTACTAACCCGATTTGCTTAGCCTGAACACCTGTCCAAACACGTCCTCCAGCAATTGATTTCAAACGAGCTAAGGACATTTTGCGACCCGCCGCAGCTTTCGATGTAAATGATTCATACCCTTGATCTACCATCCGCTGCACAACTGATTTTTCAAAATCTGTTAACGTGCTTGGCGAGCTTAAAAAGTTTGAGTGCGCGTGGGTATTAACATGGTCTTGGGTAATCCCTAATTTATTTTTGAAGAAATTATCCAGATTCAACCATTGGGCAAAAATACCGATTGAACCCGTAATGGTCGTTGGCTGCGCCACAATCACATCCGCGCCCATGGCCATGTAATAACCGCCAGAAGCCGCGTACGTAGACATCGATGCAATCACAGGCTTAACTTTCTTAGCTAACAAAATTTCGCGCCACATGATGTCAGAAGCCAAAGACGATCCACCCGGCGAATCAATACGCAAGACAATTGCCTTCACTGATTTATTATCGCGCAACTTACGCAGCTCTTTGACAAAATCATCTGAACCAATCGTGCCCTCTCCACCTCGTGTACCTACAATCTCGCCCTCAGCTACCAATACAGCAATTTTAGCTGTCCCCTCTACCTCGGCAATTGGATTTTTAGCTTTTAAGTAATCTGCCAACTTCACATAGTTCAACTCCTCTTTGGGCTTCTTTTTCGTTGCTAAGCGCAATTGGCCTTCAAATTCATCCCAATATCCTAGCGAAAGCAAGCCAGCTTGTTGCGCCTTAGCTGGATCCATCGCCTGTAATGAATCAGCAATGGTGTTCAAGCGATCCGTTGACATGTTTCGACTCAAGGAAATCTCCTTGAAAATTTGGGTATTGATCGATTGAATAAACGAAAGCGTTTGCATGCGATTTTCGGGACTCATGTCTTCGCGCAAGAAAGGCTCGACAGCTGATTTGTATTGACCTACACGAAAAACAAGAGGTTCAATTTCCAACTTATCAAATGCACGCTTAAAGAACATATACTGCACTGAAATGCCATTAAAATCAAGAATTCCCGCTGGATTCAAATATACTTTGTCAGCAACCGAGGCTAAGTAATATCCCTTCTCTGAATATGAATTCGCATAGGCATAAATGAATTTCTTTGACTCCTTGAATTTACTTAACGCATTCCGAATCTCAGTCAATTGGGCATATCCGGCTAATGGAAAACTCACATCGAGGTAAATTCCTTTTATCTTAGGATCTACCCGCGCACGCTCTAACGCAGCAAGCACCTGTATGAGGCCCAACTTATCTGTATTTGAAAAGAATGGATTAGGAATGTCACTTAATGGACTATCCTCAATAGATGCATTTTCTACGATAGGCCGATTGAAATCTAATTTAAGAATCGAATTGTCTTTGACTTCGTATTCAGCATCCGAACTACTGACTACAGAGCCTACTCCAACGACTATCAGCAAGCTGATAAACAAGAACAGAAATAATCCGAAAACGGTTGCAAACGCATATTTAACAAATTGCCACATCATGTATCATTTTAGAAATCACAAAATTCAAAATCATTCTGCAATTATGGTAAAAAATAGGTTCAATGGCCTACCCAAAGTTTTTACGGTAGTCTTCACGTGACTGACGAATAACTTCATGGGCAATTTCCCGTCCATACACATCATCGATATCTACCGCGCTTGAAGTTGTCTCACCTGGCAACATCTTATAGGTCCAGAAATAATGTCGCAAACGCTGTACAATATCTTTAGGTGCATCTGAAATATCACGCCACTTCCCGTAAATAGGATCATCCTTTAGGACCGCAATAATTTTGTCATCCGCCTCACCCTTATCGATCATGCGAATGCCTCCAATTGGAATCGCTTGGCATAAAATATCTCCATGGGTAATCGCACGCTCAGATAGCACCAAAATATCCAATGGATCACCATCTCCTTGTGTAATATCTTTTCCTGAATATTTACGTGCCAACTCCGCAATTCCCTCTGCACAATACGTTTGTGGCAAAAAACCATACAACGCAGGAACAATATTGGAGAACTTCTGCGGGCGATCGATTTTTAAATATCCAGTTTGCTTATCAATTTCATACTTAACGGTATCCGTGGGTACAATCTCAATAAACGCTGTTACTTGCTCAGGCATTTGTTCTCCTATTTGGATTCCATGCCAAGGATGTGCTTTAAAAAAGTTACGATTCATTTGATTTTTTGTTTACCCGACTTAGGTCAATTCAGGGCGCAAATTACAAAAAAATAAGGAAATTCCGGTGGTTGCCCTTCAATTCGTCGGCAGCATCCGCTATGCATTCCATGAAAATTCGCTAAATTTGCCGTTTGATTTTATACGCCCATGATATATCCAATCATTCCCTATGGAGACCCTGTCCTTCGCAAAGTTGCACTGCCGATTGAGTTTGGCAGTATGGATTTGGTGAAACTTTCCGCAGATATGTTCGAGACGATGTATGCGGCGAGCGGCGTAGGATTAGCTGCCCCGCAAATTGGCATGAATATTCGCCTTTTTGTTGTAGATGGAAGACCCATGAATGAGGGAGAAGAGGATGAAGACATGGATACATCGTTAATTGACTTCAAAAAGGTATTTGTAAACGCAACGATTCTGGACGAAACTGGTGAAGAATGGGGATTCGAAGAGGGCTGCTTATCCATTCCGGGGATTCGAGGTGAAGTATTTCGCCCAGAATATGTCAAAATACACTATTGGACAGAGACGGGCGAAGAAAGAACAGATGTGTTTGAAGGACTGGCTGCGCGGATCATTCAACATGAATACGATCATATTGAAGGTATTTTGTTTACTGACCACTTAAACGTGGTACGCAAGCGTATGATTAAAAATAAATTAAGTGACATTACCCGCGGAAAGGTTTCTGTCGATTATAAAATGAAATTCCCCCGCTAATTCTCTACAATGAAGATTTCTATCAATTGGTTACGCGATTTTATTGACCTTTCTAAACTACCAGAAAATGGTAGTCCGGAGGAACTAGATGTTCTTTTGACCAATACCGGACTCGAAGTAGAGGGTATTGAAGCACACGAGAAATTACCTGGCGGTTTACGCGGTTTTGTCGTGGGGGAAGTCCTCACCTGCGAGAAGTTTGAAGTAAAAGAAAAGACACTCAGTCTAACTACGGTAGATGCGGGTCTAGACGAAATTTTGACAATCGTTTGTGGAGCTGCCAATGTGGCCGCAGGTCAAAAAGTAATCGTTGCCACTCCTGGTACAACCTTATTCGACCAAGAAGGGAAAGCCTTGTTTACGATCGAAAAACGCAAAGTATATGGCCAACCGTCTGAAGGGATGATTTGTGCCGAAGACGAAATCGGTATAGGAACGTCGCATGATGGCATATTAGTCTTAGAAACCGATATGCCAAATGGCACGCCAGCTGCCACATATTTCAATATTGATTCCGACCTAGTCTTGGAAATTGGCCTGACACCTAATCGAGCAGATGCTGCTTCGCATTGGGGCGTTGCCCGTGATATCAAGGCCGTTAGCGGAATTGAGATTACACTTCCTTCTGTAGATTCTTTGGTCATTTCTTCCAATGAGTTTCCAATTGATGTACAGATTGAAGATGATGGCTGTGGTCGTTTTTGTGGCCTAAGTATCGACGGCGTGACAGTTGGCCCTTCTCCTGAATGGCTTCAAGAACGCCTTTCGGCAATTGGGCTACGCCCAATTAACAATATCGTGGACATCACTAATTTCATTTGTCATGGTCTGGGTCAGCCCATGCATGCCTATGATTGGACGCAAATTAAAGGTGGAAAACTACGTGTAAAAACGGCGATTCCGGGAACTAAATTTACCACGCTAGACAGCATCGAACGCACACTAAAAGGCGAAGAAATGATGATTTGCGATGATTCAGGACCCATTGGAATCGCAGGTGTCATGGGCGGGGACCATTCAAGTATTCAACCTGAAACAACGCGTATATTTTTAGAAGTAGCTTACTTTAAACCAGAGCGCGTACGAAAAGCGGCTCAGTTGCATAGTTTAAAAACAGATGCCTCATTCCGTTTTGAACGCGGAACCGACATCGAGGCGAAATTATTTGCCTTAAAATATGCGGCTAAATTGATACTGGAACTTGCCGGTGGAAAGATTACCTCGAATATTGTTGACCTATACCCAAATCCAGTTGAACTAGCTAAAATTCCTGTTTCGATTGCACGTGTGCATCAGCTCATGGGTGTCAAATTAAGTGCAGATCGCATTAAAGAGATTTTAGTTGCCCTAGATTTTGGCATTGCAAATAGTCAGCCAGATGGTTTCACTGCTATTGCTCCCGCCTATCGTGTGGATGTAACGCGTGAAGCGGACATCATAGAGGAAATATTGCGTATTCACGGGTTGGATAATATCCCATTATCGGAACATCTGAGTGCCCATTTTATTTCTGAGTTTCCATTATTAGACAAAGAAAAGGTCCAACAAACCACTGCGATTAGTTTGGCCGCGAAAGGATTCCAGGAAATTATCAGCAATTCCTTGACTAAAGGAGAATTTCATCAATGGATTCAGAAGGATTTGACTTTTGAAACGGTCGATATCTTAAATCGACTTTCAGAAGACCTTGGCGTAATGCGCCAGCACATGGTTTTTCACGGATTAGAAGTACTTGCGCACAACATCAATCGGCGTCAAAAAGATTTAAAACTATTTGAATTTGGCAAAACCTATCATAAAAAAGGCACCAAATACATCGAAAAGAGACATTTAGTTCTTTTCACAAGTGGTTTATCCGATGGGGAAACTTGGGCACAAGCTCCTCAAAAAAGTCAATTGCATCATTTGTATACGACGGTCATAAATACCATGAAGCAATTAGGCATCGCTCAATTTGAAACCTCGACAATTGAGAATTCTGATGTATTTGCCTATGGATTACAGATTTCTGTGAATAAAAAAGTTTGTGTACAGGTTGGCCTAATCCATCCAAAACTTGCTCAAAAATTCGATGTTAAACAAGAGGCATTTATGGCCGATTTTGATTGGGATTTTTGGGTAAAACAAGAGAAGAGTAATTTTGTCTATCAAGAAATTTCGAAATTCCCGGAGGTCCGTCGTGATTTATCACTCGTACTTGACCAAAGCGTAACGCTCCAAGCAATACAACGCGTTGCCGAACAAACGGAGAAAGCTCTATTGAAAAATGTATCCGTTTTTGATGTCTATGTGGGCAAAAATCTGGGGGAGGGTAAAAAATCATACTCAGTGAGTTTTATTTTACAAGACGAAAATCAGACCTTGACCGACAAGGTAATTGACGCTACGATGGATCGTTTGATTACACGTTTCGAAAAAGAGCTGAACGCCATTATTCGAAAATAGCCTGGCGATGAAAAAATCAGTATCCCTACTTTCGATCGGTTTTTTCATCGGGCAAGCCGTGCTATATTTCGTATACATCAATCGGTTTAGCTTCCATTTTCCGGTTCAAGATGATGTAACCCTCATTGAATTTATCCACGCTAAAGAAGCAGGTTCAGACTTATTCAATCAATTGTTACGTGTCGACAATGACCATGCCATCGTTATTCCACGGGTAATCACTTGGGTAAATCAACTACTTCATGGCTCGGTTAATTTTAAACAACTTATCCTGTGGAGTGCACTGACATTAATCGGATGCTTTTACCTATTCTTTTCGCAATTCCAAAAATTAAAAATCAATTTACTTTATTTCATTCCGGTTGGGTTTTTGCTTTTCCAGCCCCAATTCTTTGAAGTGTCTAACTGGGCCATTACAGGCTTGCAGCATATACACATTGCCTTGTTCGTATGTCTATCACTCATTGCGCTAGAGAAAAACCACTTGAAATTAGCCTTTCTGTGGGCGATTTTAGCAGGATTTACCTTTGGAAATGGCGTGGTACTTTTCGTTGTACTGGCTACCTATTTCATTTTCACCAAACGCTTCAAAGAATTGGTCGGTTGGGGTGTTGCACTCGTGTTGTATTTGGCGATTTTACTGCCACATTATTCATTTGGCCAACAAGCAAAATTTGAATTTCATTTGGGCAATATCATCAATTATGCGCTAGGTATTTTAGGAGCATGTGCGCTAGATTTAACAGGTGGGAATTTACAGGCCGGGATTGTGCTGGGATTCCTCATGTTTGGATATTGGGCTTACCTATTTCTATTCAAGAAGGAGCGCGGCTTTTTTGCTTATCTATTTCTATTTATCCTCGGGACATGTTTGATTATTGCGATTCCGCGCAGTGCAGACGATTGGACTACCTACAATAGTAGTCGGTATTTCTTATATGCACCCATAGCTTTAATCTGTCTATATGCGATGAGTCTGACTCAATTTCCTCGGTTAAGCCAAAGGATATGTATAGGGGCAAGTGTATTTTCGTTGGTCTTTTGCTTGATGTCTTATCATATACATACGGCACAAATGGTGGCGAGATTTCAAGTGAATCAGGCTGATAATGATAACTGGATTCGCCATCAGCGCGTGGCAGGAAACGTACCCCAGGTATTTACCAATGATCAAAAAATTGTACAAGATGCGTTTCAGTTGCACTACCTGGATCAGGAGCCAGGAATCATATCAAAAGAGGAATTGGTGCGTTTTTCGTCCGACACCCCAGTGTGGAAATTAACTGAAAAGATGCTGGTGGAACGTCATGCAAACCCAATACAGGAGCGTTCCGGCGTTTGGGTTAAACGCTTTGACTATCTACTATTCCCAAATTTTAAGGGAGAAAATTCACTCGACCATGCATGGTATGTTGTACTACGACATATGCAATCTGCCATGATGTATACGGTAGCAATCAATTTCAAAAAAGGAGCATTACGCAAATGGATGCTTCAAGGACACTATTTATCGAACTATGGTATCGCCCAAGTTTATACAGACGGCCTTATGCCAGGCCGATACCAAGTATATCTGGTGGATAGAATTCAAGGCAAAAACACGATGTATCGGATAGACCAATCCTACGAAATTCAACCTTAACTTAGCGTTTAAACATTCCGCCTAGATTAGGCATTTTCATTTTCCCATCCTGCACTTTATTCATCATGCGCATCATTTTACGCATATCCTCGAATTGCTTCAACAAGTTATTTACTTGCTGAATCGAAGTACCAGAACCTGTTGCAATACGATTCTTACGAGAAGGATTAAGAATATCTGGATTTTGACGCTCTTTAGCAGTCATGGATTGAATAATTGCTTCAATAGGCTTAAATGAATCATTTGAGATATCTGCATCTTTCACCGCCTGTCCCATTCCAGGAACCATACCCATCAAATCTTTAATGTTCCCCATCTTCTTGATTTGCTGCAACTGGGCATAGAAATCCTCGAAAGAGAAATTATTTTGACGAATCTTTTTATTTAAACGAGCCGCTTCATCCTCATCAAAAGCCTGTTGAGCACGTTCTACGAGTGAGAGTACGTCACCCATACCCAAAATACGATTCGCCATTCGATCGGGATAGAACTGATCCAGGGCTTCCATTTTCTCACCTGTAGAGATGAACTTAATGGGTTTATCTACGACTTGACGAATGGATAAGGCTGCACCCCCACGTGAATCACCGTCCAATTTAGTTAAAACAACCCCGTCAAAATTCAAACGCTCATTGAATGTTTTTGCCGTGTTAACCGCATCTTGACCCGTCATGGAATCTACCACGAATAAAATCTCCGTTGGTTTAACCGCATCTTTAACCGCTGCTATTTCATTCATCATCACTTCGTCAACGGCTAGTCGGCCTGCTGTATCCACAATAACTACTTTCTTGCCCATTTTTCGTGCATAAGAAAGTGCGTTTTCAGCAATAGATACCGCATTTTTATTTTCAGGCTCCGCATAGACTTCGACACCTACTTGTTCCCCTAGAACTTTTAATTGGTCAATTGCGGCAGGACGATAAATGTCGCAGGCAACTAATAACACATTGCGGCCGCCTTTTTTGAGATATTGAGCTAATTTTCCTGAGAAAGTTGTCTTACCTGAACCTTGAAGTCCGGCGATTAATACAACAGCTGGATCGCCTTTGATGTTAATATCTTGTTTGCTTCCTCCCATCAATTGAGTCAGTTCGTCTTGAACGATTTTGACAAGCAATTGACCTGGCTCTACGGCGATAAGGATTTTTTGCCCCATCGCTTGATCCTTAATTCGATCGGTGATTTCTTTGGCAACCTTATAGTTTACGTCGGCATCCATTAAGGCGCGACGAATTTCTTTAACTGTAGCAGCGACGTTTACATCTGTGATCCGACCGTTCCCTTTCAGGGTTCGCATCGCAGAGGTCAACTTGGAACTTAAATTTTCAAACATAGTATCTTAAAAAAGGAATGCAATTTACGATTTTTCGTGCAAATATTTAGTCAAAAATGATCGTCTTATTTTGGTGAATGAATATCCGATCTTCGAGCACAATTTTTAACGCATTGGCTAAAACGATCTTCTCAACATCCTTCCCGGAACGCGCCATCTCCTTCGCTGAATAGGTATGGTTTACAGGTGTTACATCCTGACAAATAATCGGCCCTTCATCTAAATCATCCGTCACGAAATGCGCGGTGGCACCGATAATCTTCACACCCCGATCAAAGGCTTGTTGGTACGGCTTCGCCCCCACAAACGCTGGTAAAAAAGAGTGGTGAATATTAATCATTTTCCCCAAGTAATTTGCCGCAAACTCAGGCGTCAAAATGCGCATGTATTTCGCGAGAACGATCAAGTCTGGATTGAGCGTTTGAATCACTTGATGCACTTGAGCCTCATGGGCTTCTCGTGACAATCCATCCGCGGGAATAAAATGAAAGGGGATATTAAATTGGGAACACAACGGGTGAAGCGTATTGTGATTCCCAACAACGGCTAATATCTCAAATGGAAGGTCTTGAAATTGGGAACGAATTAATAAATCTCCTAGGCAATGATGTTCTTTGGTGACAAGAATTACGACCCGTTTCGTGACAGGGGGAATGATTTGAACGCTTGCCCCATGGGGCAACACCGACTTTAATTCGTCTAATAAAGCATCTAAATCACAGGATCCTGTAAATGAAACCCGCATGAAAAAATGGTCAGTTTGTTCGTCGACAAACTCATTTGTACGGGTAACGTTCAATAATTTCTGAAATAATATGCCTGTAATCTTGTGCACTAAGCCCTTTTCATCTTGACAAGCAATCTTAATAACGGTTTCCATCAAAAAAAATATTGGTAAATACTTCGAATTTAGTTCAAAATAATGAATTCCTATTTACCTTTGCAGGATTAGTTAGGCGGAGCCTGAGTAAATTATACGCAAAAAATAATTTAACGTTCAAATGGAAAAAATTAAAGTTGCCAACCCAGTCGTTGAACTCGATGGAGATGAAATGACACGCATTATTTGGAAGTTTATCAAAGACAAATTGATCCTTCCATATGTAGATGTTGATATCAAATACTATGATTTAGGTGTAGAATACCGTGATGAAACGAATGATCAAGTAACGATCGAGGCCGCTGAGGCAATTAAAAAATACGGCGTTGGCATCAAATGTGCGACCATCACACCAGATGAGGCTCGTGTTAAAGAATTCGATTTGAAGCAAATGTGGAAATCACCAAATGGAACAATCCGTAACATCTTGGATGGTACTGTTTTCCGTGAGCCTATCGTTTGTGCAAACGTACCTCGTTTAGTACCCAACTGGACTGCACCTATCATGATTGGTCGTCACGCATTTGGTGATCAATACAGAGCAACGGATTTCGTTACAAAAGGGAAAGGAAAATTAACGGTTTCATTCCAACCAGAAGATGGTGGCGAAGCACAGACATTTGAGGTATACAACTTCAAAGGTGATGGTGTTGCGTTAACGATGTATAACACAGATGAGTCTATCAAAGGATTTGCACATTCATGTTTCAACATGGCTTTGAGCAAAGGATGGCCATTATATTTATCTACGAAAAATACGATCTTGAAGAAATACGATGGTCGTTTCAAGGATATTTTTGAAGAAATCTATCAAGCAGATTATAAAGCAAAATTTGACGCAGCGGGTATCGTTTACGAGCACCGTTTGATCGATGACATGGTTGCTTCGGCGTTGAAATGGAATGGAAATTTCGTTTGGGCTTGTAAAAACTATGACGGAGACGTGCAATCAGATACTGTCGCACAAGGCTTCGGTTCTTTAGGCTTAATGACTTCCGTATTGATTACACCAGACGGTAAAGTGATGGAAGCTGAAGCAGCTCACGGAACGGTAACGCGTCACTACCGTGATCACCAAGCTGGAAAGCCAACTTCAACAAATCCAATTGCATCGATTTTTGCATGGACACGTGGATTGGAATTCCGTGGTAAATTAGACAATAATGCTGCCTTGATTAACTTCTGCCAAACCTTAGAAAAAGTTTGCGTTGAGACTGTTGAGTCAGGTAAAATGACCAAGGATTTAGCGGTTTGTATTCACGGAAACAAAGTGAATCACGGCGAACACTATCTGTACACAGAAGAGTTCTTAGAAGCCTTAGATACAAACTTGAAAGTAGCATTAGCTTAATTCAAGTTCAGTCCAATAAAAAAGCCATCCGTCGATAGACAGATGGCTTTTTTTATGACCAAATAAATTATTCGTTGACCAATATCGATCGTGTATAGGAAGTTCCTGAACTGGTCGCAAGAATAAGTTTATAGACTCCCTTACCTATGGTGCTTGTAGGTAACAAAAATGCACCATCTGTAGGGATGACCCCTTGTAAGGCCAAACGTCCATCCAACGCATATAAAGTATAAACAGCTCCTTTTAAGTCTGAAACGGATTGAACCGTTGCACCTGGACCTACGATCGGATTCGGATAGATAGACAAGCCTCCATCAGCTGGCAACCTATAATTCAATTCTGCAGCAGGTGATAAACAAGTTAACCCCGCCGAATATTTTTTTGCCGCATAAATCGAATATGTTCCACTCGCATTCACGCGAAGTTGGTTTCCTGTGACAGTTAATACGTTGCCATCTTGCTTCCAAACATATTCCGTTCCTGCTGGCTTGTCACTCGCCGCAATAAAATATGGACTTGCCACACTAAGACTTGGTTTCGCAGGTAAATCTAAAAAAGAAACTTGCACTGCGGCTGAATATCCGGACTTACATGCTGAACTATTGATTGTCAATGCTTTGTAAGAACCTGAATTCGTCACTTTGATTACTTTAAGTGTATCGCTGGTAGACCAAACATACGATGATGCACCACCTGAAACTGTTAATTCAACAGATCCTCCTTGGCAAGCGATCAATTCCCCTTTAGAAGTCACGACGGGTGCTGCTGGTGGAATTAAGTTATTTACTTGGAACGGAGGAATTCTAAACTCATTCCCCAAAGCATCTTCAAAGCGAATTGAATATTTACCTGGGCTTAATGTTTGCTTTGCCGACTGTGTACTTACAACAGATTCCGCGGCGTTCAACCACTGTGTTTTAACAAAACTTGACTTTGTGGAGACAATGAGTTCATTTGATGGACCACACTGCAAGGCAATCGTTGGCAAAAGAGCTGGGGATATCGGTTTTGCACTTGCGAAAAATGCCGCATTTAATTTATCTTCCCAAAGTTTGGCCACTTGCGTATAGGCATTTGGGGTAAAGTGAGCACAACTCGCGTAGTAATCATTGGACCTCGGGATTTCCACTTGATCCGTGTTGGGTCCACTATACATTTGAGAAAAAATCCCATCTGTGACCATCTCTTTTTGAACTGCAATGATATCATTATTCCAAAGCAAGGCCGTACACGTGCCGTCCACAATACCAGGAAATCCCACGTATGGCGTAGCAAAAAAAGAAGCTTCGCTGACTACCCATGGAATATTAAGCCCCGTATGTTTACGAAAAGTAGTAATCAATTCCTCGAAATACTTTTTGTACTGATCCTTTCCTATTTTTTTATGATAGGTATCTGTTTCCCCTTGATGCCAAAGAATGGCACGCACCCCATTTTTTACTCCGTATAGTTCGGTCGCTCGCTTTAAATTCGAATAGGGGAATCCAGCTTTGTAGAATGCTCCTGAAACCCATGGGTTTTCTGTTGCCAATCCTCTAGATGATTCTACCCAGTTTTGCATGCTTGTCCCAAGCCAAGCAACATTGATAAAGCAAACAGGCACATTCAACTTCGTTACTAATGAATCCCCTAATCTAGCCCAATAATATTTGGAAAGACCTAGTGGTCCAATGGTCGTCTTATCAGACATCTGAACAAAATCTGTAAATGGGAAATCTGTCGTAAGATTATCGAGCTGACGGTGATCCGGATTTTGATTATATTCCGTGAAGAAACTATACACATTGGCACAGATCACTCGATCGTCTGAAGCCCCTTTTTCACCGGGACGCCAGATAGTTCCTTGCGCATTCGATTGTCCAGCAATAATGAAATTTTCACCTACACCAATACGCGATAATGATGTGGAATCAATCGCTTTGCCATTGATGAGGCTTCGGATCCAAAGTGTGTACCAGCCACCTTTGGCTTTTACCTGTCCTTGAAAAAGCCCACCAGCTGGATTTGAATCTAATGAAGTCCAATTAACCAAAGTTCCTTGGTTGGCCTGAACGGGCACCAACTTAACCTGCACGGAAGTCGCGGTTGTTACACAATTCCCTAAAATAGAGAAATTGGCCTCATTCGCGTTATTACGCTGAAATACTTGTCGGTTATGTGGGTAACTTATCGTTACCTGCGCTGTGATGAGCGAGGGTAATAAACAAAAAAATATACCTAAAATTCGTTTCATCCTGAGCAATTGTGACTGCTAAATTACCAAATTTACCTAAACACTTAACCCTAAAAAGAAAAAAGTCGCACCGAATTAGCATTCGGCGCGACTTTAATCAAAAAACAGTTGACTTATTCTCCTACTACAGAAAATGCAACTTTATGCTTAACATCTTTGTGAAGGTCAAGAGTCGCAGTATAATCACC
>JACCDX010451783.1_pt1 | contig 15312 bp, 16 predicted proteins | sample 7449681 | NCBI WGS metagenome assembly JACCDX01 (sample SAMN15323450, study PRJNA562643) | freshwater metagenome | isolation source: river surface water | place: USA:Blue River Watershed | collected 2017-08-18
ATATCAACGCCGCGATAACGCAGTGCGCTGCCTTCTTTATCTGGTTCTGCAATTTGTGATTCGAAGGCGATAACGCCTTCCAGGCCGGGTTTGAAATCATCTGACATGCTCCAATTCTGCACCTTCCAAGGGGGTGCTGACGACCATGGCCGCCAGAAGATGACGCAGCAGTGAAAGTGAGGTTCGATACATCTATGAGCGAACTAGACCGTGAAGCGATCCGTGCCATGCGCCGTTCTTACGGCGAGGTAGGACTCGAGAATTTACCCGCAGATCCCTTCGCTGCTTTCAGTTCCTGGCTTGCAGAAGCTGCCGCAAATGATTTCATCGTCGAAGCCAATGCCATGGTGCTTTCGACGCTCGGTGCCGAAGAACATATCTCCACCCGCACCGTTTTGTTAAAGGATATTTCCGAAGGTGGCTTTACCTTCTTTACAAATTACTCATCGCGCAAAGCGCAAGCGATGGAGCTAAATTCACAAGTCACACTTTTATTTCCTTGGTATGCGATGGAGCGCCAGGTTTCGATAAGTGGATTTGCTGAAAAGATTTCTGAAAGTGAATCTGCCGAATATTTTGCATCGCGTCCGTGGTCTAGCCAGATTGGCGCGTGGGCGAGCGCGCAATCATCGCCGCTTTCATCGCGCGAAGAACTTGAACAACGTTTCGCCGGTGCATCCGAGAAATGGCCAGAAGGAACAACTGTTCCGAAGCCACCGCATTGGGGCGGCTATCGCGTTACGCCGATCAGCATCGAATTCTGGCAAGGTCGTTACTCGCGTTTACATGATCGCTTGCGCTATGAGCGGGCTAACAGCGAAACCGAGTGGGAGATAACTCGCTACTACCCTTAGGCTTAGCCCATGAGCGCAGATATTAAGATCCCAGATAATCTCAAACCACGTGATGGCCGTTTCGGTTGTGGCCCGTCAAAGATTCGCCCTGAAGCACTTGCTGCACTCGGCGCATCTGGTTCATCGATTCTCGGAACATCTCACCGCCAAAAGCCTGTAAAGAACGTGGTTCATCGCGTTCGCGAAGGCCTTAACTCACTCTTCTCATTGCCTGAAGGTTATGAAGTTGTACTCGGAAACGGCGGCTCAACTGCATTCTGGGATATCGCAACTTTTGGTCTGATCGAAAATAAATCACAACACTTAGTTTTTGGTGAGTTCTCATCAAAGTTTGCATCTGCTGCAAAGGAAGCACCATTTCTTGGCGAACCAACTGTGATTAAGGCAGAGCCGGGCTCACACCCAGAGGCAGTTGCCGAAGCTGGCGTTGATGTTTACGCACTTACTCATAATGAAACTTCAACTGGCGTTGCAATGCCAATCAAGCGTCCTGCCGGAACAGACGGCGCACTAGTTCTGGTTGATGCAACAAGTGCTGCAGGTGGCCTCGAAGTTGATGCCAAAGAATTTGATACTTATTACTTCGCACCACAGAAATCTTTTGCTTCCGATGGTGGGCTTTGGCTTGCGCTAATGAGCCCAGCCGCGATTGCACGTGCTGAGAAAATTAAGGCGAGCGGTCGTTGGGTGCCAGCGTTCTTCGATCTCGGAATCGCTATCGAAAACTCACGCCTCGATCAGACTTACAACACTCCAGCACTCATGACTTTGATGCTACTTGCTGATCAGATCGAATGGATGAACACCAATGGTGGACTTAAGTTTGCTGCTGGTCGTAGCGCAGAATCTTCAGCGAAGTTGTACTCATGGGCGGAAAAAACTTCTTACACAACTCCATTTGTTACAGATCCAGCGATGCGTTCAAAGGTCGTCGGAACAATTAACTTCGACGACTCAATCGATGCAACTGCAGTTGCGGCGGCGCTTCGTGCCAACGGAATCGTTGATACTGAGCCTTATCGCAAGTTGGGTAAGAACCAACTGCGCATCGGTATGTTCCCTGCTGTTGATCCGAGCGATATCGATGCGCTAACTGCCTCAATTGATTACGTTGTAGCAGCGCTTTAAGACACAGATGCCAAAGACATTTCAGCGTAATGGTCAGTTCTGGCTGCTCGCACTTCAAGTGGCAACAGTTAACTTCTTTACGGGTGGATTTGGTCCATCACAAGCTTTACTTCGTGAAGATCAAGGCACTTCACTTGGAGTTGCCGGACTTCACGGAACCGCGATGGGCGTTGCCGCGATTATCGCCGGCGGAATGAATTCAAAGTTGGTGCATCGCTTTGGGCGCTCGAATACAACTTGGATCGGCTTAGTTGTCTTTTCAATCGGTATCGTATTTTTCGTATTCTCTCCCCCAGTACAACTAACTCTTCTTGCAACCTTGGTTGCTGGCTGGGGAATCTCTGTTGTAATCAACAATGTAAATACTGCAGGTTCGCATGCATTTGCTGAGCGTTCACATACCGCTGTTGCGCAGATCAACGCAGTTGCTATCGCAGGCTTTGTAACCGGAAACTTCGTAATCGGAACAACTGCAAATATTGTGCGCGATCAATGGCGCGTAGGAATGTTGATCACAATTCCATTTATCTTGGCGCTCTTTATTAAGGGACGTAAATTCGAACCGGATTCACATACTCCAGATGAATCAGGCCCACAGCGCGGAAAGCTATCGCGCGGCTTCTGGTTCTCATTCACGGGGTTCTTCATTTCAATTAGCGCTGAGTTTGCGACATCTTTCTGGTCGGCATCCCTTATCAGCGATCGCACCGATGCCAGCGCGGCAATCTCAACTCTTGCAGTAATTGCCTTCGGAACAGGCGTTGGCACCGGACGTTGGTATGCCGGTCGAGTTCTAAAGCGTTTCCATGCCGATGAACAATTAAAGATCGCACTCGCGTTGCAGTTTGTTGCCTTCGGACTCTTCTGGTCTTCTCACATCTTGGAGCTCTGTTTGATAACGCTATTTATGGTTGGACTTGGAATCTCAGTGCAATTCCCACTATTTACGCTGCGCATGGTGGCCTTTAGCGAAGGTCGTCCTGATCTGGCAATAGGCAAGAGCTCAATCGCTGCGGGAATCGCAATCGCTAGCTCACCTTTATTGCTCGGAATCTTGGGCGATAACTTCGGTATTTCACGCGCATACACCATGGTTCCGGTGCTGATCGCACTCGGTTTCACGATGGTTGTGCTTTCTCCATCGAAGCATCTCGGCGCGAATAATATTTAAATGAACTATCGCACCCGTCGTCTTATAACTGTACTTACCTTGATCGGATTATTAGCGCTGATCGTCGTAGGCGGCAGGTAATACTCCTTCTACCGAAATATCTTTCGGCAGCTTTACCTTGTTATGAAATAACGCCCAGATAGTTAAACAAGCGCCGAGTGAGATCAGCCCGCAAAGCGCAATGGTTTGGCGCACACCAATAGCTTCAGCAAGGAATCCAATTAGCGGTGAACCAAATGGAGTTCCACCCATAAAGATAAGTAAATAAATTCCACTAACTCGTCCGCGGATTGCCGGATCTGAGTTAACTTGAATCAAAGAGTTAGCGGTGATCAACATCGTCAGTGCGCTAAAGCCGCAGAACGGTAACCACAATGAGTACCAGGTGTAGGTCGGTGCCAATGAAAGTAGACATATCGCAGTAGAAAATACGACGCCGGCTTTAATCACAAATATGGTGCGGCGATGTTTCTCTAAGCGCGCTGAGAAGAGCGCACCCGACAGAGATCCAAGTGCGATAAATGTTCCGAGCAATCCGAAAGATGCCGGACCTTTGCCAAACTCTACGGTCGCCATTAACGCGTTAAAGATCTGCATATTTAGTCCAAAGGTGGCAACGAAGAAAACAACCATCATCACGACATATAAATCTGGGCGGGCCAGCGCGTAGTTAACTCCTTCACGGACCGTGCCGAGCGTTGCCTTCTTTTCTAGGATAAAAAATTCAGATTCGCGCATACGTAGCAAGGCAAGAATTACAAATACATAGGTACTGGCATTAATTAAAAACGATGGGCCGGTATCAAAGCGCGCGATTAAAAAGCCCGATAACGCTGGGCCAACTAAGCGCCCAGCGTTGAAATTAGCTGAGTTTAAGCTGACTGCATTAGCGATATCAGAATGCCCAACGATTTCAGAGGTAAATGACTGTCGGATTGGCGCATCTAACGCGGAAGATATTCCCAGAGTTAGCGCGAAGAAGAAGACATGCCAAACCTGAACATTTCCAGCTAAAACCAAAACTCCTAAACCAAGCGATGAAAGTGCTCCGACTGCGTTTGTGGCAATCAATAACTTTCGTTTATTAACACGGTCAGCAAGTGCGCCCCCGTGCAGAGAGAAGAAAAGAACCGGAGCGAATTGAACTGCAGTAACAAGTCCTAGATAAGTTCCGCTGTTATCGGTTAACTGCAGGATCAACCAATCTTGGGCTACGCGCTGTGCCCAAGTTCCGATATTTGATGCGGCATTTGCGGGAAAGAGAATGCGGTAATTGCGATGGCGAAAAGAACGCCAGTTACCGTCTGCTTTTACCGCCATCGCTTGTATGCTTCCTTCATGAGTTCTGTTAATGAATCAGAAAATAAGTCAGAGATTAACTCTGTCGTAACTCTAATCACTTTCGGCACAGTTGCGTGGGTAATTGCAGGAGCATATTTGTTAATTACTGGTGCAGAAAGCAAAGTAATTTGGACCTGCGTTGCCGGTGCCGTATTAGGCACATGGGGAATTCGTTATTCAAAGCGCCGCGCAGCGCGCAGCGGGATATAAATAACCCTTAATTAAATTTCGAGAATTAAGCTTCGAGCTGGCTAGCAATACCGCGCAACACGCGACCAAGGCGTTCTGCTTCGGTGCCAGATGGATGACGTCCATGGCGCAAACCATTTCCGACTTTATCCAAAATCTTAATTGTGTCTTCGATCATCGCAGCAAGATCATCGTTATTGACTCTTGAATTTTCCGCGAGTGAAACTGGTGATTCAACTATGTGGATCGACATCGCTTGTGGGCCTTTACGGCTATCGATAATGCTGAATTCAACCTTTGTTCCAGGCTTTACTGAAGGAACGCCTTCTGGAAGTGAAGAAGCTGCAAGATAAACATCTTCGCCTTCATCATTTGAGATAAATCCGAAACCCTTTTCGAGGCTAAACCATTTAACGCGACCTGTAGGCATGGCGTTCTCCTTTAAAGAATTTTCAGTACTCGTGTAGCCACGGGGATGTGGACAGGGCTCAAGTTTATCGCAAGGCGAACGGGGCGTGAACCCTAATTTATGCGGGGTGAAGGGTTAGAGAGTGGCTTCAGAGTGGGCGCCGCAGCCGTGATCGACTGAAACAACGCGGGCATCATCTGGAGCGATCGCATTTGCACAAACGCCAAATGAAGCGCGTAGCGAACCAGCGATTGGAATAAAGAAACCACATGAGTGGCAAGGCTTTGGTGCGTTCTGTGCCAGCGGCGCATTTGGTCCGCGATCTCCGGCATACCAACGCTTACTTGCTTGATCGCGACCTTCAATTGAAAGTACACGTGGGCGAGCTAAACCAAGTTCGTAAATCTGTGTTGCATCCAGATCTTCATCTTGAATAAGTGCGTTTGCTCCAGGAACTAAACGAGTGTCATCGAGTGCACTTGGAACAATTACTCCTGGCTGAATATCTTCAGGCAAGATGCGATCTTTATATTCGATCCATTCTGGCGCCAGAAGTGAATCTGGACCTGGAAGAACAACAACATCACAAACGGTTGGTTGCGCTGATGCATCTACCTTTGCAACAGTGACGCACCAGCGCCAACCTTTATAACCCGCAATATCTGCGTCGAAGAGATAACTTGCAACGCGATTTTCATCATCGAATTCGACGGAGATGAAGTTACCGACTTGCGATGGCTTTTCGGCATCGCCAAGTGCAGCACTTCTTGCTAACTCCTCTGCGTCGAACCCTTTTGTCATTTAGCTTAGAAATCCATTCCGCCGCCGTCGCCACCCATTGGGGCTGCTGGCTTATTCTCTGGCTTATCAGTGATTACCGCTTCTGTGGTGATGAAGAGCGCAGCGATTGATGCCGCATTCTGCAACGCAGAGCGAGTTACCTTTGCGGGATCAATGATGCCAGATTTAATCATGTCGACGTATTCGCCAGTTGCAGCGTTAAGTCCGAAACCTACTTCGAGGTGACGCACCTTCTCTACAACGACTCCGCCTTCAAGACCGGCGTTGATTGCGATCTGCTTAAGTGGAGCTTCGATCGAAAGTTCTACGATCTTTGCGCCAACAGCCTCTTCGCCTTCTAGCTTTAGCTTCTTAAATGCTTGTGTTGCAGCCTGTAGAAGTGCAACGCCACCACCGGCGACGATGCCTTCTTCAACTGCAGCCTTTGCGTTACGCACTGCATCTTCAATGCGGTGCTTGCGCTCCTTGAGTTCTACCTCTGTTGCAGCGCCAGCCTTGATAACCGCAACGCCACCTGCGAGCTTGGCAAGACGTTCTTGCAGCTTCTCGCGGTCGTAATCTGAATCAGACTTTTCGATTTCGGAACGGATCTGAGCAACGCGGCCCTTGATCTGTGCGTCATCTCCGCCGCCTTCAACGATGGTTGTCTCTTCCTTGCTGATAACAACCTTGCGAGCGCGACCTAGAAGTTCTAGGCCAGCTGTTTCTAGCTTCAAACCAACTTCTTCTGAGATAACAGTTGCACCGGTAAGGATTGCAATATCTTGCAACATCGCCTTGCGACGATCTCCGAAGCCAGGTGCCTTAACTGCTGCTGCGCGGAAGATTCCGCGAATCTTATTTACAACCAAAGTAGCAAGCGCTTCGCCTTCAACATCTTCAGCGATGATTGCAAGTGGCTTACCTGATTGCATAACCTTTTCAAGAACCGGTACGAGATCCTTGATATTTGAAATCTTTGAGTTAACGATCAATACGTAAGCATCTTCCAGAACTGCTTCCATGCGATCTTGATCAGTTACGAAATATGGAGAGATGTAACCCTTATCAAAGCGCATACCTTCAGTTAGCTCGAGTTCGAGACCGAAAGTGTTTGACTCTTCAACAGTAATAACGCCTTCTTTGCCGACCTTATCCATCGCTTCAGCGATCATGTCACCGATAGTTGCATCGGCTGCTGAGATAGATGCAGTAGCTGCGATCTGCTCTTTTGAATCAACGCTCTTGGCCATCGCGGCTAGCTCTGCAACGATCGCTGCAACAGCCTTTTCGATGCCGCGCTTTAGCGCCATTGGGTTTGAGCCAGCTGCAACGTTGCGCAGACCTTCGCGCACAAGTGCTTGAGCTAGAACGGTTGCAGTTGTTGTTCCGTCGCCTGCGACATCATCAGTCTTCTTGGCAACTTCCTTAACGAGTTCTGCGCCGATCTTTTCCCATGGATCATCGAGTTCAATATCTTTTGCGATTGAAACGCCATCGTTGGTGATTGTTGGGGCGCCCCACTTCTTCTCTAGAACAACGTTACGTCCGCGAGGTCCAAGGGTTACCTTGACTGCATCGGCGAGAACGTTCATTCCGCGTTCTAGTCCGCGACGGGCTTCTTCATTAAAGGCAATCATCTTTGCCATGTAATTACTCCTTCTTTGTTAACCATAGGTGTTCTACATGTTCTGCGGTTTGGGGGCGTTTTATCACTCACACCCCGAGAGTGCTAACGCCAAATCTAGACGGTCTTATTCCCCGTCGCAAAACGAGGGCGTGGATTGGCTGTTATCGGGCAGAGCGCGCTCAGTTACCGCGCAGAGCGCGCTGTCATACGGGCCTCACGGAGGCGACGTAGGCGCTTAACGAGCATTGGAGAGGCCGCTAGGGCATCGTCCCGGTCGATCAGGTCATTGAGTAGTTGGTAGTAACGAGGCGCGGTGAGGTCGAAGAGTTCTTTAATTGCAGACTCTTTGGCACCAGCAAAGCGCCACCAGTTGCTCTCGAAATCAAGGATGCGAACTTCGAGGTCGGAAAGTGAAGACCCCTGCACTTGATTGTTCTCTAAAGCTGACATGGGTTAAATCCTAAACCAGCAGACACAGAAAACGTGGGATTTAAAGAGTATCCAAAATCATCGAAATATCTGTGATCTTTGTCCAAGGGTTAACTATCGCAAAGCGCAAGATTGATTGGCCCTTATCTGATGATGGCGGAATGAAACCGATCTGATCGGCTAATAATTTATCGCTCCACTTTTGATAATCACTTGGCGCCCAACCATTGCGAGTAAAGGCAACGATCGAAAGTTCTGGTTCGTGGATCAATTCTAAATTTGGATGTTGGCGGACTAGCTCTCCCGCTTGACGAGCAACAGTGAGTGTTTCCTCCATCGCTTCGGTGTATGCATCGGTGCCGTGAGCTGCAAGTGAAAACCAGAATGGTAATCCGCGTACGCGGCGAGTTAAGTGAATTGCGTAATCCGCCGGTGACCAAGTGTCATCATGCAAAGTTTCTAGATATGAAGCATGTTGTGTGTGAACTTCCTTGGCGATTTCGGGGTTGCGATAAATAAGTGCGCAAGCATCGAAGGGTGCAAATAGCCATTTGTGGGGATCAACAATTAGCGAATCGGCTTGTTCTACGCCATTGAATTTTGCGCGCACCGATGGTGCACAAAGCGCTGCCAGACCGTAAGCCCCATCAACATGGAACCAGATATCGCGAGCGCGCGTTGCTTCGGCAATTGTCGCTAGATCATCAATGATTCCAAGGTTTGTAGTGCCGCCAGTTGCAACGACTGCAAATACTCGTGTCTGTGTTGTTGCATGCAAGTTATCGATCGCTGCGGCAAGTGCGTCACCATGCATCTTGCGATCGGCGCCTGGCTCGATCTTTAAGAGCTCAACATCCATAATTTGTGCAGCGCTAGCGATTGAAGAATGCGCTTCTGCGCTACATGCGATCGCCCAACGGGTGGTATTTGGATACTTCTTGCGCGCAGCAGCACGTGCCACAACTAATGAAGAAAGATTTCCATTAGTGCCACCTTGTACAAATACACCACCTGCTGATTGTGGAAGTCCTGCTAAATCTGCAATCCAACGCAGCGCTTGGTTTTCGGCAAAGACTGCGCCAGCGCCTTCCTGCCAAGATCCACCGTAAAGTGAACTTGCACCGACAACTAGATCGAAGAGATTTGAGTATTCAGTTGGTGCAGATGGAATAAATGCCAAGTTGCGGGGATGATCTGTTGAAATACAAGCTTTAGCTAATACATTGGTAAATACTTCTAGAGCTTCGTGGCCACCTAAACCTTTAGCGGTGATGGTATTTCCGACTTCGTTAAATAAATCTTCTGCAGAGCGAGGTCCATCTAGCGGTGGATCATCTTTCAAACGGTGCAGGCTATAAGCCAAAATTTCTTTCGCGAGAGATTCGACCTCAGCGTTAAAGGCGTGAATTGGCATAGTCGGTGCGGTTGGCCTTTCGTATCAAATTTCGCATCATCGTCGGAAAGACGAAGATGTGAAACGGTAGTACAAAATACCAATACAACTGGCCACCTAAACCACGTGGAGAAAAACTCGCCTCTTGCACAACGGTGCGGTTGGCGCCGTTATCGATCACGCTAAATTCGAGCCAAGCCTTGCCGGGCAAGACCATTTCGGCGTAGAGCTTTAAACGCTTGCCGCGTTCGAGTTCTTCTACGCGCCAGAAATCTAAACTGTCACCCACGCGCAAAGTAAGTGGATCGCGACGACCGCGGCGAAGTCCTACTCCACCAAAGATGCGATCTAACAAGCCACGTAAGAACCAGAGAAAATCGGCGCCGTAATAACCATTTTCTCCGCCGATACTTTCAATCGCTTGCCAGATGGCCGGCGCACTTGCATCAGTGGTTGATTCGCGACGATCGCGCAGCACCATTTCACCAGCCCATTCCGGATCGCCTTGGGCTTTCTGCCACGGCGCTGTTGGGAAAGCCGCATCAGACCAACGCGTAATTACATCGCGATCTGCAATTCGCGACAGCGCCAAAGTGATTGCGCCTTCGACATCGATAAAGCCTTCTGGTGGCGGTGGAATAACCGCATCAATACTCTTTGCCGGATCTGCGACAACTTCACTAATTAAAGATTCAACAAGTGGGCGAGCAAGTGATGTTGGTACCGGCGTAACAAAACCGATCCAAAGACTAGATAGCTTCGGCGTAAGTACTGGCACTTGAATGATCCAGCGTCTGCGCAAGCCAGATAGCTTCGCAAATTTCTGCATCATGTCAGCGTAGGAAAGAACTTCTTTTCCACCGATATCGCAGATCTTTCCGACCGGTTTTTCAAGTGAGGCTGCCTTACGTAAGTAGTAAAGGGCATCGCGAATCGAAATTGGTTGAGTTAAATTCGATACCCATTTTGGCGTGGTCATGATCGGCAAGCGATGCGTTAAGTGACGCAGCATCTCAAAGGATGCTGAACCTGAACCGATAATGATTCCGGCGCGAAGTTCTAGAACCGGTACTGCGCCCGAGGCAAGTTGTGCACCAGTATTCATACGCGATGCTAGATGTTGGCTGCGGTTCTTATCGTTAGCGATTCCGCCTAAATAAACAATCTGCTTAACGCCTTGTTTTTCTGCGGCAACTGCAAAGTTGCGCGCCATTGTAGATTCGATTTCATCAAAATCTTTTCCTAAGTTAATTGAGTGCAATAAGTAATAGGCGGTGTGAACTCCTGCCAAGGCCCGATCGAGGTCCGCTGAACTATTGGCGTTTCCTTCAACTACATCAACCTCTTTTGCCCAAGGCTGCTCGGCAATTTTTGCGCGATCGCGCACCAAAATTCTTACAGCGCATTTATCGCTGACGAGATCTCGCACTAAACGACCGCCGACATAGCCAGATGCGCCAGTAACGAGTATTAAGCGCTGCGAATTCTGCGAGTTCATAGTTAAGAGCCTAGACTGCAGACATGGCTTCTTCTACCCGACCTCGCGTCGTAATTCTGGGCGCTGGCTTTGGCGGGCTTACTGCTGCAAAAGCGCTGGCTAAAGAGGCTGATGTAACGGTCGTTGATCGCCATAACTTTCAAACTTTCTTGCCACTGCTCTATCAGGTAGCAACTGCTGGCCTTGCCGCAGATCACGTGGCTCATCCAGTGCGCGGCGCCCTTCGCAAGAGCGGTGTGAAATTCCGTATGGGTTCTCCAATTTCAGTCGATCATAAAAATAAATCAGTAAAACTTGATTCATCCGAAGTTCTCGAATTTGATCATTTAGTTGTGGCACTTGGTTCTGCCACGGCAGATTTTGGAGTTGCTGGCGTAAATGAAAATGCGCTCGGCATGAAGAGCGTGCATGAAGCTATCGGTATTCGCGCAGAAGTAATGCGCCGCTTTGAAGATCTTTGCCGCTTTGAAGATGAAACCAGACTTTCCCTAAGTGTGGTTGGTGGCGGCCCAACTGGCGTTGAAATGGCTGGCGCACTTGCTGAGCTAAAGCGCGGACCGCTTAAGAACGATGAAGCAAATGCTGCAAAACATATTGATATTTATTTGATTGAGGCTGGCCCAAGAATTTTGCCGATGTTTAGCGAAAAACTTTCAGCGCGTGCCAAGAAAGATTTAGAGAAACTTGGCGTAAAAGTTCTTCTCAACACAGCGGTGCAAGAAGTTAAGCCACGCCAGATATTGATTAAGGGCGCAGATGCAATTCCATCTGAAGTAACAATTTGGGCAGCTGGCGTTAAAGGCGAACCAACCGGTGCGCTTCTTAACTTGCCACTAGAAGGAACCCGCATCAGCGTTGCGCAAAACTTGCAGGTAAATCATTACCCACACATCTGGGCAATCGGTGATATCTCTGGTGCAAAAAGCGCAGATGGACGTTTCTTACCGATGGTTGCACCAGTTGCGATGCAGCAAGGTCGCTGGGTTGCAAAACAAATCTTGCGTGCAGCGCGCGGCCAAGATTTACAGGATTTTAAATATCTGGACAAAGGTTCAATGGCAACCATTGGCCGCCACAAGGCAATTGTGCAATTTAAAGGTATTCAGATCGCTGGAATTCCGGCTTGGTATGCCTGGTTATGGCTCCACCTCTTCTACTTACTTGGTGGGCGCAACAAGATCGGCACCATCGCTGATTGGACTTGGAACTACTTAACTTTCGACCGCGGCAATCGCCACATCATGGATAGCCTTTAATCAAAGAAGTAGCTATGCCTGAATATATTGATCTGCGCGGCCACCAAACCTATTCATATGAATGGGAGAACAACGGTGAAGCAGTTCTTATGCTGCACGGTGGGCTAAGCCAGACATCGCATTGGGATTACGTATTAACTCCTGATCTCGAACCTGATTTTCACTTATTTGCCTACGACCGCACCGGCCATGGTTACACCGGCGATCGCGAAGGATCATTCCACTTTGATTTTCAAGTTACTGAGGCGATCGCTTATTTAGAAGATGTAGTTAAAGAGCCAGCGCATTTAATTGGTTGGTCAGATGGTGGAATCATCGCGATGTCAGTTGCTATCGCGCGCCCAGAGTTAGTTAAATCGTTGGTTCTGATTGGCGCCAATTACCATCATTCAGGCACCAGCATCGAACTTCCATTTTCTGAACCAAGTGATGAAGATAAAGCCGAATACGCGGCGACTTCACCCGATGCACCACATACACAAAATGAGAAAATCAAAAAGATGTTGAAGATTTGGGAAACAGAGCCAGAAATTCCGCTAACCGATTTAGCAAAGATTGAATGTCCTACACTGGTTGTTGCAGGCGATGATGATGTTATTTCACATGAACATACGATCGAGATGTTCCGCGCTATTGAATTAGGTCAGCTTGCGATAATTCCAGGAACATCGCATATTGCACCGAAGGAAAAACCTGCTTTATTTAGCGCGATCGTGCATCAGTTTTTAACGGATTTAAATTATCCGGTTACGAAGATGCCGATTCGGCGCGTTAGCAATCAACCGGAACAATAGTTCCAGTTGTAACATCGTAAATCGCACCAGCAACTGTTACGCCTTCGCGTAGCAATGGGTAAGCGCGAATGCGGTTAACATCGATTGCTAGCGCTGCTTTTTGATCGCGTGTAGTGCGGAATTCAAGTGAGCGAGTATCAACGCCAAATTTCTCATCAATAAGTGCGTGGATATCTGCTTCATCACCGCGCGCCATTGCACAATCGGTATGAGGCATAACCAAGATGCGATCAACGTTTAAAAGATAAGTTGCAAGAACCAAGGTACGGATTACGTCTTCGGTGACACGGGCTCCCGCGTTGCGCAAAATCTTGGCATCGCCAGAGCGCATACCAACGACTGAAAGCGGATTGATTCGTGAATCCATGCAGGTAACGATGGCCAGGCCTTTAGCGGCGCGGCCAGTTAGTTCGGAATATTTAAAGTCTTTTATATATTCAGAATTTGCAGCGAGTAGATCATCAAATTGCTCATGAGGGAACGAATAATTTTTCATCGTTACCCCTTCACCTCTGGGTTAAAACTTCCAGAGCCCCCCGTCAGGATTGAACTGACGACCTGCGCATTACAAGTGCGCTGCTCTACCACTGAGCTAGAGAGGCCTGCTGCCAGTTAAGGCAACGGGCGTAATTATGGCAGTTAACGCCGTAATCTAAAAATCGTAAGAATTACCGCAGCGGCCAAGCGGTGGGGGTTGGGTATTTCGCGGTGCGCCCATCACCAGAGGATTTTCCACGCAGACGTCGCCAGATCCATGGCAGTGCAAAGGTGAAGAACCAGATCGCTGATATCGCGCGCTTTTTCAGCCAAGGAGTTGGTTGTGCAGGTGGCAATGGAATTCGCCATGCTGGATCGAATTGATAATCCAAACGTTCAAGCAAAGCTTGGGCTACGCGATGATGGCCTTCGGCATTTAAATGTAGGCGATCAAAAGCTAAGAAACGGTTATCACTAAAGAAAGTTTCGTTGTTGGCATCGATAATGATGGCGCCGACTTCTGCGCCGACTTTACGAACAATTTTATTAAACTGCCCAAAGCGCGCTGCCCAGACATCAGAGCCGCGCCCGGTATTTCCAGTGCGTTCTAGAACTGTAAATAACATGACGGTTGCACCGGTTGCAGCAACGCGGCGAACGGCATCTTCATATAAACCAATAGCAACTTCAGGTTTATAACTTGGGCGCAGCGCATCGTTGGCGCCGGCATGGAAAGAGAACAAAGTCTCTGGACCAGTTACATAGGAAATGGCTTGCGGAAGTTGGTCATCGATTACCTGCTTAAGTAACTTTCCGCGCACCGCCAAATTTACATAAGTAAAACCTTCAGTTTCACTGGCCATAACATCGGCGATGCGATCTGCCCAACCGCGATATTGCCCGCCGATAATTTCATCGGACATTCCTTCGGAGTACGAATCTCCGCAGACAATTAAACGTTTGAACTTCATATACCTGTGACCTTTTTACGTAACCTTTACTTGCGGCGTTGCTCGTCTACCCAGAAGAGCGCGATCGAGGTTGCAACGCTGGCGTTAAGTGACTCGGTGGTTGCGCGCATTGGAATTGAGACAACTAGGTCGCACTTTTCGCGCACTAGGCGGGAAAGTCCCTTTCCTTCACTGCCGACAACGATCATCACATTTTCTTTGGCGACCTTCATGCCACTCAAAGTCTCATCAGATTCGCCATCTAGGCCGATAACAAAGCAGCCCAGCTTCTTGGCGTCATCAATAGTGCGCGCCATATTGGTTACTTGCGCAACTGGCAGACGTGCTGCAGCACCTGCTGAAGATTTCCAAGCCGATGCTGTCATTGCAGCGGCGCGACGTTCGGTCATGACAACACCTGCTGCACCAAAGGCTGCTGCGCTTCGCACAATTGCGCCGAGGTTTCGAGGATCGGTAACGCCATCGAGAGCCACGATCAAAATTGGATGGTTGGCGCGTTCGGTGATTTCTTGGAATGAAGAGTATTGATAAGGCTTAATCGCCAAGATAATTCCTTGGCTATTTGCGTTAATACCTTCAAGTTCGGCGCGGTGTACTTCGCGAATTGGAAGTTGATGATGCAGAGCTAATTGCAAAGATTCAGCAACGCGATCATCTACATCGATACTACGCGCAACGATTAATTCGGTTGCCGGAACACTTGCACGAAGCGCTTCCAAAACTGCGTTGCGACCAGAAACAATTTCGCCCTTAGGCTTTTCGCTACGACCAGTGCGAGTACGTGGTGCAGCTTTCTTTTCGGCAGCCTTCTTACGTTTTGCCGCTGCGTGGTACGGACGATCTTCAGCCTTTGGTGTTGGACCTTTACCTTCTAAGCGACGCTTATTTTTTCCGCCGGTTCCGCCAGTTGGTCCTTTTTTAGAACTAGTGCGTGCTGCTCCACGTGGTTTTGCGCTGCCGGCCATTTACTTCTCGCTTATCTGTGAGATAGA
>JACCDX010143016.1_pt1 | contig 15311 bp, 16 predicted proteins | sample 7449681 | NCBI WGS metagenome assembly JACCDX01 (sample SAMN15323450, study PRJNA562643) | freshwater metagenome | isolation source: river surface water | place: USA:Blue River Watershed | collected 2017-08-18
GTACCTCTTTTTTAATATTAGCTTTTTTTAAATTATTCTCTTCTATCACTTTAATACGCTGAAATATTCCTTTGTAAAAATGTATTTTTTTATATGTATATTTTTTTATATTATGCATAATATAAAAAATTTAAAAATAATTTCAAATGAACTTTATGGCAAAAACAGATTGAAAAAAAGGAAAGGTTCTGAAATACACAAGAGAACATAGTTTTTTTTCATAACAATGTGAAATAAAAATATTATGTTTTTTCATAACAAAAAATAAAAAAATAGAACAAAAGCAAAAATAAAAACTAAAACAAAACATCTTAAAAAAGAAAAGGAGGGGCTTTGGGGAACTACGTTCTCCAATTAGAGACTAGTATTGAAAATTGACGAATCCGCATTAACAGTATTAAAGAAATATTCATAAGTTGATCTATTCTCATAATAATTCTTAATGTCAAATTTAACTTGGTCACCAATACTGCTTTCAGAAATTAATACTAACGACAAAAATCTATTCAAGAAGTCATTAACTCCTTCATTAGTTGATAAATTATAATTTGTATAAGACTTAGTATCCAATAAATCCATTATGATATCGTTATTAATCAAACAACTTATTGAATGTTCAACTGTATTATAATCATTACCTTTTTGAACAAATGCAATTTTACCATCTTCTGTTGAATTAATAAATATTTTCAAATATTCATAAACATTAACAACTTCAGTCTCATTATTTTTAAGACAAAAATATACTGGAACCAATTCATTTGCAATATCATCATCAGACAACGATGATGAGGACATCCATTTATGAATATCCTTGCACATAATTAAATTGTGAATCTTTTTACTATCATAATCATGAATTAAAAAATTGAAATAGAAGTCGATATTTTTATAAGTTCTTAATGAAAAAACGGGAGTTGAACAAACAGTTTGGTTAACATTAACTAGAAAATCATGATTTTCAGGTTTTTCCGTATAATTTTTGTTTAATTCACGTTTATTTGTGGGATATGGATTATTGTCTATTTTATCATCTAAATTTTTCTTCTTTTTTTTACATATAACTTGAATATTGTTTTTTATTTCAAGATTCTTTTTTTCTTCTATAATTGTTGCAGAATCAACAGATTTATCCTTATTTTCGTTGTTTATTTCTTTTTCATTATAGACAATATTCTTATTAATATTTTCTTCGATTATTTCAATGTCATCATTTTTATTCATTTTTTTATTTAATGATTTAAATACTTTTGATGACTTATGTAAATATACTATAATCAATAACAATATTAAAATAATTAATGATTCATTTCCCATTAAAACTAGTGGAAAAAGAACAGAAAGTTTTAAAAATTTTTTATAGATAAAACTTGTCAATCTATTCATTATATATTATTTATGGATATTTTTTTATTATATTAATTTTAATTTATTTGTTCATAAAATATATAATATATTAATAAAGATGAATATTGGTTGTACATTTCAAATTGCAAGAGGAAAAACTTCCAGATATGTTTATATATTTACTTATAAAGGAGGTTATTATTCTGTTACTAAAAAAGTATTGTTAGGAAATTTACCTTATCAAACAATATCAACTGTTAATATACCAGAATCATATATTAATACTTATATTAATACGGTAGTTGCTTCAACCTATTAGAATTGGGGAACCAAGGTTCGCGAGCGTTAGCGACGCTTGCGCTTGCTAAAGCGCATCCCCAAAGCCCCTCCTTATTAGGGAACTACGTTCCCCTAAAAACCCCTCCTTTTCCTTTTTAATATATTTTTTAGGAACGTAGTTGAAAAAGCCTTTTTTTAATATATTTTTAAGAAACTTACTTTTTTAATCCAACTTCATTACAAGCATCGTTTATCCGCCAGTGAACGTTAGTTACCTAATTTTAATATTCTATATAATTATTATGGGAAATATTAATTATAATAATTTTATGTGTGAGAACTATTATTGTCAATCAGTATCTTTTCAGCCAGAGTGGTTATCAGAGTCATCCTGGAAAGTTAGTTACAATGAAACATCCACAAAGCCTTATAAGATTGAAAAGGGTATTCTTAAAATAAGAGATATACAGCCTAATAATATTCTTTTATCTAAAAAAATTTTAATAAACTTCAATGAGATAAGAAATATTATTATACCCACTAATTTTAAATATGACTTAACTAAAGAAAAAAAAGTAGACGTATATTATATCTTTTCTGATTTTGAATTTACCATAGATGATATTAAAAGAGTAAATGAAACAGATATGTTTCATCATCTATTTTACATTAAATTAGAATTATCAAAAAATAAAATTTACATATATCGTTCATTTAATAATAATATCGTCAAACACAACATAAAGTCAAAGAAAATAAATTCCTTTACAATTGAATTGGAGAATAATCACGATATTCTCTTAACCACTGAAAGGCTTTTAAATTATTATGAAGAAAAATTTATTAACTCTTTTCAATTTAAAGAGAATACTGATTATTACTTAAATCTTTATATTGAAATGAAAGAATCGATATCAAATAATGAATATATTGAATTAAATTTCGAATAAAAATTTCTTATATCTCTCTATATGAATAGGATTATCTTTATATTACCTAATATATATGAATCTGTTAATGGAGTGTCGACAAAATACATGAAATTTATCGATTATTTAAAGGCGCATTCATACAATATAATTCTCTTTACAACATTTAAAAATAAAGAGATATTGGTCAACAATACGGATACATTTAAAGTTATTCGAATAAAAGGTTTAAATATCCCATTTTATCAGGAGATTAAAATACCAATCCTTCCATATGAAAAGATAAAAGATGAGATAAAAGATGGAAATGAGATAATCATATTTAATGGCGAGTTTTTATGGATATACGAAACATTAAAGAGACTTAAAGAAAAACATGGCAATCTAAAGCTTTATCCAACAATGCATACTGATTATGTTTTTTACAACAATATTTACAAAAATATTAATATAACACCTCTTCTTAATAATTTAAATATATATTTGGAGAACAAAACTTTTACCGGGATTATTGTTACGGGAGAGAATATGAAAGAGCGCTATAGAAGATCAACTGAAGCTATCTTTAATGCAAATGAAGTGAGCTTTGACATTTTTAAAACGCATAAGATTGATACGTATGATTCTAAATCATTAATAAATATAATTTATACGGGAAGAGTTTCTAAAGAGAAGAATTTAGAAGAGTTCTTTGATTGCGCATTGGAATTATCGAAAAAATATAGTAATATAATAATTAATATTATTGGAGATGGGCCATATGTCGATAACTTAAAGAGCATAATTGACATTAACTATAAAGATATAAAGTTAAAAACAGTTTTTCATGGAAAGAAGAGTCAACAAGAGATTAATGATATATATCTTCATTTAGATAATAGAATATTCCTATTTACAAGCCTTTCAGAAACATTTGGGAAAACACCAATGGAAGCATGTGCAACGGGAATACCTATCTTCATCAAACGCAATGAAGTATCAAACTCTTTGTATATTAGCAAAAAGAACGCATTTCTCTTCGATACACCAACGGACTTTGTTCAATCATTTGAATATTTTATGGCTCTTAATCCATTTGAAAAGAAGATTTTTATTGCAGATTCAATGAACAATATTAAAAAATATGACCAGAATTGTATATTTGACGACTGGATTAAGTTCTTAGAAAATGACAGTAATCGCAATAAATCGAAAAATACTCTTTTTAACTTTTTGTCATTTTATGGATTGAGTAAATTGATTAATTGTACTGGACATATGATAGGTGATTAGGAAATATTTTATATTAAACCTTTTGAAATTTCTGTAATTTCTTCTTCATTGCATGCAATTCTTGGCGTTGTTGTTCAATAATTGTATTTTGATGTTCAATAATTTCAACAGTCTGTTGTTGAAAATCATTTTGTTTTTGCATGGTTTGCTGTTGCATTCTTGGTGTATTTTCACTTTTTGCCTTTTTAAAGAAGCGCGTTTTATGAATAATATCTCCCTTATCATTTTTCGTGTATCTTTGAACGGTAAATGTCATTCCATTTTTCCCCGCTAAAACAACGTAATCTTTATGCATTTTTGTCAATAACCCACCAAAGCGAAATAATTCTTTTCTATTCTTTTTATCATAACTGATATATTTTAACTGAGAACCGATTGGGACATAAACAACATCGTCTGAATCGATCTCTTCAAAATTAACAAGCTGTTCTTCAATATCTTTTCTGTTTTGAACGGCATCTGTTATGGTCATCTTTGGACGTTCATAATTATTTGTATTTAACTTTCGTGTATAAGTCTTAATCATTCTTACTATTTATATATTTATATTATAATATAAATTTTTAAGTACATTAAATTTAATAAAGAATATTTTTTATATTATATATAATTAATAAATAAAGATGTATGTTTTAAAAATATTTTTATAATTCTTAAAAAAATATAAATTAACAACAATTTTATATATAATATTTACATTATTATCGTATCCATTGGAATCAATTGTTATTCCACAAATATACAGTCATTTTTTCAATGTTTTAAACAATAAGACAAAGGTTGACGTATTCATCAAATATATTGTTTTCATTATTATTATACAATTTATTGTAAATATTTCCAATGCAATAACAACATATATTGAATCATATATCATTCCCGATTTAAATGATTATATTATCAATTTTATATTTAAGAATATTTTGAAAAAATATGAAAATAGTTATACAGACTTAGAATTAGGAAAGATTATTGTACGTATCAATTCAATTCCTGTTCATCTTAAGGATTTAATATCCGATTTCTTAATATGGATATTCCCTCGATTCATTACAATCATTGCAATTAATGCATATTTCTTCTATATCAATTGGAAGTTAGGCGTTGCATCAGTTTTAATGTTAGTTGTACTATATTGCATAACTCCTAGCTTTTATTTAAAATGCTCCAATATATCGAGTGAAAGACATGCACTTTTCGAGGAAAAGAGTGAACTTACAATGGACAGATTATCTAACTCTTTCTCGATATATTCATCGGGAAATGTCGACGGTGAGATTAAGAAGTATAAGACCGATATTGGTAAATATATATCAAAACATAAGGAGAATCTCGAATGTTTCTTCAAGACAAATACGTTGTCTAATTTCTTAATTATTGTTATCTATATCTTATTAAATGTGATAACGACATATCTCTTTATTAAAAAACAGATTAGCTTGAGTAATTTAATCGCAATATTCATCACTATTATTTACTATATTCCTTGTATAACAACTATTGAAAATATTATGCCTGACTTTGCTCATTGCTACGGAACATTAGCAGAGGTTGACCATTTCATCAAGGATTTATACGATGTTAATCAAAGAGAGATTGAGAAGGAGAAGAGTGAATATTATGAAGGAAATATGGAAGAGAATAAAGTTAAACCGATGAAGACTGGTACGATTATTATTAACAATTTAACATTCGGCTACAATGATAAGAGTACTATATTTAAAAATTTCTATTTAACAATAAAGAATAATCAAAAGGTAGCTATTGTTGGACATTCGGGAAATGGTAAATCGACGCTTATTAAACTAATTATGGGTTATTATAAGGTGGATGATAATGAAATATATATTGATGGAAAAGATATCAATAATTATAATTTAGGAAATTTAAGAAGACAAATCAGTTATGTCAATCAAAATAGCAAACTCTTTAATATGACGGTTTTGGAAAATATCCAGTATGGTAATGAATTGGATAGAGAAGATGTTGTTAAAATGTGCAAGAAATTGAAGATTGAGAGTGCATTTAAGAATCTCAATAACGGACTTGATACAATATGCGGTGTTGAAGGGAATAATCTATCAGGTGGACAAAAACAGATTATTCATATTTTAAGAAATATTTTTAAGAAGAATAAAATCGTTATTTTGGATGAACCTACATCAGCAATCGATAAAGAGAATACCGGTAATATTATACAGGCAATTAAGGAATTGAGCAATGATAAGACATTGATTTTAATTACACATGATGAAATATTATTGTCATTAGTTGATAGAATTATTACAATTGATTCTGGAAAAATTATCAATGATAAATATATATAAATATAAACAAATGATAGTATATTTTTTAATTTTTATAATATTTATTATGATATTCTATATAATAAATCAATATATATTGAAAGAAAATTTTGAGGAAGTTATGCAATTGGAAGAAGAGACGAATGATGAAAATAAAGATGTGGAAATAACGACTTTAATGAAACAAGATCCTACTATAACGAATATGGTTATAGGGAATACATGGACACCATATGTTATTGATACCGTAAATCAACCTTCTTACTCTTATTATTTTTTTCAAAATGGCTACATGTATCCAATTTATTAAAATATAATTTTATTTGTTAACAAATAAAATTATATTTTAATAGATTGGATGTATAATTTTAATTTACATCATAAATTAAAATCATGTATCCAATCCACGTAACATAAAAATTATGTATACTATTTATCTTCTATTCTTCTTTTTATTTTTCTTTTTTTTCCAATTTAAATTAATGTTTCCGTTTAATTTATTGATATTTTCTTTGATATTATTATCGCTTCCATAATTACTTATATTATCATTTATATCCTCAATATTTTCTCTAATGTATTCACCAATCTTTGTTTCCTCAATATTATTTGTAATATTACTTAATTTATCAATAAGAATATCAATTGGTACTTTATTTATAATTTCTATTAAATTATTCAATGTTTTATCATTAGATTTATTTAGTATTAATAAATCGCGTATTTTTTCTTTTACAATATTGTTTAAATCACTATTTTCTGTAGCTTTACTCCTAATTTCGTTATTAAAATTATCATTTGATATTTCTGACATATTATCATTTTCAATATAATTATCATGTTCATCTTCTTGAAACATATCGTTTGTTGATGAATTATCGAAACTATATAATTGATAATCATTGATGCTATCATCAATTTTTATATCTTCGATAATTTCATCATTTGAAACATTACGAAAGTTGCACTCTTCTTTTTCTTCAATATACGTATTAATTGTATTGTTAAGATCCGCATTAATATCATCATTTTTTTCCTTTTTACACATTAATGATTCAATATATTCCCCATAATCAACTTTATAAGGCAATATTGATTTTTCATACATCTTTATTGATAAATCTCTATTAATATAACCTATAACTTTCGACCATTTACCTATACTATTTTTTTTGTAATCTTTAAAAAAATTATATATATCATTCTTTATATTTTCATCTAAATCTAATATATCGCTAACTTTCTCATAATCCTCTTCTAAAACACTAATGATTTTTTCATCCATCCCCTTCTCATCCTCCATCACTAATGAACCAATAATATAAGCATCATATATCATATTATGTTTTAATTCTTTATCAGTAATTATCAACACATCAACTTCATCATTATCATCTCCTAAAGTATTTGGTATAAATCCATATGCATATGGATATGCAAATCCTTTATCTAAAATTCTATCAACAATAAGTTCTTTTTTTTCTTTATCAAATTCGTATTTGATATTACTCGATTTTTCAATCTCGATATATGCTTTAATCTTTTGTTTCATTATAAATATATATATAAAATATAATTTACAAATATTACGAGAATTATTTTCTATATTATATTTAATGAATAGTAAGAAAAATCTATATTTAATTTGTTCTGGAACGACAAAGAATGATATTATCGATTCTATAAATAATAATTATAATAAATATAATAAAAAGAGTATATTTAATTTCTTTTTAAGCAAAGGGAATAATAAAAAAAAATCTAATTCTTCTGTAAAATCTTTAAACAAAAGTAAAACATCAATATTGGATGTTATTGGTATTAAAGAGCTATATTTATGTCAAGAAAATAATAAAAATAAGAAGTTTTTAAATGATACTGGAACAGTTTATTCTTCATTAGATTATTCAACCATTGAATCAACGTTCGTTTTATTAGAATCAATTAAAAATACCACTATATATCCACTACCATATATGGCAAATAATACGAATTTAACACCTGATTCTCTCAATCGAATGAAGAGAAGTATAGGTGAGTATGATATTGATAATGACACAACTGAAGTAAAAAATTATTGGAATGGCAAAATGGAGAATAGAGATATCGGTTCCAATTTATCTGCTATAAAGAACTTTGTATCAACAATTAATTGGAAATTTCCAACAAATATCATTAAAACAAATAAGAGTTCGATAAATACATATAATTTTAAAAATTTTGAAAGAATCTTACATACAATTATTTTAAATGAATCACCATATGAAGATACATTTATTTTTGTAGTTAATAGCGATTTGATAATCGATATGTTAAAATCAGTGAAATCATTCAAATACAATAGAAAAGAAGATATTATTGAAAGATCATCTGTATGGAATTTTACTTTAAATGTAGACTTAAATAATGGTAAAATTACATATATGGACGTTATAAAATCATATCCAACTGAATATAATTATGAACCTTTGAAAAGAAATAGAGATACATATCAGTATAGTATGTTTGATAAAAATTTTATACTATTTAATAGTCGAACATTAATACCTGTACAGTATTTAAAAAATATGTCTTTTAAATCATTCAGTAACAATCAAAAAAATACCATAAAGAGTATATTATTTAAAAAAAATCAAAAAAATAATGATAAAAATAGTAATGGTAAAAAAAATAACATAAACAATAATAAAAATAAAAATAAAAAAAATAACACTACAGTTAAGAAATATACATTTGAAAATTTAATGTAAAATCATATGAAAAAAAATTGATTTATTTATCTTTTATATGATTGATAATATTAAAAATAAATATAGATAAATATAAATACACTATATAATGGAGATACAAAACGATATAGACATACAATTGTGTAATAAATTATCACTATTAAATATTGATGATAATAATAATGATCGTTCAAAATTAGCAATTGTTATACAAAAAAATGCACGTAGATTTTTAACTAAAAAGAGATTAGCAAAGCAAAATGATGCCATAACATTACCAGTAATAGATAAATTATTAAATAATTATATAAACAATTATTTATTTAATAATGAGATTAATAAAAATTTAACCATAAAAAAAATAAGAAATCAAAATTTTCCATCAGAGATATCAGAAAATATTGTTAAATATGCAATATTTAATAAATATAAAATAATGCCATCTTGGAATACAAGTGTTGGAGATCTAATATTACTTAATAAAAAAATTGAAGTAAAAGGATTTATGTCATCTGGACCTTCTTCATTTGGACCAGACGAAGAATGGAGTTTTATATATTTTATTGACTGCAAAGATTTTATCAATAAAAATTTTAAAGTATATGAATTGAAAATATCAAATAAAAATAAAATATGGCAATCTATAAAAATAAATAAAAATGAAACATTTAGAGATCAAGCTCTCAATAAAAGACGGCCACGTATATCTTTTGACGAATTATATAAACAACTTAATAACTATTTTAATATTATTTTTGACGGAAATTTGTCAACTCTAAAGTAATGAAACTATTTTATCAACAATTAAATTTATAACAGGTACAGATACGGCATTTCCTGCAAGTTTATATAATCCACTGTCAGAAATATTTGGTAATTTATAAGTAGATGGAAATCCTTGTAAGTTAAAACACTCTCTTGGTGTTAATTTACGAATTCCATTATCATCTAATAATAATGGAACATTATGTCCACCTGTTCCCATATTGGCAGTAAGTGTTGGACAACAATTACTTTTATTCTCTCTAACATAATATCTTCGATATTGATATAAAACATTTTCATTGATATGTTTTACAACATTATCTTTTACCTCTTTATATACTTTTACACTATCTGTATAATAATACTTATTTGCACATGAAGTTTCTAAAAAATCACTGATAGGTTTATTGGCTATCTTTTTAAAATCAAATTTAAACTTGTTATATAACTCTTCATTTTTAAAACATACTATATATATTCTTTCTCTATGTTGAGGTACATTTGTAACTGATGATGTATCTAAAATATGTGCTTTAATATGGTATCCTGCTTTTTTTAATTCTCCTTCAATAATTTTATACGTATTTCCATCATCATGTGACTTAAGATTTTTAACGTTCTCTAATATTACAATATTGGGACTATGATGCTTCAATATCTCTATGATTTTCCAAAAAACATTCGCTCTACTATCCTCAAATCCCTTTTTTTTCCCTGCTATGCTGAATGATTGACATGGAAAACCAGCACACAATATGTCATGATTTGGTATTGTAGTCACATCAATCTCATTAATATCTTTTAATTTAAAATAATTGTTAATATGATTTAAATCATATATACTCTTTGAATTTTTTTCAAAATCATTTGCAAATACACACTCAAAGTTACTATATCTGTGAAATGAATGAGTGAATGCACCCGTTCCAGCACATAAATCAATAAATTTATAATTACTACTCATATTTTTAGTTATATTATATATATATAAATTATTTTTAAGACGATTTTAAAATCAATTTTTTTTTTATTGTTAACAAAAAAAAAATTGATTTTTTTTTAGTCTAAGTCAAGGATAATATTATATTAAATATAAATATAAACCTAGATGAAAAGACCCGAAAACTATAATGTTATTACAAATAAGTGTTTAAAGATAATTAAGAGTAATAGTCCTGAAAAGAGTATAACGAAAATATCAAATTTAAAATTTTCCGACAAAAGTAAAATCGGTACAAATAAAGCTTTAAAAATATATACCGTTCATGCAAACGAGTCAGTCGAATATAAGAGTTCTTTATATAAAAATAACATTACAACATATAAAAATAAAATTGATAGTAATATAAAAAAAGCATCTAAATTTGCTAAAAGTAATTGATGATTTTAAAAAATAGATTACTATAAATCCCTTTATATGAAAGTTTTTGAGTTTTAATGAATAAACAAATAAAAAAAATTGATTATTTTTTTTATTTATTTGAGGCAATATTATAATAATCATATGAAGTAATTAGCAAAAATGAATATTTCTGAAAAGGAAGAGATAAATAAGCTAAAAAGTAGTATAACTACAAATACCAAAGGTGGTTCGGCAAAAAGTGACAAGAGTAATTTTAATGAAAAGAGATACTGTAAGGCTGCCGTTAAACTACCAGGTGTTCCAAAGGCATTTAAGTGTATTGAGGATGGTTATCAAGTTGGACTGATAAGTGAAGAGATAAATGGCATTATTAAAAAGATACCATATAAGAACTGTTTATTAACGAGAGGTGAAGGTTGCGATTATTGCAAAAAACATCTTCCTTTAGTAAATAGCCCTTCATTCAAGTGTTTTGACAAAGATATTCTTCCAAGAAGCAAGAATGACAAAGATAGAGAGATGCTTACTGCAAAGAGTGAATATTTTCAAAAGTACAAGAAAAATACAGAGATAAATTTTATCGAACATATTTTGAGAAATGGTACTAAAAGTGAAAAAGAAAAACTTAATAAATATGCAGAGAATTTGATTAAATCCAAAAAATCGAATGAAAAAGATGAAGAGGAAGATGAAGAGGAAGACAATTTAGAAGAAAAGAGTGGACATTTAAAAGCAGAAATGGTAGCTACTACAAAAACTGTTACAAAAGCTACTACAAAAGCTACTAAAAAAGCATCTAATACTCCAGTTGAGAAAACTCAAAATAATCAAATTCCACAAGAAAATAATGGAAAATTAAATCAAGTAGATCAAGAAAATATAGAGGAAAATATTGATGATAATGAATCAGTTAATTCAATATCATTTGATAATGATCAATCATTATCAAATGATTTAATAAATGAATCGTTATCTGCAATTGCATCAAATAATATTGAATCAGATAATGATACTATTAATGCTGATGTTGAATCATCATCTGAAGATTCTGAATTAGAAGCAGATGATGAAATAACTGCAAATAATGGAGAAACATTTTATTTGATCGATGATAAAGTCTATAAACCGGATGATGAAGATGGCGGATGTAGAAAATTCGGTATATTAATGGAGATTCAAGAGAAGTATCATACTGTTAAATATGACAATAAGTTTTATACTATCTGTAGAAAGCTTAATGATGAGAAGACTAAGAAATTTAATATGTATTTATGTAGAATAACAAATAATCTATTTGATAAAAACTTAAAGCTTATTGGTCATGCATTTTATGATAAAAATAATGTTTTAAAGTATGAATACAAAATTAGAGAACAAAAATAGTCTAAATATAAAGATAGATATATAAATATTATAAAATGCCGATAAATATAGACTTAGGAAATAATTATAATCAAGAAAGAGAGATAAAAAATATAAATATTGAGGATATTCTTTCAAAATACAAAGATGAACTATCGAATTATGTATATGTTAATAAAGAGGATGTTTTAAAACTACCAATAGGAGCTTCAATATGCTATTTTAAAAAGAGTAATCCAAATATGAGAAAGAAGAGTGGTCAAATAAGAGAGTTTAAAAATAACGATATAATACAATTAGTTTCAGGTAATAGACATAAAATATGGTTCTTATATTTAGATGAAAATTACATATTTTTAAAAGAATCAAATAGAAATAAACTGAAAATAGCATTACTGAAGATGTTAGATGATGACTTTTCATCACTAACAACAAAAATAAAAACAAAAGTATAATATGTATATATATTTTTTTTAAAAAGGTGTTATAATTTCATTTGGTCGATAAATTCGTTGATAACCCGACGAGAAATATAGTGGCGAATAGCTTTTGAATTGGGGGGTATATAGCTTATTATTCTGCTTAATAACATACTCGTAATATTTACGCTGATTTACGTTATATGCGAGTTGCGGAGAATTTAGATATATATTGTAGGGATATTTCGGCAATCGTTGTAACATCTATTATAATTACACAATATAAAATTAGGAAACTTATGTTTTCTAATTTAAAATAAAAAAAATGGGAACATTGATTCCCTAATTATAAAAATATTTTCCTTTATATAAAGGAGGGGTTTTAGGAAACATTGGTTCCCTAATTTTATGCATCAGCGTCAACTTCAACATCTTCACCATCACTATCAACAACCTCCTCATCAGGAGGCATCTTAGTATTGGAAGGAGAAGACGTTTCTGGCAATGAAGCCTCAATAGACTTAAAAGTAAATAAATTACTCATATCAGTCTTCTTTCTCTGGTCAAACAATAAAGCGCACAACTTAATGCTTACGCCAAGTTTGCCGTTAACAATATAAGGTCTAAAGAAGATAATTGAACGAGTTGCAGTTCCCTTGGGAATCATCTCAATCAACTTACTCTCAATCTCAGCCCATGAATCAACGGAAATCTTATTTCCTTCAAAGTCTTCAACAACAACATCAGGAGTTTCACTATCGATCTTCTTCATAATCTTTGTTGTGATTAGATCAGGATAGTTCTTTCCCGTGTTAGGGTCAGTCTTAGTATTTCTCTTAACAATCTTTTGAATGTATGCCTCTTCGATAATTTCGCGCTTAAGCTTCTTCTTGAATAACTTCTCAGAATTCTCAACTGCAAAATCGACTAACATATTCTCAATATTTGTTAACTCTCCAAAAAACTTCTCGATAAACTCATCATTTCTACTATAGTCATAATTATTAATATTCTTTAAATCTAAATTATCATAACAAGATGCTTTTAAATCAATTACCCAATCGGTATAGATTCCATCTCCTGAAGTATCATTTGGTTTCTCTTTTTCTTTCTTGGACTTAGTAAAGGAGCCGAATGAAAACGGGGCAATTAAAAAAGGTGTCTTTGCAAACACCAATTGACCCGTCTTATTGACTAACTTTAACTTAATCTTGCCCTCTTTGTTCAATAACTTAATGGAAAAATCCGCGGAATTAAATTGTTCTGGTTCTAAAATATTCATATTTTCGTGTTTTTTGTATATTATATATAATATAACTTGTCTTTAAGTCAAAATAAAAATCAATTTTTTTTAACAAAATAAATAGATGCACATAAAGAGTATGATTTTATAAAATATTGACTTTATTATATTGGAAGTGAAAAAGTATAGCAGACTTTTAAATGATCTTTATCATAGCTTGTATATGCAATTATTTCTAACACTTTAATATTTTCTTGAATATCAATGTTAACACTAATATCTTTTACAGGATGAAAAAAAAATTTCACTATTTTATGTTGAATCATTTTATATGTTCCATTTAATAAATCAACTTTCCATACTCTTATTGTTCCACTTACTGATCCGGAAACAATATATAAAAAATCATTATGACATATCGATGTAAGTGCATTGATTTTTGTTAAATGTGCATTTGATATAGTAATGGTATTTTTATTAGTCTTAATGATAAATGACCATCCAAAAATCCCATATTGGGTATCTATTGATTCCAATGATATGTTATCATCATATGATAACCCAGTATAACTCTCTGTTCTAGTATCAACAACGTCACAATTAGATTCACAATCAGGATCATAACCTACACTGTATTCGTCATTACAATCATGAAAATCATCTTCATTTATTAATGAACTGTAATTTAAATCGAATAAAGAAACTGGTTCTTTATCAATAGAGTTTGGTAATGTGTTTTTTACAACTTCTGTCATATTTTATTCAGGAAAAATAGATTTCTATAATTACCCTATAATTATCATATGATTGTATTATATAATATTTTATTAACAAAATATAAATTAATAAGAATTATGCATCATTTTTTTTTATTAAATTGTTATCTTAAAAAAATATTTATATCTTATATTAATAATTATATTAAATGAGTATCCCAAACTACAATCTATGTTATTCTGTAAAGAGTAAAACATCCTTAAATGAACAATGTACATGTAAGCCAATATAAAATGGCATATTATGTGGCCGTCATATGAAAGCGAAAAATATCATATATTTTATAAAAGAGATTAAAATTATTGATGAAGAGAATATTACAATAAATGAACAAGCAAATGAAACTAATAAAACTTTTATAAAAGAACCGAAAGAGAAAAATAATCTTGAAATAACGATTGAAAAAACAACTAATACAAAAGATGATGACAAATGCGATAACATAAACGACACAAACAATGACGCAAATAATCACCTGAAAAATGATACAATAATATATACAGAGGAAGAATTATATCAA
>JACCDX010795922.1_pt1 | contig 15299 bp, 12 predicted proteins | sample 7449681 | NCBI WGS metagenome assembly JACCDX01 (sample SAMN15323450, study PRJNA562643) | freshwater metagenome | isolation source: river surface water | place: USA:Blue River Watershed | collected 2017-08-18
AAAGACAAGCTAGGTGGAACGTGTCTGCACCGCGGCTGTATTCCAACCAAGGCGCTCCTTCACTCAGCTGAGGTTGCTGACACTACTCGCGAAGCAGCCAACTACGGCATCCAGGCAACGCTGCAGGGAATTGACATGACCGCGGTAAATAAGTACCGCGACTCCATCATTGACAAGCTTTATAAAGGTTTGACCGGTTTGGTTGGCGGCAAGTCCATCACCTATGTAACTGGTGAGGGCAAGATGACCGGGCCAAAGACAATTTCTGTTGGCTCTGATAACTACACCGGAAAGAATGTTCTGCTCGCGACCGGATCTGTCACCAAGACACTTGGCATTGAAATCGGCGGCAGAGTAATCACCTCCGACCAGGCACTGCTTATGGACTTTGTTCCAAGAAAAGTTGCTGTTTTGGGTGGCGGAGTAATCGGTGTCGAGTTTGCATCAATCTGGCGAAGCTTTGGTGCAGAAGTTGTGATTGTTGAGGGTCTAGATCGACTAGTTCCAAATGAAGATCCAGCTATTAGCAAGGCACTTGAGCGGGCATATAGAAAGCGTGGAATTGAAACCAAGCTTGGTAGCAAGTTCAAAACCGTTTCGCAAACTCCAACTTCAGTAGAGGTTGAACTAGAAAACGGTGAGAAGGTTTCGGCTGACATTCTGCTGGTTGCTGTGGGCCGCGGGCCAAATGCGACTGGCTTTGGATTTGAGCAGCAGGGCATTCAGATGGATCGCGGTTGGGTTCTGACAAACGATCGACTGCAAACAAATCTCCCAGGTGTCTATGCAGTAGGCGACATTGTTCCTGGCCTGCAGTTGGCTCACAGGGGCTTCATGCAGGGAATCTTCGTTGCCGAGGAGCTTGCTGGACTAAAGCCAAAGAAGGTGGACGAGATGGGAATTCCACGAGTCACCTATTGCGAGCCAGAGATTGCGTCGATTGGACTAACCGAAGCCCAAGCCAAAGAGAAATACGGCAACGATGTCTCAATCTATGAATACAACCTTGCTGGCAACGGAAAGAGCAACATTTTGGGAACCGCTGGCGTAATCAAACTGATTCGCCAAAATAACGGCCCTGTAGTTGGCTTCCACATGATCGGATCAAGAGCCGGTGAACAGATTGGTGAAGCTCAACTAATAGTGAACTGGGAGGCATATCCAGAGGATGTTGCTCCACTGGTTCACGCGCACCCAACCATGAATGAAGCAATTGGCGAGGCACACCTTGCGCTCGCTGGCAAACCCCTTCACGCACACGCATAAAGACAGGTAGAGAAGATGGCCGATGTAGTTCTCCCAGCACTGGGTGAATCCGTAACCGAGGGAACTGTTACCCGCTGGCTCAAAAAGGTTGGCGACACCGTTGCAGTCGACGAGCCGCTAGTTGAGATATCAACCGACAAGGTTGACACTGAGATTCCAAGTCCAGTAGCCGGCGTCGTTCAGCAAATCATGGTGAAAGAAGACGAGACCGTTGCCGTTGGTGCAGTGCTTGCAGTGGTGGGCGACGGTGCAGCTGCACCAGCAGCACCTGCAGCGCCAGCCGCTCCCGCAGAAGCTCCGGTTGCCCCGCCAGTTCAAACAGCTCCGGTTGCACCGCCAGCTCCGGTTGCGCCAGTAGCCGCGCCAGTTATCCCTGCTCCGATTCCTGCGGCCCCTGTAGCTCCGGTTACCGCAGCTCCCATTGCAACACCAGTTGTAACTCCTCCAGCTCCAGTTGCAGCGGCGAGTGAATCCGATCCAAATTACGTAACTCCAATTGTTCGCAAGCTTGCAGCTGAAATGGGTGTGAACCTTGCATCGGTGCGCGGAACAGGAGTAGGCGGACGCATCCGTAAGGAAGACGTTCTTGCAGCAGGCAGCGGCAAGGCTCCAATTGCCGCAGCACCTGTTGCATCCAGCGCACTTCGAGGAACTCGCGAGCCAATGTCACGACTTCGCAAGGTGCTAGCGGAGCGAGCAGTGGCCTCAATGCAGCAAACCGCACAGCTGACCTCAGTGGTCGAGGTGGATGTCACTGCAATTGCGCAGTTGCGCGAGAGGATTAAGAACGACTTCCTGGCAAAGACTGGCAACAAGCTCAGCTTCATGCCGTTTTTCACCCTTGCCGCAGCAGAAGCGCTACGAGCTCACCCGAAGATTAACTCATCTGCTGAGGGCGATCAGATTGTTTACCACGACGGTGAAAACATTTCCTTTGCTGTTGATACCGACCGAGGGCTATTGACTCCGGTTATCCGCGACACAGCAAGTCTTTCCATTGCGCAGATTGCCACGGCAATTGCTGATCTTGCGAATCGAACTCGCAACAATCAGCTAAAGCCGGATGAGCTGTCAGGCGGCACTTTCACCGTCACCAACACCGGGTCACGCGGAGCGCTGTTTGATACGCCAGTGGTGTTCTTGCCACAATCGGCAATTCTCGGAACAGGCATTGTCACCAAGCGACCTGCGGTCGTATTGGATGCTGATGGAAATGAAGCCATTGCTATCCGCTCCGTGGTTTATCTGGCACTCAGTTACGATCACCGAATCATTGATGGTGCTGATGCGGCTCGTTACCTGGGCGATGTAAAGAAGCGACTTGAGGAAGCTAGGTTCGAAGCAAACCTTGGCATCTAATTCATTTGGGCTGACTTCAGAGATTAGTCATGCCTAGATTCGAAAGAGTTGCATTCAACCCTGACTATCTGTCCTATGCGGACGGTTTTGCACTCCAACAGCAAATCCATGCTGACGTTGTCGCGGGTAAACGTGAAGATACGGTTTTGCTGCTCGAACACAAGAGCGTCTACACCGCGGGTAAGCGGACCGAGGCCAACGAACTGCCAGACGATGGATCTGACTTTGTTGAAACCAATCGCGGCGGAAAAATAACCTGGCACGGACCTGGCCAACTGGTTGGCTATCCGATCATGCACCTTCCTAAGCCGATTGATGTGGTGGCTTATGTGCGCTACCTAGAACAAACCTTGATCGATGTGATTGCTGAGTTTGGTGTTGCAGGAATAAGAGTTCCTGGACGAACTGGAGTCTGGGTGGAAACTCCCAGCGGCGCCGAAAAGGTGGCAGCCATCGGAATCCGGGTGGCCGAAAAGGTCACAATGCACGGATTTGCCCTGAACTGCAGCAACTCCCTAGAGCCTTTTGAGCACATTGTTGCCTGTGGGATAGCCGATGCCAAGGCCACCACCCTGAGTGTTTTAGCATCTAGGGAGATAACTCCGCTCGATGCAGCTAGCCTGATTGAGCAGAAAATGGGAGAAATACCAAATGCCAGAGGCTAAACCAGAGCGCAAGTTACTTCGGTTAGAAGTGCGCAACAGCTCTGTGCCGATTGAGCGTAAGCCGGAGTGGATCAGAACCACCGCCAAGATGGGTCCTGAGTACAAACAACTGCACTCATTGGTGAAAGACCAAGACCTGCACACTGTTTGCCAGGAAGCCGGCTGTCCAAACATTTTTGAGTGTTGGGAAGATCGCGAAGCAACATTTCTAATTGGTGGTTCGCAGTGCACCAGAAGGTGCGACTTCTGTCAGATTGACACCGGACGCCCCGCCGCTTTCGATGCCGATGAGCCAAGAAGAGTTGGTGAATCAGTTGCCAAGATGCAGCTTCGATACGCAACAGTGACTGGTGTCGCAAGAGACGATCTGCCAGACGAAGGTGCTTGGCTCTATGCCGAGACCATAAGACAAATTCATCAGCAGTCCCCCGGTACGGGTGTTGAGATTCTCGTGCCAGATTTCTCTGGAAATCCAAAGCACCTGGGTCAAGTCTTTGATGCACTTCCCGAAGTGTTCGCTCACAACGTTGAAACAGTTCCAAGGATTTTCAAGCGCATTCGTCCAGCCTTTGACTACAACCGCTCAATGGATGTCATCACACAGGCTCGAAACTACGGACTGGTAACAAAATCAAATCTGATTCTTGGAATGGGTGAGGAGATTGAAGAAATCGTCACCGCCCTGCACGATCTGCACAATGCCGGCACCGACATCGTGACCATTACCCAGTATCTGCGACCAAGCCCTCGCCACCACCCCGTTGAACGCTGGGTGAAGCCGGAAGAGTTTGTCGAGTTGGCAAAGATTGCTGAGGGAATTGGCTTTTTGGGAGTCTTGGCGGGACCATTGGTTCGCTCCAGCTACCGAGCGGGCAGACTCTGGGCAACCAGCATGATTGCCAAGGGTCGACCAATCCCCGAAAACCTTCGGCACCTGGCTGAGAAAGTCGAATTCGCACAAGCCAGCGCGATTGCCTAACTAAACTAGGCGCGTGGCTAAGAAAGATAAGCAACCTGGCAGGCTCAAGCAGCTTTGGCAGGTTTATAAAATAACCGCGAAGAACGACCCCTCCAGCGTCTGGGTTTCTTTGCTTGGTTTCCTGCTCGCGGTGGCAGCAGGACTAGCAATGGGTTACTTCGTCTTTGGTGGCGAACCTTGGTCATTCACTCTCTGGACCATCTCTGGAATAACCAGCGGAATCCTGATCGCCATGATCATCATGTCCAAGCGTGCCGAGCGCAGTGCTTATAAACAAATAGAGGGTCAGCCTGGCGCAGTCTCTGCAGTTTTGAACTCACAAATCCGTCGCTCCTGGCGAGCAAACCCAACTCCCATTGCCATTAGTCCTAAGACCCGCGAGGCCGTCTATCGAATGATTGGCCGACCAGGCGTTGTCCTAATTGGCGAGGGCGAATCTGCACGAGTTTCACAAATGCTGCAGGATGAGACTCGCAAGGTCCAAAGAATTGCTCCAGGGGTAACCATTCACCAGATCAAGGTGACCTTGGACGACTCTGGCGTAAGGCTCTACAACCTGCTGAAGACCATCTACCGGCTCAAGAAGAGCCTTCGCCGGGCAGAGGTGACCGCAGTAGCCAACCGACTGGAGTCCCTGGGCGGGCTATCTATCCCTATACCCAAGGGCATCGACCCTATGAAGGTAAGGCCGCCCAAGCGCAAGGGTTAACATTTCTGAAACATTTGCCCGCTAGGTTTTTACTCGTTCCCTCCGGGATCTAGGCAACCGAAGAGAGAGAAACCTATGTTCAAAAACGCATCCGAAGTACTCAAGTACATCAAGGAACACGATGTGAAGTTCGTTGATGTCAGATTCACCGATCTACCGGGAGTGCAGCAGCACTTTAATCTGCCGGTCTCCCAAATCAATGAAGACTTCTTCGCTGATGGACAGCTGTTTGATGCCTCGTCCATTCGCGGATTCGCATCTATTCACGAAAGTGACATGCAGTTGATTCCAGATGTCTCAACCGCCTGGTTAGATCCATTCCGAGTTGAGAAGACACTGATCATTAACTTTGATATTTACAACCCTCGTAATGGCGAGCTGTACCACCGCGATCCTCGACAGGTCGCTCATAAAGCTGAGCGCTACCTGCAGTCCACTGGTATTGCCGACACGGCATTTTTTGCACCGGAGGCTGAATTCTTCATCTTTGATGAAGTGCGTTACGAGGTGAAGTCGAACACCGCTTTCCACTTTGTCGACTCCATCGAAGGAACATGGAACACCGCTCGTGTTGAAGAGGGCGGAAACTTAGGTAACAAGACTCCATTCAAGGGAGGCTACTTCCCAGTTCCACCAGTTGATCATCTAGCCGACATTCGCGATGCAATCGTGCTCGAGCTGGAAGCCGCTGGGTTGAACGTAGAGCGCTCTCACCACGAAGTTGGAACTGCTGGACAGTGCGAAATCAACTACCGCTTCGACACCCTAGTCAAAAGCGCCGATGACATTTTGAAGTTCAAATACATTGTCAAGAATGTCTCACACCAGTTTGGCAAGACTGCAACATTTATGCCCAAGCCGCTATTTGGTGACAATGGATCCGGTATGCACGTCCACCAGTCACTCTGGAAAGACGGCAAGCCTCTGTTCTATGACGAGACTGGTTATGGTGGACTAAGCGACATCGCCCGCTGGTACATAGGTGGTCTGCTGAAGCACGCTCCAAGCTTGCTGGCCTTCACAAACCCTTCCATCAACTCTTATCACCGCCTAGTTCCAGGCTTTGAAGCACCAGTGAACCTGGTTTACTCCGCTGGAAACCGGTCGGCTGCGATACGTATCCCGATGACTGGATCTAATCCGAAGGCCAAGCGAATTGAGTTCAGAGCGCCAGACAGCTCTGGTAATCCATATCTCGCATTCGCCGCAATGCTGATGGCAGGACTCGATGGTGTCAAGAACAGAATCGAACCACACGCGCCGGTTGATAAGGATCTCTACGAGCTCCCACCAGAGGAGGCTAAGAACATCCCGCAGGTGCCAGGATCTCTTGAAGCAGTTCTGCAGAGCCTAGAGCAGGACAACGAATACCTGATGCAGGGCAACGTCTTCACTGAAGATCTCATCGAAACATGGATCGACTACAAGCGAGAAAAGGAACTGAAGCCAATGGCTCAGCGTCCTCACCCGTATGAATTCGAGCTTTACTACGGCGTCTAGAACAAATTGAAATGGGGCGGCTTCGGCCGCCCCATTTTTATTTAAAAGAGTTCCTCAAAGACTTTACGCGAACGTCTGGTAGCAGCCAGGTAATCATCTTCCAGTTTGGATGCAGACCCCGGCACATATTCCAAGATGCGAGCGGTTGCCTCAAGCTGACGACGATCGGTTGGAAGTATGTCTACCAACTTATCCACCGCGAGTACCAAGGCGCTTCTAGCTCTAGCAGAAATCATCCAGCCAGCACGAAGTTGGTCTGCTTGCTCCTTCGAGAGCAGCCTCAGCCTTACCAACTCTTCTAGCGTGCCGAGTGTGCTGAGTGATTGAAGCTCAGGATGCTTGGCGGCATAACGAAGCTGGTAAAGCTGAACAAGCCACTCAACGTCGCTGATGGATCCGCGACCTAATTTCAAATGGCGCGCTGGATCGGCACCAAGCGGTAAACGCTCCCCTTCCACCCTGGCTTTTATTCTTCTAACTTCAGTTAGCTTCTTGTCGTCTAACTGGAGTGGGTAGCGGTAGTTATTAATCAGGGCAGTAAAAGACTTACGCAGTTCGTCACTGCCAGTCATGATTCTTGCCCGAAGCAGAGCCTGAAACTCCCAAGTGTCTGCCCACTTCTCGTAGTAAACCTGATAGCTCGCGAGCGACCTGACTCTCGGGCCATTTTTCCCCTCTGGCCGCAAACCTAGGTCAAGTTCGAATTCCAGTAGCGAATCCTTGCTAAGCAGCATCAACTGAGAAGAAATCTTCTCCGCGATAGCTTGAGCGCCGTCAGCGTCCGAGAGGTAAATCAGCATGGCATCCGCGTCTGAGCCAAAGCCAAGCTCTCCGCCTCCCCAACGACCCATTGCAATGATTCCAAAATCAAACTCCGAGTCAACCTGGTTCTTTGCGAGTTCGAGCATGGCGGAGAGGTAGGAGTCCACGAGGTCAGTTAGCCCTCGGGAAACCTCGCTCATGCTCAGCTCGCCCAAGACCGCTCCAATTGCCATACGCAACACTTCTCTGCGGCGAATCTGTCGAATTAGCTCTGCTGCAGATTCAGTTTCTTCACGCTCAATGATGGCTTGCATCTCAGTCTGCAGCTTCTCGATTGGAGAGGGTTGAACCGAAGAAGGATCCCCAAACCAAGCCGATGAGTCTGGGATGTGTTCCAGAAGTCTGGCAATAAAGCTTGAGGAGGAAAGAACCTTCATCAGCCTCTCAGCTGCCCCGGATGAATCGCGCAACATTTTTAGGAACCAATGTGTTTCACCCAATGACTCACTTAGTCTGCGGAAACTCAGCAATGCTCGATCTGGATCAATCCCCTCTGCCATCCAACGAATTAGAACGGGTAGCAGGGTTTTCTGGATAGTCGCGCGTCTTGAAACACCACTTGTTAGGGCCGAGATGTGTCGAACCGCCCCAATTGGATCAATGAAACCAAGAGCCCTGAGACGATTGTTAATTGCTTCATCGCTGAGTTGAACCTCCCCGGCGGAAAGTGAAGCAGTCGCAGCCAGCAGTGGCCGATAGAAGACGGAGTCGTGCAGCAGAGCGGTTGTTGACCTAACCTCCTCTAGCCTCTTTTCTAAATCCTGGGCGGACCAGGCAAGGTTTACGCCCCTGGCAATTCTGCGAAGTTCTGAGCGATCGGTCGGAATCAGGTGTGTTCGGCGAAGACGCAGCATCTGCACTCGGTGTTCTACCACGCGCATCAGTTGGTAATTGGTTCGCAGAGTGTCCCGATCTTCGCGCGCTAGAAGACCCGCATCGGAGAGTTTTTCAAACGCAAACAACGTGTTTGGAGTTCGCAGCGATTCATCGCTCACGCCATGCACCAACTGCATTAGCTGGGCTGTAAATTCAACGTCTCTGAGTCCACCCCTGCCAAGCTTTATATCCTGTTGAATCTCATCTCTCGTCAACTGTTCGAGAACGCGTTTACGAAGATGTCTAGTGCTTTCAACAATGCGACTGCGCTCTGGGTATGACCAGATCATGGGTTTAATTTGGGCTATATATTTACTACCGACCTCAGCATTACCTGCTGCAAATCTTGCTTTTAGCAGAGCCTGGAACTCCCAAGGCTCGGCCCACTTCTCGTAATAGGCCCGATGGGCATCGAGGGTCCGAACCAGCGCACCCGCCTTGCCTTCTGGGCGCAAATTTGCATCGACTTGCCAAAGGCCAGGTTCAATATCAGCTTCGAATAAACACGCAGCTAGTCGAGTTGCTAGCTTGGTGCTTGTCTCCAGCGAATCGGCATCACTGACATAAATCACATCCACGTCGGAGACATAATTCAGTTCCTCGGCTCCAGTTTTACCCATCGCAATGATTGCAAGTTGGCAGGTATTCAATTGCTCCTGCGAAATTCGACCCTCGGAAATCAGCTCCTGGCCTGAGAGTGATATTGCCGCTTCCAGCGCAGCATCCGCTAATTGAGATAGTGCTTTGCAGACGCTCGAATAGGCAGCCATAGGATCCGAGGCAGCTAAATCAAAATCGACGATTCTCAATAATGCAGCGCGGTAACTGGTGCGAAGTTGGGCTCTGCCCTCGGAACTAACCACCGGCTTTGAGGCCAGCTGAGGTTTGCTCAAAAACGCTTGGAGCTCTGTCGGATGGCGCTGTAGAAACTCGGCCATGGCATCGGATGAACCTAGCACCCGGATTAGACGAAGTGCGGCTTCGGGATTCGAAACAATTTTTCTGATTGCTTTTGAATCTATTTCGGCAAGTCGAAGTAGTGAATCTAGAGCGCGATCAGGTGAGGCCGCTTTGGCAAGCGGGTCGAGTGCGCTGTGACCCCAATCCCCCACCAGTTGAACTAAGCGATCAAGCTTTGGAATGCTCTCTGATAGTTCTTCAAAGCCCAACCGGGCTAGTTCGCTTAGTGGATTGGCGCGCGACATCTAGAGTGTTCGCAGGTTTTGCTCAATCTCAAAGGGGGTTACCTGAGCGCGGTATTCAGCCCACTCATTTCGTTTGTTGGCAAGTACATAACTAAAGACCGATTCACCAAGTACCTCAGCTGCTAATTCAGAAGATTCAAGCTTCTTAATCGCGTGATCCAACGATTGGGGCAGTGACTCGTTGCCAAGTGCTCGGCGCTCCATGTCAGTCAGCGACCAAACGTCATCTTCCGCCTCTGGTGGAAGCTCATAAGAGTTTTCAATGCCCTTTAGTCCTGCCCCCAGTAGTAGCGCATAAGCAAGGTAAGGGTTGGCCGCTGAGTCCATCGCACGATACTCAATTCGTGTGCTCTGGGCTTTTTCAGGTTTGTGCAAAGGAATGCGAATTAGCGCACTGCGATTGTTGTGACCCCAGCTGACGTAGCTAGGTGCCTCGCCGCCTCCCCAAAGACGCTTGTAGCTGTTGACGAACTGGTTGGTGACCAAAGTGATTTCCGGCGCATGGCGCAGGATTCCGGCCATGAACTGACGAGCTGTATTAGATAGGTGATACTGCGCACCTGCATCGAAAAATGCGTTCTTGTCACCTTGGAAAAGTGAGAAGTGTGTGTGCATTCCGCTACCCGGGTGATTGGTAAACGGCTTTGGCATAAAGGTGGCGTAGACACCCTGCTCAATTGCCACTTCCTTGATGACAGTCTTGAAGGTCATCACGTTGTCAGCCATGGATAGCGCATCTGCATATCGCAAATCAATTTCGTTCTGGCCAGGACCGCCTTCGTGGTGGCTAAATTCAACCGAGATTCCAAGCTGCTCCAGCATGGTGACAGCTCTTCTTCTAAAGTCGTGTGCGGTGCCGCCTGGAACATTGTCGAAGTATCCGGCGTTATCAACCGGCTGTGGCAATCCATCTGGACCCAGTTCAGTTGACTTCAGGAGATAAAACTCAATTTCTGGGTGGACATAAAAGCTAAAGCCAAGCGAAGCAGCCTTATCCAAAGCGCGCTTGAGAACATTTCTGGGGTCTGCGGCAGCAGGTTTTCCATCTGGGGTTGCGATGTCGCAGAACATTCGAGCGGCTGGATCAACGGTTCCGCGCCACGGCAAGATTTGAAATGTGCTGGGGTCTGGAATCGCCAGCATGTCAGCTTCGGAGGTTCTGGCAAGGCCTTCAATGGCTGAGCCGTCAAAGCCGATGCCCTCTGCAAAAGCGCCTTCAATTTCAGCCGGTGCAACTGCCACTGATTTCAAGGTGCCGGCTACGTCAGTGAACCAAAGCCGGATGAATTTGACCCCGCGCTCTTCGATTGTGCGCAGTACGAACTCTTGCTGCTTGTCCATTAGGCCTCCTGAACCTCCCTCTAGGCTAGTGGCTGTGCAAGAAATCCGTATCGGCTTTGGTCAGATAAACCCTGTCGTGGGCGACTTCGAGCACAACGCCGCACAAGTGCTCGCCCAGCTGGCAGAGGCTGACGGAAAAGTAGACCTAGTAGTTTTTGGTGAACTTGCCCTCTGTGGATATCCGCTTGGCGACCTGAGCTATCGCAGTGATGTCATTGAGAAGACCCAGCAAGCACTTGAAAAATTGATTGTTCAATCAACCAACTACCCGAACCTGACAATTGTTCTAGGGCACGTTAGCGCCGCTACTACCAAAGACCAAAGGCAATCGGCTTTTGCGATTGCACACAACTCAGCGACAGTCTTCCAAGACGGAAAAGTAATAGGTCGCTATGACAAGCAGCGTCTACCTACCTACGATGTCTTTGATGACTGGCGGAATTTCGTGCCAGGTAATCGGGAATTGGTTTTCGACCTGCTTGGGCAAAAAGTTGCCGTGGCAATCTGCGAGGACATCTGGGATTCGAGCTCAGGACAGGCTGATCGTCTCTGTGAGGCTGGTGTCGATCTGCTGGTGGTACCGAACGGGTCTCCCTACACCCGGACTAAGCGATCTGAAAGACGATTTGCCGCGAGAAGCTTCCAGCGAGGATTTGCCATTGCCTACGCAAACCTTTGCGGTGGGCAAGACGAGCTGGTATTTGATGGTGACAGCTTTTTGATTGATAAGCATGGTGAGGAAACCTTTAGGGCTGGCTTTACGGAAGGGATGTGCACAAACTCAGTTGAGATTTCTGAAGTCTTGGACGATGACCCTTCTGTTTTATTCAATGCTTTAGTTGTTGGGCTTCGTGACTACTGCAGCAAGACAGGGCAAAAGAGAATTGTCTTGGGCCTTTCAGGTGGAATTGATAGCGCACTCAGTTGTGTAATCGCAGCTGAGGCGATCGGGCCTGAAAATGTCTTAGGAGTTGCTCTCCCCTCTCGCTTTTCATCCGAGCACTCCTTGCAGGACGCGCGTGAGCTAGCAAAAGCGGTTGGTTGCGAATTTAGAGAAGTGCCAATTGAGAAGCCGCATGCAAGCTTTGAATCAATCGTTAAGCTTTCCGATTTGGCAAAGGAAAATCTTCAAGCGCGAATTCGCATGGTTACCCTGATGGGGATTTCCAACTCAGAAAGCAGACTGCTGCTTAGCACTGGAAACAAATCTGAGATTGCGGTTGGCTACTCAACCATTTACGGTGACTCGGCCGGTGGTTTTGCTCCAATCAAAGATGTTTTCAAGACAGATGTCTGGTGGCTGGCTCGTTGGTATAACGAACAGGCCGGCAGGACTGTAATCCCGGTGAGCTCCATCACCAAGGCACCCTCTGCTGAACTTCGACCGGGGCAAGTTGATCAAGACTCTCTTCCCGAGTATCACCTTCTGGATGATGTGTTGCGCCTTTTGATAGAGAAGTCCGCGACGGTTGATGAGGTAGTTGGACTGGGCTTTGATCGTCAGGTAGTTTCAGAAATAGATGAAATGGTTCGGCGTGCTGAGTGGAAGCGCAGCCAAGGAGCCATCGGCACCAAGACCACTCAACTAGCATTTGGTAGTGGTAGAAGAGTTCCGATTACCACCAGATTTGGAAAGCTATGAAGATTCGCACCGGCACCCTGCGTGAGCTGAAGGAGCAGGGAAAGAAGTTTGCCTGTCTAACCTCCTACGATCAGCAGACCGCCGAAATTTTTGACGAAGCGGGTATCGAACTCATTCTGGTTGGCGATAGCGCAAGCAACACGGTCTTGGCCAACGAAACCACCATTCCGGTGACCCTGGAAGAAATGATTCCATTTGGAAAAGCAGTTGCCCGATCCGCTAAAGATGCACTGGTGATCTTTGACATGCCATTTGGCACCTATGAAATCAGTGCTGACCAAGCCCTTGAGAATTCGGTAATGGTCATGAAGCAGACAGGTGTTGCAGGGGTCAAGATTGAAGGAAAGCGAATAGAGCAAATCAAGAAATTGGTTGATAACGGCATTCCTGTAATGGGGCACGTTGGCTTTACCCCGCAGACCGTCCACGGTTTGTCCGGTTATAAAGTCCAAGGTCGTGACAGCGACGCCAGTCGTGTGCTTGAGGAAGCACTGGCAATCGAACAAGCCGGCGCGTTTGCAATTGTCCTTGAGATGGTCCCGGCTGATCTTGCGAAGCGAATTAGCAGTGAATTGAAGATTCCAACAATTGGAATCGGTGCCGGAAATGAGACTGATGGACAGATTCTGGTTTGGACGGATTTCGCAGGGCTGGGAAAGAAAGCCCCTTCATTTGCTCGAAAGTACCTGTCTATGCGGCAAGACCTACTCGCCGCCGCTAGGGCTTACTCCGACGATGTAAGAGCAAAGAAATTTCCAAGCGCTGACGAGAGCTTTAGTTAATCCTCTTCTTCTTCGTCGCGAATCTTTTGAGCTTTTTCTCTAACTATTTCTTCGGCGCGCAGCGCCTGTTCATAAGAGTCAAAGGGGCCGATTCTGTCCAGCCCTAAAGATTTGGGTCCCTCTTCCACCTCACGGGTGCGGGTATTGAACCAGTAGCGCTTTTCTTGCACAGCTATCAACCTAGCGGCAATTACAATTTGGCGGATGCCAAAAGATTCCAACGGACAGCTGCGACCGGGAAAGATCAGCCCGCTGAGACAGGTCCCCGCTGAAATTATTCGACCTGAATATGTTGGAAAACCAGCTCCCGCTATGCATGTCGGTGGCGACCGCTACGACGAGGCAACTATTCAAAAAATTAGTCGAGCGAGTCGAATTGCTGCCCAGGCGCTTCAAATAGTTTTGGATTCTGCCAAGCCTGGAATGACCACTGATCAGCTAGATGAAATTGGCCATGAGTTTTTGCTTTCACAAGGTGCCTACCCTTCAACCTTAGGTTATCGGGGCTTTCCTAAGTCGCTCTGTACTTCGGTAAACGAGGTGATATGTCACGGAATACCGGATGAAACAGTCTTGGAAGAAGGCGACATCGTAAATGTAGACATCAGCGCCTTTGTGGATGGTGTGCACGGGGATACCAATGGAACGGTCGCCATCGGCAATGTGTCAGAAGAGGTTGCACTCCTGATTGAGCGAACTCATGAAGCCATGCACCGAGGCATCAAAGCGGCCCTACCTGGTCGCGAAGTGAACATAGTTGGAAGAGCGATTGAGAGTTATGCCAAAAGGTTTGGTTATGGCGTGGTGAGGGATTTCACAGGTCACGGTGTTGGAACAAGTTTCCATACGGGTTTGATTATCCCCCACTACGACGAACCCAAATACAGCACCCTGATCGAGCCTGGGATGGTGTTCACAATCGAACCCATGATCACGCTAGGCACTCACGAATGGGAAATGTGGGACGACGGCTGGACCGTAACCACGGCCGACAAATCCCTCACCGCACAGTTTGAGCACACTATCCTCATCACTGAGGACGGACCCGAAATCTTGACGGAGGCCTAATGGCGAGAAAAGCAATCGGCATCGATATTGGTGGCACTGGCATCAAAGGTGCATTAGTCGACACCAAAAATGGTGAATTGCTTTCCTCCAGGATCAAGATGGAGACGCCCGGTGGTGGTGAACCTGAGGCCATTGCGGCAGTGGTCGGCGAAATCGTAAATCAATTGACCAATCGATCAGATAGAAACATAGGTATCTGCTTTCCGGCAATCGTTCAAGAGGGGTTCACCCGCTCGGCTGCCAATGTCAGCAAGCGCTGGATTGACCTAAATGCGCAGGAGCATTTCTCAACCACCTTGCACACCAAAGTAGAGATACTGAATGATGCTGATGCTGCAGGACTAGCTGAGAGTCTGTTTGGGGCTGGTAAGGGTAAACGCGGTCTGGTAATCATGACCACCTTGGGCACCGGAATTGGCACAGCCTTAATCCACAACGGGGTATTGATACCAAACTCCGAGCTGGGGCACATTGAAATTGATGGGTCTGACTACGAGACCAGAGCTTCCTATGCAGTCAAGGAGCGAGAGGGGCTTTCTTTCGAACTCTGGGCCGAGCGACTTCAGAAGTATTACTCCGCACTTGAATTTCTTCTATCGCCCAACCTTTTTATCGTTGGGGGCGGGATCAGTAAATCGCACAAGGAGTTTCTGCCTCTGTTGAAACTAAAGACACCCATCGTCCCTGCCAAACTGAAGAATGCTGCTGGAATTATTGGAGCAGCAACCTTGGCGAATAGAAATTTTTGATGGGTCGACCGATACGCCGGGTTCTGTCGCTTTCGCTGACGGTCATCTATCTCGGCAACTGATTACTCAGTTGCTCTAGCAACCTACCCGAAGGCTCGGACGAGCAGTCCTCAAGCGCCTTCTGCTTGGTCTTGCTCCAAGTGAGGTTTGCCTAGCCGACGAAGTTACCTTCATCGCTGGTGGTCTCTTACACCACCGTTTCACCCTTACCCTTGCGGGCGGTTTACTTTCTGTTGCACTATCTCTCGGGTTACCCCGGGTGGGCGTTACCCACCACTTTGCTCTTTGGAGCCCGGACGTTCCTCGACAATGTCGCGACCGCCTGGCCGACCCATC
>JACCDX010740541.1_pt1 | contig 15294 bp, 9 predicted proteins | sample 7449681 | NCBI WGS metagenome assembly JACCDX01 (sample SAMN15323450, study PRJNA562643) | freshwater metagenome | isolation source: river surface water | place: USA:Blue River Watershed | collected 2017-08-18
AATCGTTTTGTAAAAAAAAAGCGGATTGCTCTTTTTTTTGTGTTGTTTTGTTTTTTGTAAATAATCATTTTGTTTTTAAATTTGTTTCCATTCTTCATAATTTTATTTTATATATACATTTTTTTTTAAACACACACTTACCAAAGGTTGCCTCTGCTCTTCAAGTCGAGACTTCCCGCCTCTCCGCTTCGCTCATCGAAGGGGCGAGAGCAGAATCTTTACCTTCCTCACTATCTCTCTCTTTTTTTTTTAATGTTTTATTTTTTTTTGTAATAAAACTGAAACGAATATAAATAAACATTTCGCATGCAATCATAAATTTATTATTTTGATACAGAACAAAACAAATCATAAAAAACACACACACACACACACACACTTACACACAAAAATATGTTTCCTGGATATTTGGAAGACGTATCTTATTATCCCGATTTGATGGATTCTATAATGCAAGAAGAAGAACAAGAACAAGAACAAGAACAAGAACAAGAACAAGAACAAGAACAAGAACTAGAAGAACAAAAAAATACAAATACAATCAAAACCTTGGATTCCTTGGATGATTTGCATGCCTTCAATGTGATTTTTCTGTTGCATAATCATTGGATTTCCTTGCTCCTGCGATTGGAAACATGGTCCCAAAAATATCCCCAATTTCTCCCATGGATTCTTTGTTTTTGGAATGCCGGATATTTTCTGTATATGTATGTCATGTCCAAGCGAATCGAACCACAATTGGCCCATGTTTCTTCTGTTTCCCCCTCTCCATCGTGGTTGCGTGTTTACCAAAAAAACAACAATTACAATAAAGAGGTGGGAGAGGATAACGATCCATTTGACGAATTGGGTGCCATCGGGAAAGTCTTTTTCGATCGCCAACCCCAAAGAATGCAATGTGACTATTGGGCTCTCGATGAAAATGATTTTCGTCTTACGTTTGCAGGCAATGAACGTTCGACGACTCTTGTGACAGTATACTTGAATACCAAAGAAAAGAAAATGCGTCAACATTTCGTTGTCAAATCATCCTCCTCCTCCTCCATGGTTGCCAATTTCCATGGAATTTCCATTTTGAACGAAGAAAACAATCAACCCAATACAACAAAAACAAATACAAAGGCAAATACAACAAATACAACAAAAACAGATACAAAGGCAAATTGTTGCTGCCGCCGATCGAATGTACGATTTTTGGTCATGGAATATCGCCACGAAAAAATGACCAAATCCGTGCCGTTGATTGTGCCCGAAGAAGATTTCTGTGTTGGCAACGAATTATTCTCCCAAGAATATGTTTGCTGTCTCTTGGAACACATGCCATTGGGATTTTTCCACAATGTCGTCTATCCCTATGATGGAAAATATACCTTGTATTTCATGGATGATGTATTTCGTGTTTTTACCATGGGATGCAAGGAATACATAATATTGGAAGATACCGCATACAAAGTCAAAACGATTGTATAACCAACCTTTCACGGTCCGGAGGACAGGAATGGTACATTTTTGTGTTTTATGTTTTGTGTTTTGTATTTTTTTTTTTATAAAAAAAGAAACATTGTTTTGTAAATAAGGTTTTTTTATAAAAAAAAAATTGGTTTTCATTTTTTATGTTTTTATCTTGAAACGACGTCTTTTTGTTTTCATTTTACCCCCATTTTTCTTCGATTTTTTATTCGTTTTCTTTTTCTTGTTCGTTTGGGTCCCATAAATGATGGAGGAGGAAGAAGATGTTGAAAAATTCTCCTCTTCCATTTTTCTTTTTTTTCGCAAGGGTGGATTGTTAATGGGATTCGGATCCAACCATTCGGCTTCTTCTTCCTCCGTATTTATGGTAATTTCCAAAGGTTGGGTGTTTAAAGGTTCATCAATCACTTCAAACAATGCATTATTGTCATCGTGATAATAACCCATGTTTTGAGTAATGGACGAAAGAATCTCATCATCCTCTCCTTTATTGACACTTTGTGCATTGACACTTTGTTGATTGGCACTTGGTTCCTCATCCTCGGCTTCCACACGCACATAATTTTCCAAATAAAGAGTACACTGACCCAATCCAGCATTTCGCAACGCCACTTGTATGTCCTCCATTTCTCGCATATCAAACGTCAATCGGAGTTTTCTCTTGCTGTAACCGGTGACATTTTTGATGAAATTCAACAGTCCATTGTATGTTCTGAACCAGAAATCCATATAATATCCAACGGCGATGAAATTTTCATATAGAAAATCGTGAAGATGTTTGAAGGTCACGTCGATGTCCTCTTTCAAACCAAAATACGTCCTTATCCGCGATATTACATCCCCATGTTCTGACCGTAGCATGTCAATCAACAAAATCCGCTCTTCCTCCATTTCCTCGTCGTAATAACTATACGCTCTTATTTCGTCGGAATCTTCCAAAGGTTGTAAAATGGGGTGCTGCAGGATATCCAAATGATAAGACAAATCGAAGCGGCCATTCTCCATATCCAGAAATCCATATTGATTGTACCACGACATGCCACACAAACACAATTTCAACATACCCAAACGAATTTCGATTCGATCTTCGGGATAATCTCGACTGGGGGGAATATCGATACGGGCCGCATCGACCATGGTTACCACGATGTCTCCAATGTGCGAATTTTTCTTATGAAATTTTAATGCCGCATATTGAAAGGCATTCATGATGTGGGATCCGGCGACACCCTGACAACGCGATGCATTGTGATGTCGCAAACTTTCCAACGTGATGGTTAACGTATTTTGGGAAGAAAGACTCTCATTCCATTCTAGGGCCACCACAAAACAAATATTATTACGCGATTTCATGGGTCGATTGTCCACTAAAAAATCGGCTTCATTTCGTTCGTCTGCTCCTTCTCCTTCTCCAAGTTCGGCTACTGCTGCTGCTGCTGCTATAGCGTGAGAAGGAAGCCGTCCAAATCGATGCAATTTCTCATTGAACTCGCGAATGGTTTCTTGTTCGGTGGCATCCACAAACGACCCATAGATATTCAATGTTTTGGGTTCACGACGACAAAAGTAAATCCCCAAAGACAATGTCAAATCGCCTTGTTCCAAGAAAAGGGTTTCCATGTATCGCCGAAATTGTTTGGCCCATTGGTACAAATCTTCCGAGAGACCGACAGAGTTCGCTTTGTTTGTGAAAATGGTGATTTCGGATTTGGGACTTGGTTTGCGAATTGGATTGGGATTTTTGGGGCCAACACGTGATTGAGGTGATGGATCTGCCTTCCGACGAACCATTTTTTTTGTTTTTCTTTTTTTGTTTTTTCTTTTTCGTTTTTCTTTTTGTAACATGATGATATGTTTTTGTTCAAAAAAGACAAAAAATCACAAGACAAAAATCACAGATTACAATTCATCAAATTCCAATTGGATGTTGTCATCCTCGGGTTCCGGTGTCTTCGCATTATTGTTGTCGTTATTGTTGTTCCCGAAAATATCCATGATACCCAAATCATCCAACGAAATATCCTCTCCAATCTTGATTTTCTCCTCTTCTTCTTCGGCTTCCTCCTCCAAACGACGTTGCATATACCGCGCCTCACTGATCTGTTCCAAACGATCTATGTCTTTGGGTGCCACAATCGCGGATTCTTGATTGTCGGTGTCAATGGCACGATCCACGTCGTTGAAGGACAACCGCGTCGTCACGGGACCACTCTCCAAATCTTGAATGGCTGGTACAATGGCGGGTGGTTCCTCTTCTTTCGGCAAGACATAGGGTTCGCTTGCATTTGTATTTGTCTCTGCATTCGCATTCGCATTCGCATCTGCATTCGCATTTGTTGTGTCTTCCGTGCTTCCATTCCCATTCGCATTGGTATCCCCCTGACCACTACCTTCCGAAACAGCAATCGGTTCAATGATGACTTCTTCTTCGTGTTCGATGCTCTCATCCAAATACGCCTTGATGATGGCTTCCGTGGGAATGCTCTCACGAATGGCTGACAAAATGGATTCTTGGGTGATGATTTCCATTTCGCGCATATTTTTTTGTTGGGTGAGAGGACTGATGCCGCGTTCAAACAAATAGACATTCTTGTAGACACGTCGCGCTAAATGCACATAGACTTTGTGCAAAAACAAATCGAGTTTGGGAATGGTAATGTCGATTTTCTTTTGTTTGTTGCCCACGCGGATACATGTCAACGTTTTGAGTTGAATGATGTGCACACAAGTAATCAAATCCTCTAAATATCCACAACCGCTTTTCTCAATGATGCGTTGTCTCTCCTCCTCAATCATGGTCGGATTCCATTTCGGGACACGGCACAACAAGTTCTGAAACGTCATCAAATACTTGGGGGCTTCGTTGTTGTCATTGGCTAATTTCCACGCCTCATTGAAAATAGATTTGATGCCTTCGGTGACGAGAGGCGTCAAAATCGTCACCAAACGGGCACACCATTCATCGCGACTGGCGTGCAAATTCGAGATGGTAAAATCGTCCATGGATCTCTATTTGTGTTTTTCTTGATTTTTATTTGTGTTGATTTGTTTGTGTTGGGTTTTCGAAAAAATCGAGAGAAAGAAAGAGAAAAAAAAGAAAGAAAGAAAATTCAAAAAAAAAAAGAAAACGTCTTATGAAAAAGGTAATTTTACAAGAAAAATCTTTTTTTTTGAATTGGATTTGCCCGCGCTCATTTATTTCAATGTGAGCCCCGAATAAGTACTCAAAAAGCGTTTGGAGCACGTCTCCACTAACAGACCATTGGCATACACCCCATAATTCTTCGTGGGTTCGTCATTTTCGAGCGCAAAATGATAAATCGTGTATTTGCCCGCCTTGGGGTACACCTCGGTTTTGGCATGAACGCACGCTGGCAACCGGTATTTTTTGTCCGTGATATAGACCTTGCCATTCACGTCGATGGCGCGTTGGCGTTGTTCGTCGGAGTCGAAGCGGTTGACCAAGAGGCTGTGACATCCCGTAATCACGAGAGGATCATGGCCCTCCATCTCGGGGAAATCGGCCGAAAATCGACACACATACAATTGGTCTTTGATGCGGTTATCGAAGGAGGCCTTGTGCATTACCTCTTTGGAACCAATGCCATAAATGGGCACCAACCCATGGCCCCCGTACGTTTGCACTAAATCGCCCTTTTGCAAGTGTTCCACGGGCACGTAACCACGGTCGGTCAAAATCTGACTGCCTTCTTTGAAACACACCATGGTGGGCACCAAGTCATCGAGAACCCAATCCTTGACATCATTTGTTTTCGAGAAATAGAAAAGAACACCCTGGGTGACCTCTTTTGACATGATGCTCATATGATCGCCAGTATAATAAATCTCGTAGGTTTTGCTGGTATTGTCGCTCACGCGACGAGGAATGCAATACGAATAAAAAGTTTCGACGGGCCATCCGTATTGATAATTTTTGGTGTAATATAAATTGATGGATCCGAAAGGTTGCACATATTCATTGTAACCCGTGCTGCCATCCGATCCCATGTTGCCATACGCGCCAAATCGAAATGGCAAATTGTCATTGACGGAAATGTCGAATTTGAAAATCCCATAAACAGGGTAGCCATGTTGGATAGTAAACGTGCGTCCAAAGGCAGAAAAGACTTGGGTATTTAATACACCATAGCCATTATTGCGGTCCGTTAAATACGGAAAACAATATTTGCCAGAATTTACATCATATAAATAGAAAAAACCCCAATTGTCGAATACGTCATCACCCCAATCACCCCAATAGTCTGCATTCAAACGATCCCCGGCATTTTTTTCGCCGGCTTCAATATTTGAATCAATCAAAGGAGCCATATTGGGAAACAATTGCGAATACGAATTCGGATTGAATCCATATGTGTAATTCCCATTGTATAAATCTTTTAAAATAAAGTTACCCAACGTATAATTGTTATCATTGGTGGTTTTGTTGTAAGAAACGATGCTCATTTTCGTTCACAAAGAAATCAAAAAAGAAAAGAAATAAAAAAAGAAAAGAAATCAAAAAAGAAAATTATTTATATTTTTTTTAATTATAATGGTATAAAAAATTTATATTACATCTATCTTCCCTATTCTTCTTCTCCATTCATACAAAATAGTCGCGTCATTACTTGCGCTTCCAAATTGGTGTCCATCCGTTGAAATAATTTCCGCAATACGCCATCGTCGCGCACGCGCACCGTGTATTCTTGCTGTACGGTACGACGGCCGATGCGTCCAATCGCCTGAATGATTTTTTGTTGGGTCATGTTCGCCAAATCCTTGCCTAAAAAACCGTGACAAAATTGATAATTCGTGCCATAGATATAATCCGACGAGGCAATGATCATAAACAGACACTGGTTGTACGCGAGTCGTTTCATGATTTCCACGTATTGTTCATTCGATTTTTGATGGCGGGCATCGGCGAGGTCTTTTTCCATTTGTTGGTCTTCTTTTCCTTGATCTGGTTCTGGTTCTTCTTGGTCGTTTTTTCCTTCTTGTTGCTGCTGTTGGGGTTGTAAATCAAACACCCCAATTCCCAACATCAACAACAACTTCCTCTGGTTGGACACACCATCCAGCGCCATGATTTCTTTGACGTCTTCGTCGTCCACATTGGGGACAAACGCATTTTTCACATATCCGACCGAATGTAAAAAAGAAGAAGGCAACCACAAATCCTGATGTTGCATGGTATTGGGCACATACGTCGAATTGAGTCGCACGGTTTGAATCAGACTGCGCAATTGCCCGATTTGTTCATCCAACCGACGTTGTTCTTGATTCATGTCGTCTTTTTGTTTTTCGCGCAGTCTCTCTTTGGCTTTGTCCTTGTCTTTCCCTCCATTGTTGTTGTCATTGTTGTTGTTGGACTTGTTGCCCACCGTTTTGTCCCTTTCCCCGGCTTCTTGGAATTCGCGTTCCAACGAGGCAATTTGCCGCAACAACGATTCGTTTTTATTCATTTTCTTGCGAATGGTGTCAAACACCGAATCGGGAATGTGGCTTTGTTGTAAGAAAAATTTGCCAACTTTTTCCACATCCTCCGCTAAATAAATCGTGGGACCATCCGTCAATGTATGGGCGTCCTTCGTCGTCAGCAAAATACCATCCGACGGTTGCCATACTTGTTTTTTTGGAGGCACCGCAGCAGCAGCAGCAGTAGTACTAGGCAACGCCACACTCTGCAAACGTCGTAATGGTTTACCATTGTCATTTGTATTGTCATTTGTATCGTCATTCGTTTTGGTATTTACAGAAGAAGACGAAGAATGTGACGAATCCATACTATGATATTTACTGAGTCCGGCAGAAGAAGAAGATGCGAAAGAAAAACGCATATCCCATTGTTCGACCCATTCCGCATGAAAACGTGGCCAGTCTTCGAAAGGGTCATCCATCGTCAGATTCTGCAAGACTTCCAAATAATGCAATTTGATGGACAACAAATGCAAATCTTCGACATGGCGAAATCGCTCGCGAATGCACAGGGCAGGCGGTACAAATCCGCGTCGTTCCGCTTCTCGAATGAAACGCACACATTCCTTCACATCAAAGTACCGCAACAACGATTTGTTCTCCAAACAATGTTCGGCACATTCCATGATTTCTTGGTAACTCGCAAACAAGAAATGCGGCAAGGCAACGCGACCCTCCTTGTTCAACAGGGTAATCGTTTTCTTGCAATCGTAACTATTCACTGTATGAATCGTGGCCCCCGGAAAGCGACACCGAAAATCGTGGACGACGGGGGCAATCTCGTCGGCACGGGGCAACGTCGCACACGATAACACCATCCGGGGAATTTGATTCTGTCGCCAATTCCGCGCCAAAATCGGGTGCAGTTCGTGGCTCTCGTAATCCATGCTGATGGTCGGTTCATCCCAATAGGTCACCAATTGGTCGACGCCATGAAACGATTTCATGTAATACATGGCCACCAAATACGACGCCACATCACAAATCATGATTTCCACGCGGCTGCCATTGCTGTTGTCGACTTTGCCGATGCCGCCGGACTTGCGATTCACTGTGTAATCCGCCGCCGCAAAATAGTGCAGACGAATGTCGTCCGCCGTCTCGGCGCCAAAGGCAAAGGCGATGCGTTTGCCCACACTAATCGCCGATTTGGCGAGAGCCAAGCCGACGTGACGTGCCACACACACGAAAATCACACGGTATTGTTCGCTCAATCCGAGAGGACTCATGGTTTTGCCCGTACCCGTGGGGGCCATATACAAGACGCACATCGATCGTTTGTTTTCTTGGTCTTCGTCTTCCACGTTTTGTTTTTCTCTTTGGAATTTGTGTCTGTTTGATGGGTTTGTTGTATTCGATGAAGAAGCAAACAATTCAAACAATTCGGTTTGATGAGCGTAGAGCTGATCGTCTTGAAACGAAGACACCGTGGGATTGTGTTCAATGGTTCGATCGGCCTGTTCAAACGTACGTGATATTGTCTCGGGATTGGTGAGTCCGCTGTTTTCTAGGACGACACGCACCAAATCCATGATATAAGAATGCACTTTGGCCACATGCAACGAACACATGTGCAACAAACCGTATAAGGCGGTCTCCGTTGATGGACAAACAACAATGGCTTTTATCAAACGAATGAGTGCATATTCAAACACACGATCCGTATTGAAGGTGGCACTGTTTTCGATGCGAATCATATCGGCTTTGTTGGGCATTTTCGCCGATTTGGATGAACTGGCATGTTTACGCAACCATTCCAAATAATACGCGGGGTATTCGGGTCGTTGGATCACGGTAGTATTCATGTTTTTTTTCTTATTGCCAGCAGTTGTTGGTTTGTTGTTGTTGTTGTTGGCATTTGATTTGTTGGCCGTTGTCTCTTCAAACAAATGCAAATCCGTCAATATTTTTTCAAAACGCAATCGATAGAGAAATTCATCCATTTCCGCACTCGGTTGAATTTTCAACACGGTATACAACGTTGTGTGTCGATTTGTGCGAATATGGGGATCGGAGTAACCCCGCACAATGAGTTCCAAAATGCGTTTCTCGTCATCGGAGACGGGAACTTCGACGGATTGCCATTCGGCTCTCGTTAATTTTCTTTGATGGAAATCCATGGTTTTTCTCTTGTTTTTTTTTTCAAAACAAATTTATACTATATGTTATAAAAAAATATTTTGAAAGAAAAAATGTTAATTCAATTGCAAGACAAATGTTTAACCTCTATTCACCTGGACTGATACACCGGTGTATCAGTTTAGGTTTATATAGTTTATCTTTAAAACCTGCGAGGGCACAAAGCAGGTGAATAAAGATTAATTAGGTTTTCTCATAAAAATTCCAATAAATCATGAACTTTTTGCGAGGTGGTAAATTTGTCCTCTCCATAAATGTCTTGCAACAAAATCCATTCACTCAGACCGCCACGATATACATAAATGTCGGTGGGACTCATCCCACGACGAATCAATTCTTTTTTCTTTTCGTTGGGAGAGGCATCTCTCGCATTTTTCCCATACAAAATAACCCTCTTTTTTGGGGTTGTTTCCTTTTTCTCTTTCCCTTCTTCCTCCGTTCTTCCACCACCGAAAAAAGAAAAAAAAGAAGTATCCTCTTCCTCAACCTCTCGGTACCTGTCCAAAAAGAGGGATTCTTCGGCGGATGACACCACGGTTTGACCAATGTACAAAGAGAGATGCGTGGAGGCCAACAACAAATATTGATGGGGATGTTTTTGAGCTTTCAGTACATCATCGAAGGATGCCGACTGGGGATAGTCATGACTGTCAAGTCCTCGACTCGAAGAGGAGAGGCTGTCCGTGCCAATCTCTTCTTTTGATCCCGAGAGAAAGAAACCCAACATGTTGATTTGTTTTCAAAACAAAACAAAACAAAACAAAACAAAACAAAACAAAATCAAAAATCAAAAATCAAAAATCAAAAATACATAAAAAGTTATAACCTAACATAAATTAATTCTATTTTATCTTTGTTTTTTTAATTTTTTGTATTTTCGTATTTTTGAATTTTGTTATCCGTTTGTTTGATTTTCAAACAAAATAAAAATAAAAATAAAAATAAAAATAAAACATGAACAACAATACATCCACATCCACATCATCTTATAGTGCCGCCAAAATACACCCCGTGGAATCGAACGTGGATATCTTGCTACAAATGATTCGAGATTTGCCCCCCAAAACGACTAACAACAACAACAACAAAAAACCATATGTCATTGCGATCGAAGGAAACATAGGTATAGGCAAATCCACCTTTCTTCGACAATTCGAACAAACCGTGGAAATCTGGGGATTACAAGAGCAAATCTGTTGTATGCAAGAACCCGTCGATTTGTGGTCGAAGATCCAGGATCCCGATACAAACGAAACCATTCTATCCAAATTCTACAAAGATGTCCCCAAATATGCCTTTGCCTTTCAAATCATGGCGTATACCTCGCGACTCGAGGGATTCCGACGTTTGATGCGCGAACATCCCCGTTGCCAAGTCATTGTGTGTGAACGGTCATTGGAAGCCGATTATCATATTTTCGCCAAAATGCTGCACGACGATGGCTCCATCGAACCCATCCAATTTCAAGTCTACGAAATGTTGTTCCAAAGCACCAGCCAAGAATTCGCCGTGGATTATGTCACCTATTTGGATGGCAGTCCCGAATTGTGTGCCGAACGCATTGTCTTGCGCGGAAGAGAAGGCGAAGCCGCCATAGGATTGTCCTATTTGCAAAAATGCAAGGCCTATTATGATGCTTGGATTACACCACCCACGTCGTCACCCCCCTTCATGTGTATTTCCAGGGATCCTTCCATACATGTTTATGATATGTCGTCGTCGTCCTCATCCAACTAATACCGCGACTTTCCATCTAATTATGTTTCTTTATATTCATTTTTTTTTTCGTACATTTCTTTATATTTCTTTTTTTAATATTTTTTTTATATTTTATTAAAAAAAAAACAATAATTAAAAAAATGCAAATACGAACACAAATACGAATACAAACCGATAAAATCAACCATCAAATAAATAATGTAAAAAATACAAACGAGATTCTTTTTCTTCGTCGGGCAGGACATTCCACACATCCCGCCATTGCGTGTGGCTCCAATAATACTCAGGAAATCGTCCATTCAACCACCGCAAACGATCGCGAGGAAACATTTTGGGGGCGACTTGCCAGAATGATTTCAACAAGTCATCGAATTCGGCATTCAATTTGAAGGCATCAATACTGTATTGGATATCTCGTTGTCGCTTTTCCGATTGTATACAGGCGGTTTCGTGAATGGCGTCTCGCTTGGCACACCATGCGGCATAATGCTGGCGATCATCCTCGATCCATTTGCGTTTCTTGGTTGGATCCTCCTCTTCATCCAGAAGAATACGTCGGCGGAGTTTGTAGCCGGGCGTTGCCTTGACTTTTTTATAGAATTGTTGGTCGGCGAAGGAATGGATGCATCCCAAATCGGGATGTACAAACACCTCTTGATTGAATAAAAAACGGTGCTTTTCTTTTTGCATGTTTTTTAATTTTGATTTTTAAAAATATTTTCCAACAACAAATAAAAAAAAATGAAAACATGCAAAATAAGTAATAAAAATATGAAGACGTTTGGAGATTTTATTTTTGAACCTCTACTGTACCTCATTGATATTCGATCCGGTGAATAAAGATTAATAATCTTTCACAAACCAGTCATCATATGTACTTATACCTTCTGTTGATGATAAAAAGTTGGACAATATATTTTTAACATTTTTGTACATGTTTCCAAGATATGATTGTTTGGGAGAGACGGGAGCTGCCACTCCGCTGCTGGAAGGCTGTGATTTTTCTTCGTTGCTCTCCGTAGGTTCCTCTCCTGGTGGCAAAATGATATTCAAAATATCATCGTTTTCCTTCTTATCTTTGATGAGATGACCATATAACATGTACAACAACAATTTTTGATATGGAGTAAATTGCATTTTTGAAAGATTACTCCAATCCGATCCCATGGAATCTTTGATTTCTATATCACCGGGTTTCACACTTCCTCCTGCCAAAATGTCATCTCTCAATTTTTTTGACAGGGCAATTTTGTTTTCGTCTACTAGTCCTTTCATTTGATTTCTCAGACCATTTTCAAAACCTTTTTGGAATGGTGGAAGATCATTCGAAATTTTAAGTATCTTGACCTCTATTTCGGGGCTTTCCTTTGTAACATCCTTTGCTTCCGGAATTCCAGGTTGTAACGCTACTCCTCCTGGTGATTGTGCTTGTGCTACTACTTTTGGTGCTACTACTTCGGGTGCTGCTGGTGCTGCTGTTGTTTGTGCTATTGCTGCTGGTGCTGCTGGTGCTGCTGTTGTTTGTGCTACTACTCCTCCTGGTGCTGGTGCAACAGGTACAATGGTTGATGGAGCGGAAGAGGAGGATGACGAGGAAGACCCCATAGAGGCTTGAATGTCGGCCACCATTTGTTTCATCATGTACTTTACACGATCCACATGATCTTTGATGGCTTGTATGGTGGTGGCGGATTGGTCTTCGAAGGGAGGCATGCCCTTGTAATTGGACTCCTCGTACCAATTTTTTGGCTCCACGTCTTGGGCCGAGCGAATCGTGAGTGTGCGAGAGGATGTCGCAGAAAACGGCGGATATTCATCCAAGACAAAGGGAAACTTGCCCAAATGTCCCGGTTTCAATTTGTAGGCAAAATCGCCCACCAAGAATCCCGTGATGATTTCCTTGTCGCCCTCCGAATCCATTTGTATGGTCATGAGTCCCACATCTTCTTCGGCGTCGTCGGTGTCTTTTTGGGTGGCGGTTTGTTCGCTCATATCGTGATAGAGGGTGTCGATGTTGCCATTGACACCGCCCGTTTCCAACAATTCCTTGAGTTTGATTAAAAAGGGATAGAGGTTGATCATACTCATTTGGCTGGACGAGTGGATGAGTTGTTGGAGTGTGGCCAAGGCGCGATCGATGGGATTTTGGTTCAACATCGTAGTGGAAGAAATCAAGGTTTGCAAGGTTTGTAGAGCGCGGTCGATGGGATTTGTTTGTAAATTTGGTGGGTTAGACGATGATGATAATGGTAAGGATTTGAAATTAGCAGTTGCTAATTGTTGTTTTTGAGGAAATGTTAAAGCTTGTTGTAAAGACTCAAAACCATTTTTCAAGGATTGATACCAATCATTAAACTTAGGTTTTTCCCCATTAGAGTAAAAGTAAACAACAGGTCCCCAAATTGGTGACGTGGCCAACGCCGCTGCTCCAGCTCCCACCGCTACTGCCCCGACGGGTATTGCAATCAATCCCGCGCCAACCCCTGTAAAAAACGTTGCAGCAGAGTTAGAAAATCCCGAGTCTTTTATCATGGTTTTCTTTATTTCTTCAAATATGTTAGACAGATTCGTGTTGTTATTGTTCCATTCAGTCCATGTTTGTTTGGCTACATAAACTGGTGATCCTGCCACCAAAAATGGCAAAGCAATCAATTCGCCCAACATTTTGGTGGGTGCTATGACGGATATTGCATAGGGATCGTTTTTGATTTCGTCGGGCCAATCATTTTTAGAAAATGGCGTCAATGCCGACAGTTTGGACTGGGTTTCTGGTTTTTTCGCCAATTCCTCCAAATCCTGACGAATTTTAGTTACAACAGTTGGATTGTTATCTAAATATGCTTTGACATTGGGGTTCACATAAGCAACCAAACCTTCTGTTGCGACTGCCAACCCAATGAATGGAGACAATGCAACTGCCCCCAAGCCAACTCCCAATACTTTTGCTCCTTTTAATAAATTTATCCGCGTTTTATAGTTTGACAATGATTGTTGTAAAGATGATAAAAACGCAGGAGCGTTTATTTTGTCAAATCCCCATTTTACAAACATGAATGGCGAAGCCACACCTGCAATCACCAAACCAACCAATCCAGACACGCCCGTGCCCCAATAAGTTAATAATTTGGTGGCTACGTTGCTTAATTGCCATCCATTATTAAGTGTTTTGTTACTTTGCATTTGCATTTGATCTGGTATTTCTTTATTTAAGATTTTTAAGATTTCATTAAATGATGCATTTGGGTTTTTCTGTATTATTAGCCATGCTTGATAGGGCACATAAATAGGCGCTCCGGCGACAAGAAAGGGCAATAAAATGGCTCCTCCAACTCCGCGCCCTAATCCAATTGCAACCTCTCTTCCAAGGGAAGAAGATGATGATTGAAAAGGTGGGGATGGTTGTTGCATTTGGTTGACAAGTCCGGTCAGTTTAAACAATGCACGATCGATGGGATTGGTTTTGTCCTTTTCCGAAGGTGGGGGAATCGGTTTAGTTCCAAACGCCGTGTTGAATCCAGTATTCGCAGCATTTTGCATGCCTCGCAATACATGGGTTTTTGTGTTTGGATTTGTTGCTGCGGGAAAATTCACAATGGGTTGCAAGCTTGTGAGCGCACGATCGATGGGATTCGGTGGTTGTTGTTGCTGCTTAACGTTTTCTATCAATGTATTCAATTGGGCCAATGCGCGGTCCACCGGATTCGGGTTGGTTGCATCCGTGGTGTTATTGTCACCACCTCTTTGTTTGATTGGCTCATCCGGTAATTTTAATATGTGATTTTTATCCATTAACTGATCCAATTGATTTTTTTCTTTTGGAAATTCTTTGAAATATTTTGGATCTGAAAGTTTCCCTTTGAGATACACACGTCGTTTGACCAAAATAGCATTGATGGCTTCAATTTCTTGGGCCGCTGCTTTGAAATTTTCCTTGAAATTTTTGGTTTCATCGTCATCGGTGGATTTAATAGAGGAAAAACCAGATGAAATTGATACCGAATCATCAATGTTATTGATTGATCCCTTTTTGTTTTTGAAAATCTGTTTCAACTCTTTTTGATATCTTGTCACTTGCATTTGACGTGCAATTAACCATTTGATTATTTTCTCAATTTTTTGTTGCGCTTGATTTTGTTCACTTTTTGGTTTCGTGTTTGACGAAATTTGTCCTTGTAAATTTCGGATAACAAGTCCAATAGTTTCGAGTTGTTTTGTTTTTGTCAAACCCGTGGCACCAGAAGGTAGTGCATTTCCTTTGGTTCCTTTTTTTTTGTTTTTTCCTTTTCCTTTTCCTTTATCTTTTTCTTCATTTTTTCTGGATGGAAGAATGTCGTTTTTACGCGACGCTAAGACACCATCTTTTCCCATCAAATCCCCCAGGTCGGATTCACTATATGCAGCGTCAGACGAATAAGTAAAAGAATGTTGTTTTTCTTCAGCTTCTGCTTTTAATCTTTCTGCATCTGCTGCAGCTTTTAATCTTTTTGC
>JACCDX010013687.1_pt1 | contig 15293 bp, 12 predicted proteins | sample 7449681 | NCBI WGS metagenome assembly JACCDX01 (sample SAMN15323450, study PRJNA562643) | freshwater metagenome | isolation source: river surface water | place: USA:Blue River Watershed | collected 2017-08-18
GCAAGGGCACCATATGCTTGATCAGCAGCGCCGGGCCGATGGTGTTGATGGCGAAATTTTCAGCCATCCAATCTGGGGTCAGCGCGCGAATCGCGCGTTCGGGGCGATGCGGCTCGCGGGACAACAGGCCCGTCGCGATGAGGATGAGCGCGGGCGGCCCCGCATCGGCAAGGCGCGCCGCGCAGCGGGCGATGCTCGCTTCGTCGCGCAGATCAAAATCCCCCGCGGCGCGGGACAAGCCCATAACGGGGGCATAGCCGCGCTCAGCCGCCCCATCGGCAAAGGCAGCTCCAATGCCGCCCGACGCGCCAAAGATGATCGCGGGACCCTTCATCCTCTTTTGATGGCGCAGCGCCGGGCGGTTGTCAGCCTGCCCTTTGGTCGGTTCGGGGGTTGACCCGCCCGGCCTGCTGCGCAACCACGTGGCGATGGAGAGCTCAGAAACACTTTTGGCGTCGGACTTTGCGACGCTCCCCGCCTTGGTCAAAGCCTTTGCACAAGAACGCCCCGATGCGCCGGCGGTGGCCGACCCAGATGGGCGGATCAGCTGGAAGGAACTGGACGACCGGGCCGACCGGATCGCGGCAACATTGCAGCGCGAAGGCGTGGGGCCGGGACAGGCAACGGCGATTGCCGGGCTGAACTCCGTCCCGCAGGTGACCGTCCTGATTGGCACGCTGCGCGCCGGGGCCATAGCGGGCCTCATCACCAATACCGCGACCGGCGCGCAGATGGCGGCGATGATCCGCGATTCAGGCGCGCAGCATCTTTTCCTCGATGAAAAGGCAGCCGAAGCGCTGCAGGGCCACGATTATGGCGCCCTTCAACATATCGCGATGGATGAGGGGGGCTGGGGCACCCCGCTTTCGGCGTGGATGGCCCCTGCGGGCACCGCGCCAACCCCCGTTGATATCACGCCCGACACCGGCTTCAACATCATCTATTCCAGCGGGACGACGGGCACGCCCAAGGGGATCGTCCATAGCCACAAGATGCGCTGGCAGCATATCCAGCGCGGGGTGCCGGCCTATGGCCCGAAGGCGGTGACGATCCTTTCCACCCCGCTTTATTCGAACACGACGATGGCGAGCTTTTTGCCGACCATGGGCTCGGGCGGGCAGGTCGTGCTGATGAAGAAGTTCGATACTTTGGGCTTTCTGCAACTGGCAGAGCGGGAGCGGGCGACCAACACCATGCTGGTCCCCGTTCAATATCGCCGGATCATGGCGCACCCGGATTTTGACCGCTTTGACCTCTCCAGCTTCGTCATGAAATATTGCACCAGCGCGCCTTTTGCGGCGGAACTAAAGGCCGATATTCTGAAGCGCTGGCCGGGCGGGCTGGTCGAGATTTACGGGATGACCGAAGGCGGCTGCGCCTTCCTTCTGGAAGCGCATAAATATCCAGACAAGCTCCACACCGTCGGTCAGCCCGCGCCGGGCCATGTCGCGAAGGTGATCGATGAAGAGGGGAATGAACTGCCCCAAGGCGCGGTCGGGGAAATTGTGGGCCGGTCGCCCGCGATGATGACCGGCTATAACAACCGTCCCGACGCCACCGACGCGATGAAATGGTGGGATGCGGACGGGAACCTCTTTTACAAACATGGCGATATTGGCCGGATCGACGAAGATGGCTTTCTAACGCTGATGGACCGCGCGAAGGACATGATCATTTCGGGCGGGTTCAACATCTACCCGAGCGATCTGGAAGCGGTGCTCGCCAAAAACCCGGGCGTTGTCGAATGCGCGGTGATCGGCGCGCCGTCCGAAGAATGGGGCGAAACGCCCGTGGGGTTTGTCGTGCTGCGCCCCGGCACAGATGCGGACAAGGTGCTCGCCGATGCCAATGCGCAGGTGGGCCGCACCCAAAGGCTCAACCGCTTGGTTGTGGTCGATGAATTGCCACGCAGCCCGATTGGCAAAGTGCTGAAACGCGAATTGCGCGATCGGCTGGCGGGCTAGGGGAAGGTAGGGTCCCTGCAAGGGCGCTTGATTCCCGCCCTGATTCGAAGAAAGCACGGTCCTTCGACAGGCTCAGGACGAACGCAGTGGAAGTGGGTTGACCAAAATTCCCGTCCACCCTGAGCTTGTCGAAGGGCTGCTTTTCTAAATGCCCTGCGCCTTTGCTCAAGATTTCAATATCGGTGTCAATGGATGCTGAAACAAGTTCAGCATGACGACAAAGATGGGGAAGTACCGGCCAGGTCGGCTTCTCGTCCTAACCCGTCATGCTGAACTTGTTTCAGCATCCATTAGCGAGGAACCCCGCCACATCCCGCAGCCCGGCAATCACCGGCACGAGCACCGCGCACCGCAGGCTTTACGGGGAAGGCAAAGCTCTTGCCTCCCACACCCATATTTCCGATAGTCGCAGATGGAGCCGCCACGCACGGCTTCCGGGGCATAGTAACCCCGTACGTGGACGGTTGGGCTGGCCGAATCCAGCCCAGCACCCTTGCCTTATGGTCGGGGAGCCTGTGGCGTATGTCCAAGGCTTTCCAGCCCAAAGGTTACAGGGACCGGTCTACGTCGGTTTACTAACTCCCCGATCACCAGGGTTAGGGTGAAGCCAAGCGGGGGCGCACCGCAGGGGCTTCACCGGGAGGCGCGTATGGCCTTTGGATCGAGCGAAACATTGACCGGCCTGTTTTGCTGGGAAGCGACGTTCGGCTTTGCTCTGCTGCTGATGGACGACAGCCGCTTTTGCATCCTCACGACCGAAGATGTGCCGGAAGGCCTGCTCGGCGCGATGGTCGAGGTGCGGGGCAAACGCCTTGCCGCAAGCCAGATCGCGGTGGAGAGCATCACGCCGCTGGGGGTGCGGTTTCGAAAGGGGTGCTGAATTAGCTGAGCCTAGCCCATAAACGAAAAGAGCGGTCCTTCGACAGGCTCAGGACGAACGCAGTGGAAGTGGGTTGACCAAAACTCCCGTCCACCCTGAGCTTGTCGAAGGGCTGCTTTTCTAAATGCCCTGCGCCTTTGCTCAAGATTTCAATATTGGTGTCAATAGATGCTGAAACAAGTTCAGCATGACGACAAAGATGGGGAAGTACCGGCCAGGTCGGCTTCTCGTCCTAACCCGTCATGCTGAACTTGTTTCAGCATCCATTAGCGAGGAACCCCGCCAGTTCAGACCCGCAGCCCGGCAATCACCGGCACCAGCACCGCGCACCAGCGGGCGACGCCTTGGGGGTCGCCGATCAGATCTTGCCGCATTTCAAGGCCGAGATAGGCGATGCCGTTCGCCTCGCCATGGCGGTTCATCGTCGCGTTCAACAGCTTACCCGAATAGGGTTCCTGATCACCCACGATCACCCCGGCGGCGGCCAGCGCGGGGATGGCCTGCCGGGCGGCGCGATCATCCTCATTATAGAGCACCCCCACTTCCCAAGGCCGGGCTTCTTCCGGCCGGGTTTCCAGTTGCGGCGTAAAGCTGTGGAGCGAGATCAGCAGGCGGGGGCGTTGCGCTGCAATCTGCTGGGCGACGCGGTCATGATAAGGCCGCCAATAGCGGGCGATCCGCGCGCGGCGGGCTTCCTCTGAGATGCTATTGCCGGGGATGCTGTGCCCGTCGCTGGCCGTCGGGATGATGTGGGGCGCATCTTCCTCGCGGTTCAGATCAACCACCAAGCGCGAGACATTGCCGAGGATGCCGGGGCAGTGGAGCGCAGCGCAGAGCGCGCGGCCCAACGCCGCCACGCCAATGTCGATCGCGATATGCTGGCTGAGCAAGCCGGGCGCGATCCCCAAATCGATATCGTCTGGCACGCGGTTCGACGCGTGGTCGGCGATCAGCAAGATCGGGCTGTCGGCGGGGCCGGCGATTTCTTCCCAAGCAAGGTCAGTCATGTCGCGCCAATTGCCCGCTCTGCACGCGCTTGTCACCCTGTCCTTCAGCGGGGCACGGGTTTTCCCACCCCGCGCTTTGATCGATTTTCTCGATCAAAGAAAGCTGACAAACCAATTGGCTCGATAGCCGAGGTTCCGCTAGAGAGGATGCAGGCCAAGCGCCTTTACCATTCAACATCGCAGCTAAGGACATTTTCGATGGCGATCATCAACACTGAGATTAAGCCGTTTTCGGCGCAGGCGTTTAAAGAAGGCAAGTTCATCACCGTCACCGATGCGGACGTGAAGGGCAAATGGTCGGTCTTCTTCTTCTACCCGGCGGACTTCACCTTTGTGTGCCCGACCGAGCTCGAAGATCTGGCCGATAACTATGCTGACTTCCAAAAGCTCGGCGTGGAAATCTACGCCGTGTCGACCGACACGCATTTCAGCCACAAGGCTTGGCACGACACGTCGCCCGCCATCGGCAAGATCCGCTACACGATGATCGGCGATCCGTCGGGCGTGGTGACCAACAATTTCGACGTGATGCGCCCGGGCGTTGGCTTGGCCGACCGTGGCACCTTTGTTGTCGATCCGCAGGGCGTGATCCAGGTCATGGAAATCACCTCGGAAGGCGTCGGCCGCAACGCGTCGGAACTGCTCCGCAAGATCAAGGCCGCGCAATATGTCGCGGCGCACCCGGGTGAAGTGTGCCCGGCCAAGTGGGAAGAAGGCGAAAAGACGCTGGCGCCCTCGCTTGACCTTGTTGGCAAGATCTAACCAGACCCCAAGGCCTCGCCCCATCCCCCCTCTCTCAGGGGGCGAGGCAGGCTGGGGCCGACCAGCGGTCGGCCCCAGCCCCCAATAACGGAACCCCGCCCATGCTCGACGCAAATCTGAAGCAACAGCTTTCGGCCTATATGGCCAATATCACCCAGCCGGTGGAGCTGGTGCTGTCGCTGGACGACGGCGCCAAATCGGCTGAACTGGACGCGCTGGCAAAAGACATTGCGAGCCTGTCTGACAAGGTCAGCGTGATCCGCGCGGACGACGATAAACGTCGCCCAAGCATGATGATCCGCCGCGCCGGCACCGATATCGGCGTGCGCTTTGCGGGCATCCCGATGGGGCATGAATTTACCTCGCTTGTGCTCGCTTTGCTGCAGGTGGGCGGTCACCCGTCCAAGGCCGCGCAAGAGCTGATCGCGCAGGTGAAGGATTTGGACGGCGATTTCGCCTTTGAAACCTATTTCTCGCTCTCGTGCCAGAACTGTCCAGATGTGGTGCAGGCGCTGAACCTGATGAGCGTGCTTAACCCCCGGATCAGCCATGTCGCGATCGACGGCGCGCTGTTTCAAGACGAAGTGACCGCGCGCAAGGTAATGGCTGTGCCGATGGTGTTCTTGAACGGCGAAGTCTTTGGCCAAGGCCGGATGGAGCTGGAACAGATTGTCGCCAAGCTCGATACAGGGGCGGAAGCGCGCGCAGCCGAAAAAATCAAGGCGAAGGACGCGTTTGACGTGCTCGTCGTCGGCGGTGGCCCCGCCGGCGCGGCGGCGGCGATCTATGCGGCGCGCAAGGGCATCCGCACCGGGATCGCGGCGGAACGCTTTGGCGGGCAGGTGCTCGATACGATGGGGATCGAAAACTTCATCTCCGTCTCGCACACCGAAGGGCCAAAGCTCGTCGCGCAGCTGGAGCAGCATGTGAAGGAGTATGACGTCGACGTCATGAACCTGCAGCGCGCCGAAAAGCTGATCCCAGCAAAAGCCGAAGGCGGCTTGCACGAAGTGGTGCTGGCGAATGGCGCGAGCCTGAAGGCGAAGACCGTCATCCTTTCCACCGGCGCGCGCTGGCGTCAGATGAACGTACCCGGCGAAGACGAATATCGCAACAAGGGCGTGGCTTACTGCCCGCACTGCGACGGCCCCTTGTTCAAGGGCAAGCGCGTCGCGGTGATCGGCGGCGGCAATTCCGGCGTCGAAGCCGCGATCGACTTGGCGGGCATCGTTGCGGAAGTGACGCTGATTGAATTTGACAGCCAGCTGCGCGCAGACGCGGTGTTGCAGAACAAGCTGAAAAGCCTGCCCAATGTCCGCATCATCGTGTCGGCGCTGACCACCGAAGTCCATGGTGATGGGGAGAAGGTGACCGGGCTTTCTTACACGGATCGCACGACCGACCAGCTGATCCACATCCCGCTCGAAGGCATTTTCGTCCAGATAGGGCTGGTGCCGAACAGCGAGTGGCTGAAGGACAGCCTGGCGCTCAGCCCGCGGGGCGAGATTGAGGTCGATGCCAAGGGCGCGACCAGCGTGCCCGGCGTCTTCGCCGCGGGTGACGTCACCACCGTGCCTTATAAGCAGATCATCATCGCGATGGGCGAAGGGTCAAAGGCGGCGCTTTCCGCCTTCGACCATCTGATCCGGCTGCCGGTCCCGGCAGATCAGGCGCTGGCAGCCTGATCTGTTCGGCCAGCGGCGGCGGACATCAGATGCAAGGCCCCGTCAAACGGTCGGTCACGATTGCGGGCCACGAAACCTCGATCAGCCTTGAACCCTTATTTTGGGACGGGCTGCGCGATGCCGCAGCAGAAGCGGCGCTTCCGCTCAACGCCTTGGTGGCGCAGATTGATGCAGAGCGGATTGCGCTTGCTGATCCGCCCAATCTAGCGAGCGCGATTCGCGTTTGGCTCTATGCGCGGGCGCGCCGCTCAGGCGCGGCCTAGCCTTGGCGGCGCGCCGGGCGCAGCCAATCATTTTCGGGCTTTTCACCCCATAAGGGGCGCGCCGGGCGCGTCCGCAGCACCGGATGGGTGCGGCCAACCTCGCCATCAAGCGCGGTTGCCAAATGGCGGTCCGCCAGTTCCTTCCAGTTGATCACCCCAAAGACATGGTCGATCTGGTCATCCACCCGCGAGGAAAACGGCATCAACAGCCCGCGATACAGCGTGTCGCGGCCGCGCTGGTTTACAAATTCCGCCTCAAAGCCAATGGGCGCCCCGCACGCGACAACCTGATGGCACCGGTCGGTCAGCCGCGAGACAAGCGAACGCGGCGGGATTTGCGCTAGGCGATGGCTGGTCCCATCAAGGCCGGCTTCGGTGCGCAGCGCGGCCCCCAAAAAGGCAAGCCGCGGCCCTTCCTCCCGCGAAAGATCTACCAGCAACGCACTGGCCCCAAAATCGGGCAGCGCGTCGAGCGGCAGATCGGCCACGTTCGGCACAAGCCGCCCGTTCAACAGGCTTGTCCAATAGCCAAAGGCCCGCACTTGGAGCCGCCGCTCATCCCGGCTGATCACCGGCGGCGGAGCTTCCACCGCTGCATCAATCGGGTCTTCATCCGCCGGATTCATTTTGGTCGCGCCGCTGTCCATAATCACAATCCTCAAGGTCCAAGCCGCTATTGTCGGCTGGCAAGGTTACGACCCGGTTAACAGCAGCCCAAGCGAAGCTGGCTTGGCCGTAACGTCAGCCCAGCCAGCGGCCCAACCTGAGCTAAAAGGCAATTGACAGCGGCAGGTTGAGCATCTTTGAGTGGCATTAAATCGAACGGAGAGATGCGGCATGAACTTTCAGTTTTCGGAAGAAGCAGAAGCCCTGCGCGATCAGGCGCGGCGCTTTTTGGAAGACAAATCGGGGCGCGAAAAAGCGCGCGCGGTGATGAATTCTGGCGCAAGCCATGATGCCGCGCTTTGGGCCGACATTGCCGCGCTGGGCTGGACCGCGATCCGCATCCCCGAAGAGCATGGCGGGCTTGGCCTATCGGTGCTGGAACTTTGCGTGCTGGCCGAAGAAATTGGCCGCGCCGTGAGCCCCATCCCATTCACCTCCTCTGTGCTGCTTGCCACCGAAGCGCTCATCGCTGCGGGCACCGAGGCGCAAAAGGCGAAATGGCTGCCCAAGCTGGCCGATGGCTCGGCCATTGGCACGGTGGCGCTTGGCGAAGGCACGGCCCCGCCGGGGACGCGCTCGGCCATCACCATCGCCCAAGGCACCGCCTCGGGCAGCAAGGCGCCGGTGCCCGATGCACTGGCCGCGGATTTCATCATCTTTTCTGGGGCAGACGGGCTCTATCTCGTTGAAACCAAAGCCGCAGGCGTCAGCATTGAGGCAGTGGAAACAATCGACCTCGTTCGCCGCTCGGCGCGGGTCACGCTGACCAATGCGCCGGTTGAACCGCTCGATGGCGGGCGGGCCGCGCTTGAAAAATTCCTCCAATCCTCCGCCGTGCTTCTGGCCTTTGAAGGGCTGGGCGGGGCCGATGCCGCGATGGAAATGGCGCTGACCTACGCCAAGGAACGCGTGGCTTTTGGCCGCAAGATTGCGGGCTATCAGGCGGTCAAGCACCGGCTGGCTGATATGTACATTAAGAACCAGCTTGCCCGCAGCCATGCTTATTATGGCGCCTGGGCGCTGCTCACCGGCGCGAATGAGCTGGTGCAGGCGGCCGCTGGCGCGCGGCTGGCCGCGATGGATGCTTTCCAATTTGCAGCCGAAGAAAATGTCCAGCTGCATGGCGGCATTGGCTTTACCTGGGAAAGCGATTGCCAGTTTTTCTACCGCCGGGCGCGTCTGTTGACGCTGATGCTCGGCGCGAAGGCACATTGGGCCGATGTGCTCGTGCGGGCGCTGGAACAGCGCAACACGATGATGGCCGCCTAAAGGGAGATAGACGATGGATTTCGAAGATACCGCCGAAGAAGCCGCCTATCGCGCCAAGGTGCGCGCCTGGATCGAAGCGAATAAAGACGCTTTGCCCGACGGCGATCATGCCAGCCGCGCCGAATCGGTGGCGGCTGCCAAGAAATGGCAGGCCCGCAAATATGAAGCGGGCTATGTCGGCATCACCTGGCCCAAAGCCGTTGGCGGCCAAGGTGGCACCGCGATGCAGCAGATTATCTTCAATCAGGAAGAAGCGCGCTACAACGCGCCGACCGGGCTCTATGCCATCGGGCTTGGCATGTGCATCCCAACCGTGTTCACCCATGGCCTGACTCCCGATATCGCCCAGCGCTATGTGCCCGTCGCGATGAAGGGCGAAGAAGTCTGGTGCCAGCTCTTTTCGGAACCCGCTGCCGGGTCTGACTTGGCGGGCATCCGCACCCGGGCCGAGCGCGATGGCGATGAATGGGTGATCAACGGCCAAAAGGTCTGGACCTCGGGCGCGCACCTCTCTGACTTTGGCATCGTTGTTACCCGCACCGACCCCAATGTGCCCAAGCACAAGGGGCTCACCATGTTCATCATCGACATGAAGGCCCCGGGCGTTGAAATCCGCCCGATCAAGCAGATGTCGGGCGGCAGCGAGTTCAACGAAGTCTTCTTCACCGATGTCCGCATCAAGGACACGCATCGTCTGGGCGAAGTGGGGGAAGGCTGGAAGGTCTCGCTCACCACGCTGATGCACGAACGTCTTGCGGTCGGCGGCAAGCCCGCCAGCGCGCCGGGCGTGAAGGAAATGATCGAACTCGCCAAGGCGATCGACCTGGCCGAAGGCAATGCGCTGGAACAGAGCCATGTCCGCCAGCGCGTGGCCGAAGCCTATATCGCCGATCAGGGCATCGCCCTCACCCGGATGCGGACGATCTCGGCCTTGTCATCGGGCCGCACGCCGGGGCCGGAATCATCGATCTCCAAGGTTGTGGTCGCGAAGAATATGCAGGACATGGGCTCTTTTGCTGCTGACCTGTGCGAAAGCGCGGGGCTGATGATGGGGGCAGACGCGGTCGACCTCCCGCATATCTCGCGCTTCCACACCAGCTATATCGGTTCAGCCGGCTTGCGCATCGCAGGCGGCACCGATGAAATCCTGCGCAACATCATCGCCGAACGTGTCCTTGGCCTGCCGGGCGAAATCCGGCCGGACAAGGACATTCCGTTCAGCGAAGCGACCAAGCTGGGGCTGTAATACCGCCCCTTTTGCGCGGAGCCTGCCGGAGCACGGTCCTTGTCACAAAGGTAAGGACAAGGCTTCGACAGGCTCAGCCCGAACGGAAGCCGGGTGGGCAGAGCCTGCGCTTCTTGCCCAACACCCCCCCGTTCGTCCTGAGCCTGTCGAAGGACGGCCCTTGTTCTGAAGCCTAGCCCAAATGCCCGGCGCAAAGGGGTCAGCCCAAACTCTTCGACGCCTGTTCAAACACATCCTTGCTGAGTCCGGGGGCCGCCAAAATCCGCTCCAGTTCCGCCCGCATCAATTTCTGGCGGCTTTCATCGAACCGCCGCCACCGGCCAAGCGGCGGGAGCAGCTTGGCAGCCGTCTGCGGGTTGATCGGGTCAAGCGCCAACAAGATATCGGCAAGGAAGCGATAGCCCGCGCCATCCGCGCTGTGGAAATGCAACTGGTTCATCGAAAACGCGCCTGCCAGCGCGCGGACGCGGTTGGGGTTGTGGAGCGTAAAGTCTGGATGATCGCGCAGCGCCCGGACGGCCGAAAGCGTGTCCGCCCGCGCAGAAAAAGCCTGGGTTGAAAACCATTTATCGATGACGAGCGGGTTATCCTTATACCGGGCGTAAAAGCCCGCCAGCGCCGCTGCCCGCTCTGCCGCCCCGCCATTGGCAAGCGTCCCGAGCGCGGCGATCCGGTCCGTCATATTGTCCGCTGCCTCAAACTGGGCAAAGGCAAGCGCACCCGCTTCATCCGCCCGCCCCGCCGCGAGATAGCCCAGCGCGACATTGCGCAGCCGCCGCGCGCCCTTTGCCTCGGGGCTATATTCAAAGCGCGCCGCCGCATGGGCGTGGTACGCCGCTTCCCATTGCCCGGCGAGCGCGGTTGCCAGATCGGTGCGCAGCGCCTCGCGGGCGCGGTGGATGGCCTCAGGGTCCACGCGGTCCATCTGGTCGCCGATAAAGGCTTCGGACGGCAGCAGCACCGCTTCCCCGATAAAGGCGGGGTCGAGCGCGTTATTGGCGAGCGTGTTGCCTACCGCCGTGATGACCGGCTGATGATCCGCCTGCTCCCCGCGCACCGCTGCCACCAGCGTGTCGAGCATCAATTGCTGCATCGCCTCGTACCGGCCAAAGGGGTCATCATCATGGGCCGAGAGAAAGGCGAGATCGTCGCTCGTCCGATCCGTCTCCACGAGAACGGGCGCCGAAAACCCGCGATTGATCGACAAGACCGGGCGGGTGCCCGAACCGGGCAGCTTGATCGCCTTGCGAGGCGTGTCGAGCAGTTCGAGCTGTTCCCCCGCATGCGTGCCGGTCGCGCGGTCAAACAGCGCGAGGCGCAACGGAATGAGCATCGGCTGCTTGTTCGTCTGTCCCGGCGTGTTGGGGAGGGATTGTTCGAGAATGAGCGTATCACCTTCGATCGTCGCACGGACCTTTGGCGTGCCAGCTTGGGAATACCAGAGCCGGAACTGCGTCAGGTCGCGCCCGCTCGCTTCCTCCATCGCGCGGACGAAATCTTCGCACGTCGCCGCCGTCCCATCGTACCGGTCGAAATAAAGATCCGCGCCTTTGCGGAAATCCTCTGGCCCCAAAATGCTATGCAGCATCCGGATGACCTCGGCGCCTTTGTTGTAGATCGTCGCGGTATAGAAGTTCGAAATCTCGATATAGCTATCGGGCCGAATGGGGTGGGCGAGCGGCCCGCCATCTTCGGGGAACTGGGCTGCGCGCAGCACCCGCACATCCTCAATCCGCTTGACCGCGGCCGAGCCTTGATCGGCAGAAAAACATTGGTCGCGAAAGACGGTAAAGCCTTCCTTCAGGCTCAGCTGGAACCAATCCCGGCAGGTGACGCGATTGCCCGACCAATTGTGGAAATATTCATGCGCGACAACGCCCGCAACCGCATCATAATCCAGATCGGTCGCGGTATCCGGGTCGGCGAGAATATAGCGCGAGTTGAAGACATTGAGGCTTTTATTCTCCATCGCACCAAAGTTGAAATCGGCAACCGCGACGATGTTGAACTGGCCAAGATCATATTCCCGGCCATAGACGTCCTCGTCCCATTTCATACTGGCTTTGAGCGCATCCATCGCGTGCTGGGTCTTGGGCAGATCTGCCTCCGCCACCCAGATGGCGAGATCAACCGTTTTGCCCGACATCGTCACGAACGTGTCGCGATTGGCGAAAAGCTGGCCGGCGACCAGCGCGAAGAGATAGCTCGGCTTGGGGAAGGGGTCGGTCCATGCCGCCCAATGCCGGCCACCCTCCAGATCGCCGGAGCCAGTCAAATCGCCATTGCCGAGCAGCACGGGGTAACGCGCCTTGTCGGCCGTCATCCGCACCTGATAGCGCGAAAGGACATCGGGCCTGTCGGGAAAGAAGGTGATGCGGCGAAAGCCTTCGGCCTCGCACTGGGTGCAAAGCAGCCCGCCCGAGGCATAAAGCCCCATGAGCTGCGTGTTCTTGTCCGGCGCGATCTCCACCACGGTCTCCACGACCGCGCGGTCACCTGAAAGGGGGATGACAAGCGCTCCTGCTTCGAGCGACCAGCCCGCCGCATCCGCGCCATCCACCCGCACCGAAAGCGGGGAAAGACCATCGCCATCCAGCCGCAACGGCCTGTCATGCGCGCCCTGGCGCACGACCGTGAGCCGCGCCGTCACCCGGGTGCGCACCGCATCCAGATCAAAGTCGAGCGCGATATCCGGCACCAGCCAATCGGGCGGGCGATAATCTTCACGGCGAATAAAGGCAGGCGCGGCGGCAGCGTTCTGGGCATCAAGCATGTGCTTGATCTAGGGGGCCTCTGGCGGAAGCGAAAGCCCTGACGTTACACAAAACTATAAGGGTCGATATCCACGCTCACCCGGACGCGGCGGGGCCAATCGAGCGTGCCGAGCCAGTCGCGCAGGATGGTTTGGACATCCAGCGCACGGCGGGCATGGACCAACAGGCGCTGGCGGTGGCGGCCGCGCAGCATCGCAAGCGGCGCGGGCGCGGGGCCATAGACTTCCATCCCCTCAACGACAGGCGCTGAAACCCCAATTTGGCGGGCGACGTCTTGCGCCTCTTTCAGATTTTCGGACGAAATGATGATCCCGGCAAAGCGCCCGAAAGGCGGGGCGTTTGCTAATCGCCGCGCTTCGGTTTCCGCCGCGTAGAAGCTCTCAGCGTCGCCCGCGACCAGCGCCTGCATGACGGGGGCCTCCGGCTCGTGCGTCTGCAAAAAGACATGGCCGGGCTTCATGCCCCGTCCCGCGCGCCCGGCGACCTGCATGATCTGCTGAAAGCTGCGTTCTGCCGCGCGCAAATCCCCGCCTTGAAGCCCCAGATCCGCATCAACCACGCCGACCAAAGTCAGATTGGGAAAGTGATAGCCTTTGGTCACCAATTGGGTGCCGATGACGATATCAATCTCCCCCGCTTCCATGCGGCCGACAAATTCAGCAGCCTTGGCGGGGGACCAGAGCGTATCCGAGGTGACAATCGCGCGCCGCGCTTGCGGAAAGAGGATGCCAACTTCGTCCGAAATCCGCTCCACGCCCGGGCCACAGGCGACGAGCGCGTCTTCCTCGCTGCATTCCGGGCAGGCGCGCGGCGGCGGCTCGACATGGCCGCAATGATGGCATTGGAGGCGGTTGGTCAACCGATGCTCGACCATCCACGCGGTGCAGTTGGGGCATTGAAAGCGATGCCCGCAATGGCGACACAAAGTGAGCGGCGCAAAGCCCCGGCGGTTGAGGAACAACAGGCTTTGCTCCCCCCGCTCCAACGTTTGCGCCATTGCGTTGACAAGCGGCGGGGCGAGCCAACGACCGCGATCGGGCGGGGTCTGGACAAGGTTGATCGCTTCAATCGCGGGCATCTGGGCCGCGCCATAGCGCCCGGGCAGCTTCACTTCCTTATAGCGGCCTTGGGCAACCTGCTGGCGCGTCTCAATCGCGGGCGTGGCGGTGGCGAGGATGACTGGGATTTTCTCAAAATGCCCGCGCATCACCGCCGCGTCGCGCGCGTGATATTGCACGCCATCTTCCTGCTTGAAGCTGGTTTCATGCGCTTCATCGACAATGATCAGCCCCAGGTTGCGATAGGGCAGATAAAGCGCCGAGCGGGCACCCACCGTCACCAGCGCTTCGCCCGTCGCAATCGCGCGATAGGCGCGCCGCCGCTGCGATTGGCGCAGGTCCGAATGCCAAGCAACCGGGGCATGGCCAAAACGATCGATAAAGCGGCGCAGGAACGGCTCAGTGAGCGCGATTTCCGGCAGCAGCACCAATGTTTGCCGCCCGGCGCGCAGCGCCTCTGCCACCGCCTCAAAATAGACTTCCGTCTTCCCCGAGCCGGTGACCCCATCGAGCAGCACGGGCGCGAACGCTTCCGCGCGGACAAGATCGACCAGCTCGGTCGCCGCCGCTTGCTGCGCGTCCGAAAGCGCGGGCGGGGCATGGCTTGGATCGGGCGGCACGAAAGGCGTGTCGAGCGCGACCTCAACGCCTTCGATCACGCCCGCCTTCACGAGCCCGCGAATAACCCCATCCGACACATCGGCAATTTCGGCCAATTCGCGAATCAGGCCTTGGCGCTCCCCAATCCGCTCAATAGCTTGCGCGCGCTGGGGCGTCAGCTTGTCGAGCGTCTTGCCCGACAGGCGATATTCCACCACCGTTCGTCCGCCCTCCAGTGCTGCCGCCGAGGACAGCGCCATACGCAAGACCGACTGCGGCGGGGCGAGATAATAATCCGCGGTCCATTCAATCAGGCGGCGCAGCGGCGCACCTAAGGGCGGGAGATCATAAACCTCCAAAATATTGCGCAGCCGGTTATCGCCTACGGTTTCGGTGGAGAGGGCTTCTTCTTCCCAGACCACGCCCACCATTTCGCGCGGGCCAAGCGGCACGCGGACAACGCTGCCCGGTTCAGCCTCCATGCCATAGGGCACCCGATAATCGAGCGGCCCCAAAGCCGGGTTGGTATGCAAGATGCGAACGCGCGCCATAAAAACCCGATAGGCGGGACAGCGGGCAAGGTGAAGCCATGACGGATCAACCTCCCGCTCATCTTGCCCGGCGGCGATGCCCCTGCTAGGCGCCGGGGCTGGATCGCCCGTCGAACCTTTCGCTCAAGGAATCCCATGTCCGTTGACCCTCAGACCGTTCGCAAGATCGCCTCGCTTGCCCGCATCGCTGTGACCGATGCGCAAGTCGATGCGATGGTGCCGGAACTCAACAATATCCTCGGCTGGATCGAACAGCTGGGCGAGGTGGATACGTCCGCTGTCGAGCCCATGACGGCTGTCATCCCCAACAGCCTGCGCTTGCGCGACGATGCCGTGACCGATGGCGATGTCCGCGATGCCGTGCTGAAAAACGCGCCACAGGCCGAACACGGCTTTTTCGCCGTGCCGAAGGTGATTGAATAATGACGAAATTGACCGATCTGGGCGTTGCCGCCCTGCGTGATGGTTTCCGCGATGGCGCGTTTTCCGCCCGCGACGTCGCGACCGCGTTCAACGAGGCCGTGGCAGGTGCCAAGGCTCTCAACGCCTTTATCGTGGAAACGCCGGA
>JACCDX010392121.1_pt1 | contig 15287 bp, 9 predicted proteins | sample 7449681 | NCBI WGS metagenome assembly JACCDX01 (sample SAMN15323450, study PRJNA562643) | freshwater metagenome | isolation source: river surface water | place: USA:Blue River Watershed | collected 2017-08-18
TTCTGTCGCCATCGCTTGCGAGATCACGTCGCGCGAAGCTAGTTCCATCATTTTTGGCGCGTATTTTTTCATAAAACGCTCGCCCAAAGAATTCAGTAAATAACCGCCCTCGCCGCGCGCAGCTTCGGTGACTAAAAATCCGTGACCAAAAATTCCAGTTGGATGAAATTGCACAAATTCCATATCTTGCAATTCTAAACCAGCTTCAAAAACCAGCGCTGAACCGTCGCCGCTGCAAATTAAAGATGATGTGGTGTTTTGGTAAATCTGGCTGTAGCCGCCAGTTGCAAGGATCAGAATCTGACTTTCGAAAATCACAATTTCGCCGGAATTTAAATCTATCGTCAAACAACCTTTGCAGCCTTGTTCGTCGATTAATAAATCGGTGACAAAAAATTCTGAGAAAAATTTTACGTTATTTTTTAGCGCTTGTTCGTGAAGAGTGTGAAGAATGGTGTGGCCGGTTTTGTCTTTGGAATAACAGGCGCGATAAGCAACATCGCCTTGTCCGAAATTGGTGGTTTGCCCGCCGTAAGCGCGCTGAGAAATTTTTCCATCTTGAGCGCGCGAGAAAACTACGCCCATTTTTTCGAGATCTAAAATCGCACGTTCAGCTTCGCGACAAAGAATTTCGACAGCGTCAGTATCAGCTAAATAATCTGCACCTTTCAGCGTGTCGTAAGCGTGCCATTTCCAATTATCATCTTTAACATTGCTCAACGCCGCGTTGATTCCACCTTTAGCCGCAACCGTGTGGCTGTTGGTTGGAATGACTTTACTGATTACAGCAATATTTTTGGCGCCAGAATTTATTGCTGAAATCGCCGCCATTAAACCTGCGCCGCCAGAACCAATAATCAGAATATCGAATTGTTTTTTTGTAACCGGAAAATCCACCGCGAAGAAATTAAGTTTTAGATTTGAGATTTAGGATTTAGAAATAATCTAGAAATCCAATCTTAAATCCTAAATCTTAAATAAAATTGATAAAAATTATTTTCTGCGCCCTGAATGAAGAAAAAAATCTGAAAAAACTTTTGGTTGATATCAGCCATGAGATGCAGAATTTGGGTCGCGACTTCGAAATTGTCGCCTGTCTTGATGGCACTAACGATGGCTCTTTTGAGCTTCTTGAAGCTTTTTCAAAATTCCATCCCGTTAAAATTCTTCCGCCAAAAAACGAACGTGGTTTGGGTCGTGCTTATAAAAGAATTTTTTTGGATGTGATCGAAAATTCTGCGGATAATGATTTGGTGATTTCACTTGATGCTGACAATACTCACAAGCCTGAGCAAATTTCTGAAATGCTGCAACATTTGGAAGGAAATAAATTAGATGTGGTCGTGGCCTCACGATTCTGTAGCAAAAGCGTCATGGAAGAATTTCCGCTTTATCGCAAATTTATCAGCAAATTTACTTCACTTTTATTACAAACTTTATTTTCGGTGAAAACGATTCACGGAAAAAAGTTACAAGATTTCACCAGCGGCTATCGCATTTACAAAGTTTCAAAATTGAAAAAACTTTACGAATTACAAAAAGATCAATTTATCTGCGAGCCTGAATTTACTTATACCTGTGAGCTTTTGATAAAATTATCGCGCATCAATTGTCGCATCGACGAGATCGCAATTTCTTACGATTACGGCCAAAAAGTTGGCGCCAGCAAATTAAGAATCATGCGTAATTTTTATCGTCTGATGATTTTGCTTACTAAATTAAGAAAATAATTCTGGCAAACTTTGGCGATGCCAAAAATCAAAAAACTTTCAAAATATTTTTTTGGCGTTTAAAAATATTTCCAACCTACAATTTAGAAATCCCCAACCTTTCGAAATTCCCCTAATTTATGACACAAAAAAGACGAGTAGTTATTACTGGCATTGGCGCTGTTACGCCTTTATCTGCAAACGCAGAAGGCACTTGGAAAAAACTTATCAATGGTCAATCAGGTATTGGCTATATTTCACTTTTTGATGCTGCAGAATCTCCTTGTAAAATTGCCGGCGAAGTAAAATCGGGAACTGAAGGCGACTTATTTAATCTCGATAAATTCGTTGAACCAAAAGAACAAAAAAAGATGGATCGTTTCATTCACTTCGCCATTGCAGCTGCTGACGAAGCGATTGCCGATTCAGGTTGGAAACCAGAAAGCGATGACGATCGATACAAAACCGGCGTTATGATCGGTTCTGGTATTGGCGGACTTCCTTCAATCGAAAAAACTACACTCGTTATTAAAGATCGCGGCATCAAAAAAATTAGCCCATTCTTTATTCCAGCAAGTTTAATCAACTTAGCTTCCGGACAAGTTTCAATTAAACACGGCTACATGGGACCAAACCACGCCGTTGTTACAGCTTGCGCAACTGGAACTCACGCCATCGGCGATTCTGCTCGTATGATCGAATATGGTGATGTTGATGTTATGGTTGCTGGCGGCGCTGAATCCACGGTTTGCGAAACTGGTGTTGGCGGATTTGCTGCTTTGCGCGCACTTTCAACTAACTTTAACGATAATCCAACTGCCGCTTCCAGACCTTGGGATAAAGACCGCGACGGTTTCGTAATGGGCGAAGGCGCTGGTGTTGTAGTTTTAGAAGAATATGAACACGCTAAAAGACGCGGTGCTAAAATTTACGCTGAAGTTATCGGCTATGGAATGTCGGGCGATGCTTACCACATCACAGCTCCTGAATCTTCAGGACGTGGCGCAACTTACGCAATGAAAGTTGCTTTGAAACATGCTCAAATCAGCAATGACCAAGTTGATTACATCAATGCTCACGGCACTTCAACTCCTCTTGGTGATGAAATCGAAGTTAATTCAATCAAAAAAGTTTTCGGCGATCACGCTTACAAACTTTCAATGTCTTCAACCAAATCAGCAACTGGCCACTTACTTGGTGCAGCCGGTGCGATCGAAGCTATCTTCTCTGCCCTTGCAATTCGCGACAATGTTGCTCCACCAACATTAAATTTGGAAAATCCTTCTGAGGGTTGCGATATTGACTTGGTTGCTAAAACAGCCAAACAAAGAAAGATTGACTATGTAATGTCAAACTCTTTTGGATTCGGCGGAACCAACGCCTGCTTGATTCTGAAGCGAGTATAAAATTATAAATCCACACAAATTAATTAATGCGTAAAACAATTTTCGCTAATATCTGCGCTGGATTTTCAATTTTGGTCTTCTGCTATTTGATGATCATTCTTTGCGTAATCATGTATTTCAACGCTCCGAATAGTTATCACCGTGAAGACAAAAGATTTCTTGTCGAAAGCGGCATGACCTTTCGTCAAGTTGTAGAAAAACTTCATCAAGAAAAAATCATTAAAAACCCTGACGCCTTTTTGTACATCTCTCAGCTGATCAAAGGAATCGATCCAAAAGTTCGTTACGGCGAATATTTCTTCGAAAAAAATACCTCTGACTATAAGATACTACACAAAATGGTGCGCGGAAATATTTTCTTCCGCAAAGTTACTGCTGCTGAAGGACTTACAACCAACAGCATTCTTAAGATTATTGACAGCTCTCCTTGGTTAATCGGACAAATCCCGACTAATGTCAAAGAAGGTTCACTCTTACCTGAAACTTATTTCTATTCTTACAACGATACCAAATCTTCGATCGTAAAAAGAATGCACGAATCGATGACCAAAACTCTTGATGATCTTTGGGAAAAACGTGATTTGACCATTCCTGTTAAAACCAAAGAACAAGCTCTGGTTCTGGCTTCAATCGTTGAAAAAGAAACTGGTATTGCTTCTGAACGTCCAAAAGTTGCTTCAGTTTTCACCAATCGCTTAAGAAAAGGCATGAAGTTGCAGTCAGATCCAACCATCATTTATTCCTTCACCATGGGCGATAAAAGTTTGGAGCGACCAATCAGACTTAGCGACATCCGCAATAATTCGAATTACAATACTTACAATATTTACGGACTTCCTCCGACTCCAATTTGCAATCCGGGATTAGCTTCAATCCAAGCCGTGCTAAATCCACCACAAAGTGACTATTTATATTTCGTGGCTAGTGGCAAAGGTGAGCATCATTTCTCGACTACAATTGCCGAGCATAATGAATATGTTGCGAAATATCGTAGCTTTATGGCTGCAAAAGCAGCACCTGCGAATCCAGCTCCAGCAACTGCAGCAGAAGCGCAATAACTATTCTTTCACTCTCTAACCGTCATTGCGAGCGCAGCGTGGCAAACGAATAGTATAAATTTACTGGTTTGCCACGCTGCGCTCGCAATGACGCTAAGGGAATGATGAGGTCTATAGACCACAATACTCAGTTTCTAACAAATTATGTTGATGGATAACCTCACACAAACCATCAAACTCCAACAGCTCGCATCCAACCCTAAAAACTCATCTTGGGTCTTTGCTTCTGCGGGCTCGGGTAAAACTAAAGTTCTTACCGATCGGGTTTTAAGACTACTTCTAAGTGGCATCGCGCCCGATAAAATTCTCTGTCTCACTTTTACCAAAGTTGCAGCCACTGAAATGCAAAATCGCATCAATGCTGAATTGGCGAAATGGGTTTTGCTTGATGATTCTGAACTTGCAAAAAAATTATTCGATTTAAGCGGTCACAATGCCAGCACTGAGGAATTAAAAAAAGCGCGGATTTTATTCGCTGAAATCCTTGATGCTGAAGCTCGCATCAAAATTCAAACCATTCACTCATTTTGCCAAAGTTTGGTAAAAATATTTCCTTTTGAAGCCGGAATTAAACCAAATTTTGAAGTTTTGGAGGATGCCCAGGAAAAATTATTTTTGCAAAAAGCCCAAAAAGAAGTTCTAAAAAAATCGGCGCAAAATCCTGAATTAAGAAATTTAGTTATAAAAATTAACGCCCGACTACATGAATCAACCTTTGCTGACTTGGTTGCCGAACTACTTTCAAAAAAAGAACATCTGACGATTCTGAAGGAAAATTGTTTTGGAATTGAAGGTGTTATTGAAGAAATCTTTAAGAAATTTTCGGTCGAAAAAGGTCAAAGCGAAGAGGAAATTTTCGCCGAATTTCTTAGATTAATCGATCAGAAAGAAGTCTTAAAACTAGCTTCGGCTTTGGGTGAAAGCGGTCTAACTAGAAATAAAGAAATCGCCGAAAAAATCAGAATCTTTTTAGAGAACCCTTCAGCAAAAAATTTCTCAACTTATCAATTAGCATTTTTTACCCAAGAAGATGCGCCGCGAAAAATTTACGGCAAAGTCTTGGAAAACCCTGATTTTGCTAATATCTGCGAAGATCAAAAAGCTTTGATCTTAGATTTTTCCAATCGCATCAATTCACTCAAAATCTGCAATTCCACTGCCCTACTTTTAAAATTTGTTGATCAGATTTTAGAAATTTACGCCCAGCTAAAATATCAGAATTCTTTTTTAGATTATAACGACCTGATCGTTGAAACCAACAGGCTGTTGGCTAATCCTAATTTTTCTGATTGGGTAAAAATGAAAATGGATGGTTTGTTCGATCATATTTTAATCGATGAATCGCAAGACACCAATCACCAGCAATGGAATATTATTAAAGCTTTGACCGAAGATTTTTTTTCGGGATTAAGTGCCACAAATAAAAACCGTACAATTTTTATTGTGGGCGACGAGAAGCAATCGATCTATTCGTTTCAAGGCGCCGAAGCTCATATTAGCGAAGAGATTTTTTCTTATTTTGCGCAAAAATTGCGCGATAATCCGGTGCAATTACACAAAATTAATCTCAATAATTCTTTCCGTTCGCTGCCAACAATTTTGGATGTGGTTGATGCAACTTTTAAGAACGAGAAAGAAAAATCGGCAATCACCAAAGTCAGCGATTTTCAAGGCCACAAAGCAATTCGCCAAGGTGTTGGACATTTTGAAATTTGGCCGCAAATTAAAATTAAAAAAGAAGAAAAAACCAAAAATAAAGAAAAAGATTACGAGTGGAAATTCGATTTTCAGCCTCAAGAAAATTATTTTGAACAAGAATTTTTAGCCGAAAATATCGCGCTCAAAATTAAATCTTGGGTGGAAAGTGGACGCATTTTGGAAGGGCGTACAAAGCCTTTGGAATATGGCGATTTCATGATTTTATTGCGTCGCCGCACTGACGGTTTTGACAAAATTTTAAACCGTTTTTTTTACCAATATCAGGTTCCCTTTGGTGGAACCAGCAAAATAAAATTTGCTGATAGTTTGATAATTCAAGACTTGCTGGCAGTGGCGAAATTTGTGCTTTCGCCTTACGATGATTTGAATCTGGCGGCACTTTTAAAATCGCCGATTTTTGGTGTTAGTGAAGACGAACTTTTAGAAATCTGTCTGTTTAAAAACCAAAATGAGATCACGATTTACAACGCTTTAGGGCAAATACCAAAATTCTTTTCGATCTCAGAAAATCTTGATGCGCTACAAAAAAAATCGCAGGAAGTGAATTGTTTTGAGTTTTTTTATTTTTTACTGAATCAAGAAAATCGTAAAAAAATTATCAGCCGCTTTGGCGCTGAAGCCTTGGAAATATTGAATAAATTTAGTCTTAAAACTTTTGATTTTTGTGAAAATCTTTCACCAAATTTGCAAAAATTTTTGGACTTTGTCGAAAAATTAAATCCTGAAATCGCACTTACGCCGCAAAAAAATAATCAGGTTTTAATCACAACAATCCATTCAGCGAAAGGCTTGCAAGCTCCAATCGTAATTTTGCCAGATTGTTGTTTTAACACCAATCAACTGCGCAGCACCAAAGAAAAAATTTCTTGGATTGATGGTTTGCCAATTTGGTGTGCGGCTGCGAATGAGGAAAATAATTTGCTAAAATCGGCTCGCGAATTGAAGAAAAATGAAGCGAAAGACGAATATTTGCGTGTGCTTTATGTGGCGATGACGCGGGCAGAAAACGAGTTATATGTGGCTGGAAGTGGCAATAGTAATGATGAGGAATGTTGGTATAATTTGATTAAAAAATCGGTTGCGGAGAAAAGTTGGAAGAAGGAATTTTTTGATGAGAAAACTAGGGGATTAGCGGCAGATAAATTTGAGATTGTCGATGAGATTTTGGGGATTGGCGAACCGAATTTGATGCTGGACAGAGTTTGTAACCCCGTCGAAACTAAAAACGAACTGAACGTTGAGACGGGGTTGCAAACCCCGTCTCGCCCTGACTTCGGCTCTGATTTTTTGCAGAAGGAAGCTCAAGCGGTCTCGGCTCCACTCGAACAGCGGGTGGGTTCCAACTCCCAAATCAAAGGTAAATTAATCCATAAAATTCTCGAGATTTTCGGAAAAAATTCTGGTTCAAAAAAAGAATGGTTGGCGGAATTAACCAAAAAAATTATCGCTCGAGAAGAGTTTTTAGCGACCGACGAAAAAAATCAGATACAAACTGAAGTCCTGAATTTCCTGACTTCCGAGCATTTCGAGAAACTTTTCTCCGGCAAGGTAAGTTGCGAAATTGAAATCGCCGGAAATTCTACAATTAAGCGTATCGACCTTTTAGTTGAAAAAGAAAACGAGGTTTTGATTGTGGATTATAAGTCGGACGAAACTTTGCCTAAAGCGGTTCCAAGCCATTACATCTCACAATTAAAAACTTATGAAAATCTGGTGCAAAAAATTTATCCGCAGAAAAAAATTTCTTTAGCGATCTTTTGGGTAAAATTTTTACAGCTACAAAAAATAGACTCTAAGCAATAATGCCTGCGATTTCTGTTACAAAAAAAATCTGCCACATCCCAAATCCAGTTTTTGCCAAAGATGCTATAACACAAGTTGAAGCGATTGATCTAATTAAAATCGAAGGAACTCCACTGGTTGCAGAAGAAGAAATTGAGATATTCAAAAATATTAATGTTTTCAGAGTTGCTTCTTTGCATAGAGATTTCTTGGGGGTTTCTGGAGAACTATCATTTGCAATTGAACCCCAAGAAATAGTAAGAATCGCTAATGATATTGCCGAACTTTTGCGATCAACAGATAGAGTAGCAAGACACCTACAAAGTCTTGATAGCGAACTTGGCCGCAGAATGTCAGAAGATGAAATTGAATTTAGTGAAGATGATTTGCCTCAATATTTAATCGCCGGAAAATGCAGCTTTCTTCCCGGCCCAAAACCTGAAGGATATCACTTTCGCAAGAAAAATTACCTGCTGGATAAATTATTACTCGAAAGGGAAATGGCGCAAGGCATCAATTCTGAAGGATATAATGCCGAATTCAAAGGCTTCGTTCCTTTTATTGCAGCTAATTTTTTTGTTTTAGACGGACATTTATTTTCTGAAAATGAGCAGGTCGATAACAATTTAATTCACGGAAAATATAGTCATCGCCTTTCTTTTGAAATTTTTAGAGAAGCAGTAAAAAACGACGATTTAAATCTTAAGCTGAAATCTGGTCATGAATTAAACACCAGAGAATTGCTGGAATTTTTAATCAAAATCAAAATGGGAAATAGTCCAAAACAAAACTTCAGCTTTTGGACTTACCTAATAGATTCCGCCGATGATTCAGTATTTATCAAACCAAGAGGACGTGAAATCGATCTTGGCGCAAACCATCCTGATTTATTTGATCATCATAATTATTCTTACAGCTCGAGAAATCCTGCCACTCTAAAAGCAATACTAACTTGCTTTGGCAGAGAATTACAGTTGCCAAACCTACAACATTACTTGCTCGACAGCCATTGGAAACAAGTGAATAAAATCACCCAAAGAGTTTTACTAAATGACATTACGGGAATTTTAGATGACATGCCAGCCGCAGATTTGGCTACTAATTGCCTTAAAGTTATAATGTGCAACGGCTTGGACCCTACAACATTTGCACCAAGTCCTATAACTTTAAGGATGGAAGATATTAGCGACAGCGCAAGACAACCGTTTAGCGAAAAATATGACGCAGGAATTGTGGTAAAAACCAGTAAATTATCAGCGCAAAGATTGGTTACGATATCTAACGCTAGATCTCCAGATGCAACATCTCGTCAAACGTCGGACGGCGGCGGATCACGGTAAATTTATCGCCATCGACTAAAACTTCCGGAATCATCGGGCGGCAATTATATTCGTTGGACATTGAAGAACCGTAAGCGCCAGCGGAACAAAATACTAATAAATCTTCTGGTTTGGGATTAATTAACTCGCGGCTTTGCGCTAAAATATCGGTGCTTTCGCAAACAGGACCAGCCAAATCGTAAGTGATTTTTGTGCCGATTTTTTTTCTAACTTCCAAAACTTCGTGATAAGAACCGTAAAGGCCGGGACGCATTAAATCGTTCATCGCGGCATCAATAATCGCAAAATTTTTCACGCCAGTTTCTTTCAAAAGCACCACGCTAGTTGTCATCAATCCAGCATTTCCAACCATTGCGCGTCCAGGGGCGATGGTGATTTTTACATTTAAATCTTTGGTAATTTCTTTGATCAGATTGGCGTAATCATTAAGCAAAAGCGTGTTTTCGTTTTTGTATAAAATGCCAATGCCGCCGCCGAAATCTAAGGCAGAAATTTTATGGCCTTGATTGCGTAATTTTAAACAAAGGTCGCGAAGCTTGGCAAATGCGGCTTTGAAAGGATCAATCAAAGTGATTTGTGAACCGATATGCATGGCAATACCGTAAACTTCAAGGCCGGGAAGCTTTGCGGCTTGGGCGTAAACATCGAGAGCTTTTTCAATATCGACACCAAATTTATCGCCTTTGCGGCCAGTGGAAATTTTATCGATAGTTTTAGCATCAACATTGGGATTAACGCGCAGAGAAAATTTGGCCTTTTTATTCAAGCTGCAAGACACTTCATTGAGCAAATACATTTCAGCAATTGACTCGACAGAAAATTCTTCAACACCATTTTCTAAAGCGAATTTTATTTCTTCGCGAGTTTTACCAACACCAGCAAAAACAACTTTTTTTGGATCAATATTAGCCTTAACTGCACGAAAAACTTCACCAGCTGAAACCGCGTCAATTCCGGCTCCAAGCTCGCTTAGAATTTTTACTAAATGAATATTATAATTGGCTTTGATGGCGTAACAAATTTTGTAATCGGAAATTTTAGCTTGCGCAAAAGCATCAACAAAACTCTGAAAATTTTCGATTAAAGTTTTTTTGGAATAGCAATAAAATGGCGTACCGACTGCTGCAGCTATTTGTGCGATAGCAACATTTTCAACAAAAAGTTCATCGCGATTTTTTACGTTTTTGTACGAGAGATATTTCATAGAATTAATCTTCGTAGGTTGAATACATATAAGATGTGACCGAATCAAACTCAGCCGCACAAGAATCTACGCGCTTATAAGATGGATTTACACCAAAATTACAGCGCACTTCGCGCACTTCTTTTTCTGTTAGGCCCGTAAGTTTTGACAAACGTTTATCAGAAAAACCCATACGTTTCAAACTTAGAAAATCTTGCGCGTTTTTTGGCAGACCTTCTTTTTTAACTTTAGCTTCAACATCCAAAGCGCCTTTGATTTGTTCTAAAAACCATTTGTCATATTTGGTGATAGTCGCAACTTCCGCAACTGACATGCCTTCGCGCATTGCTTGAGCGATCAATAACAATCTGTTTGGTGCAGCAATTTTTAATTTTTCGGTGATAATTTTGATGCGCTGTTCTTGATCTTCTGACGCAATGGCAATGTCATCCATGCCACTTAAATTTGATTCCATTGAACGTAGAGCTTTTTGGAAACTTTCAATGAATGAGCGACCAATTCCCATCACTTCGCCAACTGATTTCATCGAACTTGAAAGCGCTGTTTCAGAACCTTTGAATTTTTCGAAAGTGAAGCGCGGAATTTTGGTGATAACGTAATCGATAGTCGGTTCAAACGAAGCTGGAGTAGCCCCGCCAGTGATGTCATTTTTGATTTCATCCAGCGTGTAACCAACCGCTAATTTCGCCGCAACTTTTGCAATTGGGAAACCGGTGGCTTTAGAAGCAAGTGCTGAAGATCTTGAAACTCTAGGATTCATCTCGATCACCACTAAACTTCCGTCTTTTGGATTTACCGCAAATTGTACGTTTGATCCACCAGTTTCAACGCCAATTTCGCGAAGCACGGCGATTGAAGCATTACGCATTTGCTGATATTCTTTGTCCGTCAAAGTTAATGCCGGCGCAACTGTGATTGAATCTCCAGTGTGAACACCCATCGGGTCAACGTTTTCAATTGAACAGATAATGATTGCATTGTCATTTTTGTCGCGAACAACTTCCATCTCATATTCTTTCCAGCCAATGATTGACTCGTCGATCAACACTTCGTGAGTTGGAGAAATTGCTAAACCATATTCAACGATATTGCGATATTCTTCTTCAGTGTAAGCCACGCCACCACCAGCTCCGCCCATAGTAAATGAAGGACGAATAATTGCAGGAAGGCCGATAGTTTTTAAAGCATCCATACCCGCTTCTAGAGTTTTTACGATGGCATTTCTTGGAGTTTTTAAACCAATTTTATCCATGGCTTTTTGGAAAAGCGCGCGATCTTCAGCTTTATTAATTGCTTCAATTGAAGCTCCGATCAGCTCTACACCGTATTTTTCCAACACACCATTTTTTGCCAAACCAATTGCACAGTTTAATGCGGTTTGTCCGCCAACTGTTGGTAATAAAGCATCCGGACGTTCTTTGGCAATAATTCTTTCAACAATATCAGGATTGATGGGCTCGATATAAGTACGATCGGCTAAATTGGGATCAGTCATGATCGTAGCCGGATTGGAGTTAATCAAAATAACTCTGTAACCCTCTTCTCTTAAAGCTTTGCAAGCTTGCGTTCCGGAATAATCAAACTCACAGGCTTGACCGATAACGATTGGTCCGGCCCCGATGATGAGGACGGATTTAATGTCTGTTCTTTTTGGGATTGGAAGGGGAATTGAAATGAAAACTGGCGAAAAAATTTCGTCGTCATTAAAAAGCGCGCCTTACAAAAAGTCAACGAAGGGTCTCTCGAAAAAAAATACAATGAATACTCAATTAAAACTCAAAAAAACTAATCCAGCTCCAACCTACCGCAAGCGCACTCTAAGCCGCCTTATCGCGATTCAGGTTTTTTACCAATTCGAATTTCACGAAAAAAAAATCGCGCTGGAAGAAATTAAAAATAACGTAATCGACAATTATGTTTTGCAGCAAGAAGACCCAATTACGTCTTTTCGCAAACGTATTGATCTTGGCCTTTTAGAAACTCTGCTAACTGGCATTTCTCTTGGTGTTGACGAAATTGATCACGATATTTTTGGTCTGCTAAAAGAAGGTTGGGATTTAGAAAAACTTCCCGACGTGATGGTTTATATCTTACGCCTTGGTGCTTTCGAGCTGAAATTTATGCATGACGTTCCGCTAAAAGTTGTGCTCGATGAATATGTCGATATCGCTGCTGGGTTTTTTGAAAATAAGAAAGTTACTTTCTTGAATGCGACTTTGGAAAATTTGGCGAAACTTTATCGCGCTGAAGAATTTGAAAAAGTAAAAAGCCGTAAGTAACTGGAATTACCTCCTTTGAAAAAGGAGGTGTCACGCCGTATGGCGTGACGGAGGATTTACTTGAGTTACGGGTAGTTTTTTAGATTACCTGTAACTCCAGTAAATCCTCCGTCGCGTACCGCGCCACCTCCTTTTTCAAAGGAGGTAAAAAATATTTAAATTTTCTCTAAATGAAAAAAATCCTCATCGCTAAAATCATCTCCGCTTTCGGAATTAAAGGTGAAGTCAAGATTGTCGCCTTCTGTGACGATCCTCTGCAAATCGAAAAATATCCGCTTTTTGATGCGAAGGACAATCCGATTCAAATCAAAATCACTAACAAAAATAAGACAGTGGTTGGCAGCTCTGGTTCGGGCGATCCGATTTTAATTGTAAAAGTCAGCACAATTTCTGACCGCAACCAAGCTGAAGCAATGCGCGGCGCGGAATTTTTTGCTAATCGCGAAGATTTTAAAGAAACTTCTGATGATGAATTTTATTACATCGATTTGATTGGTTTGGAAGTTCACGATGCAGATTCTAAAAAAATCGGCAAAGTCTTAAACGTACAAGACTTCGGCGCTGGCGGCATGTTGGAAATTGAATTCGAGGACGAATTCCGCAAAACATCTGCCGGAAAAAACTTCGAAAAAATCGAAAATTTCCCTTTCAGCGGCAAAATTTTCCCCGAAGTAAATTTAAAAAAAGGCTTCATCAAAATTGAGTTCCCAGAAATCATAAAAGAATAAAATGAACGCAGATTTTATACTAAGCTTACTCATTGCGTCCTCAGCTTATCTGTTTCTGGCTTTGATTTGGAAAAATCAAAATATCGATGAAAAACAGCGCAAAATAAAAAATATTTTAACTTCGGTAATATTAGTTTCGGTTTTAGTTCTTTCATTTTTTTACATTATAAATCGCAGAGAGCGCACTGTTGATCACCGCATCGGAATTGAAAATATCGTCAATTCATCAGTCAAAAATTCCGCCACAAAAATCATCGAATTACAAAGCAAAATCTCTTCCAGTAAAGTGCTTGATGATGAAGTTCCTACACGTTTACAAATCAGTAAAGGGCAATTCAAAAGCGCTATTTATCGCATCGATAAAGATACAGATTTAACAACTTCTTACAAAATATTTGATGGCAAATTTTCGAAAATTCAGCATTTGTCCATCGAACAATTTTACAAAATTTTTCAAGCATTATTGCTGCTGGTTATTATGGCCGCAGCAATCGACTACAAATTTAAATTACGCCGCTACGCCTTTGCCTCTCTTGCTTTCACTTCACTTTTATCGATCTTTTTAAGCATCCGCATCTCGGAGGGTTGGGACGAAGTTTTTATAAATTTACGTCATGCTTATATGCTGGTGAATCATGGCATTTACAGCATCAACGCCCTGAATATGGTTGAAGGTTCAGTTGATTTTCTGCCTATTTTTTGCACCGCAATTTTAGGATTTTTGGGCGCTGATTTACTCAGTACTTTTATAATTTTTTCACTACTTGGAAATGTAATCGTAATTATTTTTTCTTACTTAATTACCCAAAAATTAACCGGCAATCGCACTTGGGCTTTGCTTTGCGCTTTGATCGCCGGAATTTATCCTAACATCATTTACGTCGGTGCTACCGGATTTTCGGCAACATTATTTACCGGTTGGATCTTGGCCGCCAGCTACTTCATTTTATTCACGCCAAAACGCTTGGTCGGATTAATAATTTTATCGCTTTTAACTTTAGTTCGAGTTGAAGGAATTTTATTCGCCGCAATTTTGATGGCTTATGTTTATGTAATAAAACCTTTGCCAGAAATTATTCGCACCAAGCATTGGAAACTTGCGGCAAAGCGCGCCGTGATCGATGGCATGATTGTTTTAGCACCGTTTATTTTATCTTTAATCACGCGCTATTATTTTTTTGGACAAGCAATTCCCAACCCCGCTTTGTTTAAAAACGCTCATTTCGATACTTCATTTTTTAGTTCAGGCATAAATTATTTTGTCAACATCATCGCCTTCCACGATCTGCATTTATTGCTGGCGCTAATTTTATTATTGCTTGTGGGCAATTTTTTTATCTGCCGCAAAAACGAAAAATTACAACTCTGGTCTGAAAATATTAAAAAACTTTTAGCATTAAATTTTGTAATTTTTCTTTTCATTTTACCTTACTACGCCAATGGTGGCGACTGGTTTCCTCTAAAATGGAATCGTTACGGTTTACCTTTCAATATCGCCTTAGTTTTGACGGCAATGACCTTAATTTACGGCGTATTTTTTCTTGGAAATTTCAGCAAAAAAATCAGCATTTTTAGCCTGTTAATTTTGTGTTTTTCACTATCTATAAACTACATAAAATCATCGCAAACCCGCTCTGACAATTATTTTTCCGACTTAGGTTTTCCTTCAATGAATCGCTGGGGACGCATCGATAATTTATCTTCTTTGGGACAATTTCTAAAAAATACCACGCCGCAAGATGCAGTTATTGCAAGCCCCGAAGAAGCAACTGTAATGTATTTTTCGCAGCGCGAAATGCTTGGATTGCTTGGCGTCAGTAATCCTGAAATGACTAAAATGCCACTTCAACCAATTGCTCCCGGAGATGCAGTTCATCGCAAACGCGGTCACCTATCTGTTTACAATCACCGTCCCGACGTTATCGCGTTGTACGAACCAGTAATTGACGATAAATTTATTTTAGAAAAATCGATTAGCGATATTTTGAAAAAGGATTTTTTCGCTAAAGATAAATGCGACATCGCTTATTACCGAGTTGGCTCATTTCAAGCATTGGAAAAA
>JACCDX010172750.1_pt1 | contig 15280 bp, 15 predicted proteins | sample 7449681 | NCBI WGS metagenome assembly JACCDX01 (sample SAMN15323450, study PRJNA562643) | freshwater metagenome | isolation source: river surface water | place: USA:Blue River Watershed | collected 2017-08-18
CGTGGATTTCCTAGCTTATCTGCAGCTAGTACTAGTGGACTACCTAGTCGTGGATTTCCTAGTTTATCTGCAGCTAGTACTACTAATTATGATTTTAGCATACCTGCACTAAATTATATTGGAACAAGTACTTCTAGTGTATCTGGAAAAAGTACTACTGGTGTATCTGAAAAGAGTACAACTAGTGTTCCTAAAAGAAAACATAAAGGTGGTTCATATTATGATGAACAAGAAGGTGGTGCTTTTAAAAAATATAATTATGACCTATATATTAAATATGAATCAAAAATACCTGGATATTATACACATTATGTATTTTTAAACTATCCAAGACTTCTATTTATGGCATATTCAATTCTTCGGTATATCAATAAAATACCATTGTATAAAACATCTGTAGATTTATCATTATATGAAAATAATCTAAAAAATTTGAATATTATTAGTTCATTTTATACTAAAGACTTTTCATCAAAATTAAATCGTGTTTTCTCTAATTATAATTACCCAAATTATCTTACATTTAATCCTAATAAAAATATTGACGAAATAAAAACAACAATGGCCTTATATGATAAAATAATGTATAATTATACAGAAATGATATATTTAATGATGAAAAATTATAAAATACTTTATGAAGGAAATGAACAACTATTTACAATTTTAGAAAAAATTATTATTAATAAGAAAATAAATACAAATTTTAGTAATTATAATAAAATTTTTAACGAAGATAAAAATAAAAAAATATTAATTGAAACATTCTATGCACATATGTTTAGACAAAATAGTATTATTCTTCAAGGAAACTTATTTGAAAAGGTGAATGTAATTCAATACATTGAAGATGGCATTGCCAAAGGCCGCTATGGTGAGTCTATGGGCCCTGGTATAGGTGAAACCACTAAAGAATCTGCACTAAAGGGTATGAGTAGTAAAACAGAAGAACGAAGTCAAGTAAATGATGTTTGGAAAACACTAAAAAGTAAAATAGTAGGTATGCAGTCTAAACCAACTGTTCTATCACCAATCCTAGAAACTAACGAAACAAATACAAATAATGGAGAGAAATCTACCAGTGCGCAAGTGAAACCAGTGGATAGTGCACCAGTGAAACCAGTAGATAAACCCACTACTGTCGCACTAAAAAGTAAATCTAAAACAACTCCTCTGAGTCCGCTATCAAAATTAGTACGAGGTTTAAGAAAACCAGAAGTTCAAGGGTTTATAAAAAGTGCTCTTGAAAAACAAGCTGCAAATAATGAAGAACGTCGTAGACAAGAATTTCAAGAATATTATGGTGTTTCATTACAAGAACAATCGCAAGCTCCGTTGGTTTCACAACCGCGAGCGATTAAAACAAGAGGTGGTTCACGACAACAGTTAAACTACCGTAAGACGAAGCGAAAGACAGTGCAAAAGAAGCGGACCCGTGCCACACGCAAACGGACTACACTATAGGAAATGGTGCCAATAGTAAGCTTATGTATGGCGGATGGTAAGCTTTTATGGTAGTCAAGCCCATAGAAAAAGGCTCTTATAGCCTGCCCTAGTGGGCCTAATGGCCCTTTAGCCAAGCAGGAAAAGCTTACGCGAAAGGGCCTTTCCTTATGCGTAATCAATTTTTTTTATAAATTGATTATGTATTGCTTTGCGCTGGTACGTCAAGCTTTTCCTGCCTGGATACCCCCAAAAGGGGGGCAAAAGAGCCTTTCCTAAGGGGGGAGAACCACTTAAGCTTACCATTGGCACTACTTAAGCTTACCATCAGCACCACTTAAGCTTACTACTGGCACTACTTAAGCTTATCATCCGCACTACCTAAGCTTACCATTGGCACCACATACCTATAGTTTACACTACCCCACATTGTGGGGATGGCCTATAGGCCAACAGGGAATAGCTTACATCTACTACATAGGGATGTCTCCACTGCCACCGCTTACCCCTTGCCGCCGCCCCCCCCATTCTTCTCACCACCAATATAGAGATACCACCACACCATGGAGCTTGGTTGTACATCGGTCCGCAATCCCGCAGCGGACGAACCCTATATGAAAAAGCTTACCCAGCGGCTCAACCGTTCCTTGAACCGTAACCGCAACGGCGCCAATACAACGCGCCGTAATATGAAGACCGCCGCCAAACCGGCACACAAGGAATTGAAATTCAAAACTATTACTGGTGACCTTCTGAAGATGCCCACTGGTGCTGGCAACTACATCGTGCAACAGTGCTGTTGTACTTGTACCAAGCCCGCCGGTCTTGCCGCCATCATTGCGAAGAAGTGGCCGGCGCTCAACCCCTATGCTGGACGAAAGGCGGTTGGCCGTACCCACACCGCGACCCTGGAAACCCGCGACAAGTTCGGCTCCGCGAAGCTCATTCGCGACGAGGCCAACGATGTGAACCTTATATGCCTCTATGCCCAATACGGTCCAGGGAAAGCGGGTGTATATGAAGATGACTTCGTGGAACCAGTGGACGACGGCCCCACGAACCGTCTGAAGAAGTTCAAGGTCGCCCTCACCAAAATCGCCAACATTGCTCCCGCCGGTTCCACACTCTACTTCCCCCACGGAATTGGCTCCGGTCTCGCTGGTGGTGAATGGAAAAATTACCTCGCCGCATTACATGACTTCTCAAAGAAAAATGAGATGGGCTACAAAGTGATCATTGTACATAAGGAATAAATCCTATAGTGTTTCACATGGGAGATTGCTTTTAGACATACACTATAGGGATTGTTCATTCTGCTTGAACATATGTCGGCCTTCCATCCTACCGCTCTCTTCCTTTTTTATAGTACATGGGCTCTGGTCATACATGCCATGTTCTTTCTTTTCCCAGACCAGCTGCCGAGTACATGGGCTCTGGCCTGGATCGTCTTCGTCGGCGGCATGTTGGGGAACTTACTCTACATACCCATGTACAACATCAAGGGGAACTTACTCCGTCTTCCATATGAACTTGTGATGCATATCTTACCATTGGCTGCCTACTATTACACGGCTATTGGACGAAAAAACCAGGTGTGGGACTGGCGGTGGCCTGTTGCCCTGGCGATTCTCTATAGTGCTTACTACGGACTTGAGGCGATTGTGAAGTATTACTCTGACCCTCTTCATTACGTGTTTTACTGAGGGATTTGAGCCTCCGCTTGAGCCTGAGCCTTTCGCCGATTGTAGGCCTCTAGGACAAGGGCGCGACGTTTGGCCGGATCCGTAGGATTGAGGCGTTCCTTGGCCTCTGCCTCAACGCGTTCTTTGGCTTCAGCTTCAGCGCGTGCCTTAGCCTCAGCCTGCGCCTGGGCCCGTTCCGCTTCCACAAATTCCGCCCACAGGCGCTCCGCCTCACGCTCTTCTTCTTCTACCATTCTTTCATGGAGCGGTAGAAGTTTATTATATACCACGAGGTCCGCCACCGCCGCGTCTTCCACATAGCTGTATGCCGCCTCATAAATTGGATCACGACCAATAGGAATTTTACTATAGATAAGTCCCTCCAGTGCGTCCTTTGTGATTCCCATTCGTTCGCGCTCGTCCTCGTTCACGCACCGTGCCTGAAGGTCGTCCAGGGCAACCACCGCCAAGAGGCGAAGACGGGTTTCAGGCTTCCCTTGGAGGCCGGTGAGTTCCATGTATGCGTCCTCAAAGAGTTCGTCCTCCGCAGTACTGTGGCTAATGCCAAGGGCTGTTTCCAAGACCTCTTCCTCGTGTCGCGCCGCAGAACGACGACTTTCTTCGTAGATGCGCTGTTCATTGAGAGGCAGGCGGTCTTCATTGAGAGAAGTTTCCATTTTCTACACTATAGGGATTGTTTGTTGGGGGGGACTTCTGGGTGGTTGTTGCGGGGTGGTGAATCCGCAGTGGTTTCAATTTTTTGTCAACGCCGGCTTCGGTAAAAATTGAACGAGTCGGCACACAGAACTTCTAAGCATCAACCTTATCGTGTAAACGCTTGGATTCTAAAAATGGAAACCTATCGTGCGAAAAAGTATACAACCACAGTGGAAGGTCTTCGTGAGACTCTTGACCTTTATGGAGTGGCGGTAATCCCCAGTGTATTGGACGAGGCCGAGTGTGATGCAATGAAAGAAGGAATGTGGAATTACCTGGAGCATGTCACGGCCGATTTGGAGACACCCATTACGCGCGATGGGGAGGCCTCCTGGAAAGGCATTCACCAGCTCTACCCCCTCCACTCCATGCTTCTTCAGTGGTGGGGCATCGGCCACGCGCAATTCATATGGGATTTACGGACAAATCCCAAAGTCGTGGACATCTGGTCGCGCCTTTGGGATACGCCGGCAGAAGACCTCTTAGTCAGCTTTGATGGTGCGAGCTTCCACATGCCACCAGAGACCACAGGTCGTGGATGGTTCCGCGGGACACAATGGCTACACCGTGACCAGTCGTATATGCGCCCCAAGTTTGAATGTGTCCAGTCATGGGTCACCGCCTATGATGTGAATCGCGGAGATGCCACGCTCACCTTCCTGGAAGGCTCCCATAAGTATACAGAGGAATTTGCCGCCCGCTTTGGAAAGACCTCCAAAGATGACTGGTGTAAGCTGGAATCTGAAGAGGAGCAGGCCTTTTATGTAGAGGAGAAGGGCTGTAAGCAGCGGTCTATTGCGTGCCCCGCTGGTTCCATGGTCTTCTGGGATAGTCGCACAATTCACAGCGGTCGTGAGGCACTTAAAGACCGCGCGGAACCGAATATGCGGTGTGTTGTCTATTTGTGCTACCAGCCACGCGCCCTGGCCACGCCGGCCCTCTTGCGAAAGAAGCAGGAGGCCTTCACCCAGCTTCGCACTACAAGCCATTACCCCGCAAAGCCGAAGCTCTTTCCAAAGGCACCGCGCACATACGGCTCCCCAGTCCCCCAAGTCCGCACAATTCCTACTCCTATAGTGTCCCCCCTTGGAATGAAGCTGGCAGGGTTCTAAATGGCGTGATTCTCGTGAAATAGTTCTATAGTAGTTTTTCTTTAGGGCCAAGGCCAGAAAAAATTGATGTCGGTCGCGCCGTGGGTCGCTGAAGCACCACACCCTATAGTGTATCCATTTAGAGAACCGTCTCTCAACACCATGTCCTTCACTGTAGGAATGTACGGCATTCATTACTCGTATTATCCGAATGGGCAGATGAAGACGCTTGCCTCCATGAAGAACGGGGAACTTCACGGACATTACCAGAAATGGCATCCGAATGGGCGGCTGGCGCAAGAGGGGACATATGACCAAGGGGAACGCGTCTTCTTGTGGCGCTGTTGGGACGAGCGTGGGCGACTCTTTGGGGCCGACACGTTTCATCCGGATAATTGCGGCTTTGTACGGATTGTCTACTATCCGTCAGGGGAAGTCCACAAGTTGAAGAACTACCGTATCTATGGCGGCCAGCGGTGTAAAGTGGGACGACATGCCTACTACTACCAGAACGGCAACATCAAACATCGGCTGCACTATGACGAGAACGGGACGTTGAGCGGGCCAATGGAAACATTCTTTGAGAACGGCGCACCGAAGACCGCAATGATGTGGCTAAATGGTATTCTCCATGGACAGTTTACCTTGTACTTCCCCAATGGGTCAAAGAAGGCAGAAGGCATGTATGAACATGGGAAGCTCCACTATACGTACATTGAGTGGAACTCGGTCGGTCTGCTGGAGAAGCACATCCTGTATGAAGATGGGGAGGAGGTATGTATCTATGAGGATAATGACATGGATGTCAATGTAAGTGTTTCCATGTCGGCGGATGTTCTGGCTGGGATGTGAACATCAGATTTCAACATGGGATCAGAAACTGATGTTGAACATGGGATGTATGTCTGGAGGCGGAGCCGATGTCCGATGTTTTTTCCATCCCTATCCAAAAAATTGAAACAGTACATCCGATGTATCCCCAGACATCAATCCTACAGTGTACCTCTCCTGGAACCCCCTCGTGTACAAAATGGAAGCAATTCACTATAATGAACATGGCCTCTTGGACGGAACGCTGGAGATGAATGGTTGCATGAGTGAGTGGGTAAACGGTCGCCTGATTTCGCACTATAGGGAAATGGGTGCGGGTTGGTCCATTCGTGTGATGAAGATGTGGGACTCGTATTATTATTCACATAAGCAAGTTGATTACGTGAATAAGGTCTTGCGCGAGGAGATTTACGGTTATAAATACGGTATGAACGACATGATTGCTCCTGGAATGCACGTCTTTTGTGCGTATAAGGAACGGCCGTCGTTTCGTGTGGTCGTGGCAACGGAGCGAATGATTAGAGACTCTGTAGACAATGTACTCTTTCCGTTGAAGGTGATTACGAGCAAGGTACTGGAGAAAGACATTGCGGCGATTCTGGATGCGGACGATGTGGAAGCACTAGAGGAATTGCTTTCGGTGGAAGTTCCATGTGCCGACATTCAGGATGATGCTGAGGAGGAGAATGGGGATGAAGTACGATTTCTGGACAAGACATTCAATTGTGGACTGTCGGCGATTGAGCCTATGGGAGAGGATGTGGAGGTGGATCTAGCTGGGGACAGTGATGAAGATTGAATCTAAAACGGATAGATGGATAAGCACTATAGGAATAATGGCGGATAAAAGGACAGATATTGAGGTACAGTTTGAAACGGTCATACGAAATAATGTAATCCTGCGGAGTATGATTGCTCCGAAGACGGTATATGATGAAGAAGAGGGAGCTGCGGTGCCCGTGGATTTTTCTGTTGCAGAATACGCCTATGATAGAAACAAAGAGACTCTTGATGAACACAAAGCATACAATCGCAGTGGCCGAATCGCAGCAGAAACATCATTTACATGGCTACAAGAAATCCATCACCGCCGCGCAGTCCTTCCATCAGGCTATTCCTATAGTGTAGGCATGGCAATTGATGCGGAAACAGATGAATGGTTTACATCGTCTTTTTCACTCAAAGACGCAGAGGGAAGGCCGCATGGACGGTGCGATAGTTTTAACAATAATATCCAATGGAAACATGGAATCCCTGTGAGTCCACATAAGTTGTATCTTTTTGAATATGGAAATGATAATGATGGTCGCGTGTATTTTTTTCCACTAAAGGATGGATACTTCTTGGTAGATTATTTCTATGTAAATGTTCGTGAAGGGATTGCGGAGCGGCTTTATAATATTTATCGGATTGGGTCTGATACCTCTCAGGTTGGTTTCCTCTTTTGGAAACAAGACCCGCATATGTTTCGCATAATACCGCGTGAAGACTATTATCTTGCGGAGAATCGGTATTTTGTTCCCGTGGATTTCGTGTTTCAAGATTGCGTGCTACCATTAGCGAATGCGCCAGCGGATGCCGAGCTTTATGAACACCAGAAGAAGGCGGCAATGGCTTTCATAGACGCTCAGGAACTACCCTCTGAAGAATATAACAAGAGCGCGCGCCATTATGAAATGGCTCTGGAATATATGGAACGACGAAAGGCGGCGCCAGCAGCGGCGGACTCTGATTCAGGGTCAGAACTAGACTAGAAAAAAATTGAAGTCAGCCGCCGCGCGCCACATAAAACCAACCCATAACAAACACTATAGGAGTTATTCACTTACGAGCAAATGAGCACGATGAATAAGACGATTGACGGACTCGTTCAGCGCCTGAAGGCCGCATCGCTGGCCTACTACGAGACGGCTGAGCCTATTATGAGCGACGACGAGTTTGATGCACTGGTGGAGGACTTGCGGACCCTGGCACCTGACCATTCCTATTTCCAGGCGGTGGGGGCGCCCGTGAGTGTAGGGGCCGTGCGCTTGCCTATGCCGATGCCGTCGTTGCGCAAGATTAAGCCTGACTCAGTGGATGCCTGGGCCACGACCTACCGTTGCCCGTGGCTCGTATCCGATAAGCTGGACGGCATTAGTGCCCTCTGGATTCCTGCCATCAGCGCCCTCTACCTTCGCGGCGATGGCCTCGTGGGTCAGGACATGAGCCACCTTGTGCCTCTAGGGATTCAGTGGCTCGCCAAGCCCGCAGGCGCGTCAGCGGACTTGATGATTCGCGGGGAACTGATTGTGCCGAAGGGCTCCGTCCCCGCTTCCGCCGCAGCGCGCAACTGGGTCAATGGCATCCTTCACCAAAAGACCCCCACACCCGCCGATGTATCCCGCATTGAATTCATTTCCTATAGTGTATACTCTGCGAAACCGCTCAAGCGCTCGGCCCAGATGAAGTGGCTACGGGTCAACGGATTCAAGCCCGTGGACTACAGCATTATAGGGAATGCGGCGGATTTGGCGCCACTGTTGGAGCGTCGTCGTGCCGAGGGGGCCTATGAGATTGACGGCCTCGTAGTCGGCCAAGAGGGGGCGGTCCCTGAAGCCCTGGACCCGCGGGCGGCTCTGCCTAAGGACTGTGTAGCCTTCAAGATGCCCTTGGCTGACCAGCGCGCCTATAGTGAAGTGGTGGCAGTACATTGGGCCTCGTCCATGGGCGGTCTCTGGATTCCGCGCGTGGAAATCAAGCCGGTGAAGATTGGGGCTGCGACCATTACCTACGCCACGGGTCATAACGCGAAGTTCATCCATGAGAACAGTATTGGTCCTGGGGCCATCATCTCGGTGCGTCGCAGTGGGGATGTGATTCCTACGATTGAAGGCGTGGCGATTCCCGCGGATGACCCCTACATGCCTGAAGGGACACTGGAGCCGAAAGAGGGACTCTGGGCCTGGGATGAGCGCGGAACCCATGCGCTGGACAAGCGTGGGGTCGTAGACGCGGAAAAGTTGGCTCTCTTCCTTGTAGATTCGCTCAACGCCTTTGACATTGAGGGCGTTTCCACGAAGAACGCCTTGAAATTGGCCGAGGCGGGCCTGGATTCGTTGCCAATGCTGTGGGTCAGTACCCAAGCCCAGCTTGTTACAGTTGTGGGGAATGCACTAGGCGCGAAGCTCTATGAGCAACTCCATAAGAAAATCCCTGCTGCGAGTCCCGAACGTTGGATTGCGGCGTACCAAGGCTGGCCACGTGGATTCGGCAAGCAGCGTATTGCGGCCCTTCTTGCTTTGGCACCAGTGGAGGCGTGGCCCCAGTTGAAGGCGCCGCCGCGAGGCATGGGTGAAGATTCCTTTGCTAGCACTATAGGGTGTGTTGGGGGATTCTTGGCTTGGCGGGCGAGCTTGGGTTGGACTGAGGGAGTGTCGGTCCAGGGGACCCAGGTCCAGGCCCAAGCAACCCCTATAGTGAAAGTTGGTGGACAAGCGCAAGCGCCTAACAAGGGCGGTGTATGTATGACGGGCTTCCGTGATGCGGCCTTGGCGGCGGAGTTGGCGGCCGTCGGCTGGGAGCTCCACGACACTGTAAAGAAGACGACCGCCGTACTGATTGTGGCGGATGAGAGTGGCATGGGTACAACCAAAGTCACCGCCGCGCGTGAGAAGGGGGTTCGTATCATCTTGCGCAAAGATGTTTCCCAGCTCAAGTAGATAGGATAGCCGTCTATAATGGATTTAATCACAGGGTATATTGCAGAAAAAGCGACAGAAGGTGCAGTAAGTTCCATCCTTAAAAATCCGGTTGCCCTGATTGTATTAATAATCGTGGTCCTCATTTTTTCATACATATCGCTCGGCGACCGTAAAACTCCTGAAGAGTTGGAAGCCGAAGGAATGGCCAAGCTGGAACTTCTCTATGGTGCTCTAGAACGTGGCACGCTTCAATACTCGGCGCTAAACCAGTTGCCAGAAAATCAGCGTCTGCTTATTAATACTCAGGTCTTCGCCTCGCGCTATGCCGGCTACCTCGGTCCACTCACAGGCGGCGTCTTCCCCAAGGACCCAGTCCCCCTTGCCGCCCTTACATACAAGACCGGCTTCCGCCTGATCGTGATTGAACTAGATATGGAACCGGATCATGTAACGCCGAAGCTCGTTGCCATTGATGGCCGCGGCGTCTATGGTGAAATCGGCGGCGCAGAAAAGAAGCGGGACTATTTAAAGAACTATATTACGGGCCTCATTGATGCCCACAAGTCTCGCAGTGGCGACCCACTCATGCTCTATTTCCATTTCCACGACGTCCCACCTATTGGCACCGAGCCACGGAACTTTCTTGCACTGACTGGTGCTGTTGCTGAGGCACTTGCCCCCGCCGACCCGTACCTGCTCCGCGACAGCCCCACAGGCACTTACACCCGCCAGGGCCAGGAGCACAAGATTTTTTTCACACCCGTGAAGGATCTCGGCACACGGCCGGTGATAGTGCTCACGAATATTGATACAACGCCCTATCGTAAGCTGAAGGAGCTCGCCTTGCCTGCCGTGCCCGCCGCCGCCGACTTTGACCTGAAAGTCCATGTCCGTGTGTATGGCGAAGGGGATACACTAAAAGATAAGCCCGCCGCGTACGCCGCTCAGGCATCTTACTGGCTAGACACTCCTGAAAATATGGTGGCCGATGCCCAAGCCCGTTGTAAGGAAACATTCTCTATAGTGTTTCCTGTTGGGGTCGGTGAAATGAGCAAGGCACAAGTGAATACTCTCTATAATACATATGGTGTACATGCGATTGCGTTTCCCATGTTTGATGTGGAGGCGGATGTGTTAGTCGGTCCGAAGTCGCCACACCGCAGAAGTGCGTGGATTGTGAAGCCGCCTATGTTGCGGTATGTCCCACCAGAGCCGATTCAGATTAATGAGGCCAGTCCAAAGACCAACTCTGGGGGCGGCCGTATTGTCGCACCGAAGTTGTAAGGGGGATAGCACTATAGGAATGTGATTATTGGTCTAAACCCCGCGTTTTTTCCAATAAGTATGGACTCTACAACCCCAACAGAAACACCGGCAAAGATGTCAAATGCGGAGCGGCTGGCGGCTCTGGAAGAATCACGGGCGAAGACCGATGCGGAACTGGTGGTTATCCGCGATACGAATGTTGCCCTTCGTGCAATGGTGGATGCCCAGCGCGCCCTGATTGACGAACTCACGGCGCGTGTCCAGGGCTTGGACCAGATTGTGAAGAACCAGGACTCTTTTATGGATGAACTGGAGAAGGACATGAAGGATGCCTTCAAGAATAATGGGCGCACGATTGCTGGATGGCTAGAACAGAAGGACCGTGAAATTGCGGAACTCCGTGGTGGCGGCTCCATGGAACAGCGTTTGGCGGAGGTGGAACAGCTTGTGAAGCGTCTCCAGTATCGTATGGCAAATCGTTAGGGAGGATTAGAAAGATAAATACATGAGATAAAATCATATGTATTTTTCTAGGAATTGAACTATAGGAGTTCGGATGAACGGGCATCTTTATGATAATGACGCCTTATTTGTGGAACCATACCAGGACTATTTTTACGCGTATAATCCAATACTAGCGAAGGAGCGTGAGGCCGCGCTACGGAAACAGTTGGGGGAAGATGGAGATGCACATCATCTTTTTGGGGGCGAAGAGACCAGCTGTTGCCGACGACGGGTCTGGTGTGTGGGCGGAGTGCTTGTGGTCTGCACTATAGGAATTGTTCTTTTATTTCATTATGAATATCACTTCATATAAAATTGGCCGGCCGTGGCCCGCGTGTGCCTGAGATACAAGCCACGATTCCTATAGTGTAGAATGCCGAAGAATCCCGCACCTTGGCAGAAGCTGGCGCGTGTGAATGCGCACCCGCGCGATGCGCGGATTGAGTTCGTGGAGGACACACACACCTACTACATTGACGGTGATAGCACAAACATTATGAGCACGACCACGTTCATTCATAGTTTCTTCGGTCATTTTGACCCTGATGCTATTATCGCAAAGATGATGAACTCACCGAAGTGGCAGGACTCCAAATATTATGGGATGACACCTGAACAGATTAAAAAACAATGGGCTGACAATGGAGCAAACGCGAGCGGGTCAGGGACGGCTATGCACTTGGCGATTGAACAGTACTACAATGAAGCATATGATGTAATTGACCCCGCGATTTACGAAACAACGGAGTGGAAATACTTCATGAAGTTCTATAAGAAGTATGGCGAGCGTTATAAGATGTACCGTTCAGAACATGAGGTCTTCTCAGATGACTTGCGACTGTCTGGGTCTATTGACTGTGTGTTCCAGCGCGACGATGGAAAGTTCTGTCTTGGGGACTGGAAGCGCAGTAAAGAAATCAAGTTCAGCAACTCCTTCCAGAAAGGCTATGGGCCATGTGCGATTCTGGACGACTGTAATGTGAATCATTACGGTCTTCAGCTCAATATTTACAAGTGGTACCTTGAGACCTATTATGATATGAAGATTGAGGAAATGTTCTTGATTATTATTCATCCAGACAACAAATCCTACCAGCGGATTATGATTAGCGATGATTATGGTCCCATCGTCCAGGAAATGTTGGAATGTCGGCGCAAAGCAGTCCAGGGTGGGTTTGTTGTTCCAATTGATTTCTCAGATTATCCAGTCCACCAGCGCCCTCCACAGAAACATCATTAAAAACAAATCCTGCTGTCCTAAAAGGACATCCCCACGTTGTGGGGTAGTGTAGCATTATACGGATTTTTAAAATTGTCCGCCGCCGACCCACATAAAGCGTCCCACAGCATTACACTATAGGAATTGATTGCCTGAGAAGATGACGACGATTATATTTGACACGGAAACGACGGGTCTGCCGCGCAACAAGTGGCGCGGGGCCTTGGAAGGACCGGCAAATTGGCCGGACCTGGTGAGTATATGTTGGCTCGTCTATGATGAAGATTGGGACCTAATGAAGAAGGAATATCATGTGGTGCGGCCTGAGGGCTGGACGATTCCTACCGAGGCGTCGGCGGTACATGGAATTACGCAGGCTGTGGCAGAGGTCTCAGGTGAGCCGCTTGCCGACGTACTCGCGCTCTTTGCGAAGGACTTAAAGACCACGGGCCGGCTGGTCGCGCACAACATGGCGTTTGACAAGAACGTGGTCCAGGGGGCGTTCAAGTGGCGACTCGGTGTGGAGCCTGCGGTATTCTGGCCGGCAGCGGAGGCCGAGTTCTGCACGATGGAGGCGTCGCGCGATGTACTCCGTCTGCCGTGGAAGGGGGTGCAGCATCCAGGAAAGCCGATGACATATAAGCCACCACGCCTCTCAGAGCTATGGTCCTATGTATTTCCAGGGACATCACAACCCGCGGCGCATAATTCTGAAGGAGACGCACTCGCCACAGCGGCGATTTATATGAAGTTGTGGGGGTATTAGATGGGGATAATCCTTATAGTTCAAAACTATAGGGATTATTTATTGGGTTAAAATTGATTAGGAGGGTTTAAGGACATAGGTATGTTGAATGTACAACATGGAAACTCCGTCAACATCAAATCTAATGAAGGGGAAGCCAGAGCCACCGCCAGCGGAACGGTATGTCCGTCCAACATCGGTATCAACATACAATGTGGACATTGATTTTGACGCAGCCACCGCCGCCTGGATGCGAAACAAGATTCCCTATAGTGCATGTATGTCATACCGATGTCAGGCGGTCAAATCAGATGGAAAGCCATGTAAGAAACGGGCCATGGAACAGAAGCTGACGGTCAATCCCCAGCCATTCCTATGTTCGTCCCACATCTACAGCTGGCGTATGAACCGAGGGAATATGCGCCTAGTGGATTATGGGAAGCAGGAGGAATAATTCCTATAGTGATACACAGTAGGAATTATTAATCTTCACCTTTTTCCACAATCACTGTGGCTCCTTTTTTACTACTACAGGTGCTAGCAGAGCTACGCACAAGCGCAGTGAAGAAACCGCCAGGGAGTCGCCGGCCTTCGGTACATAGTTCCATAACAAGAAGGCGCATTTCTTCCAAGGGACCACGGAAACTTTCTGAGCCGTAGACAGGAGCGCCATAGCGCAACTCTAGGGCAAGTTTAATATCTGTTTCCAGTGCGTCCAGCTTTTCCAGTGGAACTTGTATCATAAGGTGGAGGTCTACGCCGCCGCGGTAGCCGGCCATACGCTGGAAAGGTTCTGAAAGAGGGGCGTTCGTTTTGCCGACCTTGTAGACGGACGAGCCCTGGAGAAGTTCATGACGTTCTTGAAGGAGATAAATCCATCCACGCCGTTCTTGTGGAATGAATGAACTAAGTACAAAAGTACTGGACGATATATCCATATTGTGTTTACACTATAGGGATATCTTTATGTGTATGAGCTGGTATAACTCAATGTGTGGTCATCGGTCGCTATTCTGACGGATTAGGGGGCGGCGGTGGAGGAGCACGGGACTTTATGGGTCCTGGTCGCGCCGATTCTGATGGTGGTGGAGCAGGAGGCGGGACTCTTATAGTACGAACTTTAGCCGTTTGTATTTCTTTTAGTATTGGCTTTAGCTCCAGAATATCCGTGGGTAGTGGCGGTGGGGGCGCAATTATACGACGTTTTGGTTTTGGCGCATCAGTCGGTGCTGGCGTATCAGTCGGTGCTGGCGCTGGTGGTGCGAGTAATTGCCGAGCCACAAGGGGTGCGTCGCGGATTGTATTGAACACCTCGGTCCCTTGTAGCCGCTCCAGAGGCACATACTCAAGCAAGAGTCCATAAGGAATTACCACAGATGCCTCATAACTATCGTCCTCATTTTTATTATAGAGTATAATATGGACTTGTTCCTTCTTTGATTTCAGGGATACATTGAGGCCATAGGTAATACTATTGTCGGTGCCATTGATAAACACTATAGGATATCCTCCTATGAGGGTGCTAAGATTCTTGATGAGTTCTGGCGTGAGGGGGGCATTGCTGCGCTGTACTTCCTGGGTCCAGAGCGCGCGGTTTGCCTTTTCCAGGACATCATAGTAAATGAGAATGTCTTTGCCGGCGCCTGACGTACCAGCGCTAGCGCCTAGCCCTATCTTCTTCACCACCAGCTGGGCGGCCACAGCAGGCCCAAACACTGCCTCCAAAACCGCGTCCGTTTCCTCCTGCGCCTTTAGGCCCCCCTCGTCAGAAAATTCCTCATAGAATGCGGGCTTTTCGGCGGCAGCAGGCGCACCGGCGCGTGGGTCAAAGAGGAGGTCATGCCATGCCGGCACGTTTTCAGGGAGTATCCACTGATCCTTGACGCCCGCCGTTTCGCCTTCAATGTGGATGTTAGTTTTGAGGGGTGCGACCCGTGGAATCGTGCCGTTGACAACTTCATGATAGGTGAGAGGGAGATTCACAAGTTCATAGATGAGGCGATTAGTGAAGTATTCCGCGACCTTGGGGACTGGGGCGTCTTCACCACCGTCCTCTGGATCGGCTGGAGCGAGCCCAGGCACGGTCTTTGGTACGTGGA
>JACCDX011412950.1_pt1 | contig 15277 bp, 6 predicted proteins | sample 7449681 | NCBI WGS metagenome assembly JACCDX01 (sample SAMN15323450, study PRJNA562643) | freshwater metagenome | isolation source: river surface water | place: USA:Blue River Watershed | collected 2017-08-18
ACTACGCCTGCGCAGGCATGCGTGGCGACCGCCAGAAAGTGATCGTCGAAGAATTCATCCACTTCGAGTTTGAAATCACCCTGCTCACCGTGCGCCAGCGCCAGGGTCCCACGCTGTTTTGTCCGCCGATTGGCCACGTGCAAGAGCGCGGCGACTACCAATACAGCTGGCAGCCCCAGGACATGAAGCCCGAGCAAGTGAAGGCCGCACAAGACATGGCCGAAAAAGTCACGACCGACTTGGGCGGCGCTGGCCTGTTTGGTGTGGAGTTTTTCGTGACGAAAGACGAAGTGATCTTCAGTGAGCTCAGCCCCCGTCCGCACGACACCGGCATGGTCACGCTGACCAGCCAGAACCTGAGCGAATTTGATCTGCACGCCCGCGCCATTTTGGGCTTGCCCATTCCCGTTATTGAATGTGTGGAGGGTGCCAGCGCCGTGGTGCTGGCTGACAAGGACGGCACCGACCCCACATTCACGGGCGTCGCCGAAGCCCTGAGCGAGCCGGGCGTGGACGTGCGCATCTTCGGCAAACCCACTACTCGCCCCTATCGCCGCATGGCCGTGGCCCTGGCCAAAGGCCCTAACGCGCTGCAACGGGCAAGGGACGCGGCGCGCAAGATCAAGGTGGTGGTTTAAGCGTCATTGTCCTAAGCAAGAACGACTTTCTAATTTATGGGGGGCATGCCGGTTGGTCTTCATCACCGTAGGCACACTCAAGACCAAACTATCGTATCGATCGCTAAGTCAGACCAGTCAAAGGCCAGTTCTGCAGAAAAATCAAACCAGTTCTCGACAATATCCTCTGGTAACAATCCGTCTGTAGCTAAGTCCATCAAGGTCAGAACAGAACCATATGGGGCCACTTCTGGCCCCAACATATTAGTCAGATCAACCACCACATCACCTGCTTCATGATCCACAAAAATACCTTTCATCACAGCATCTTTGTTCAATCCGTTAAAAAGTAACAAATCAGTGCCAGGTAAAAAATCGACAATCTCCACTTGGGTGGGGGCTGATGAATCTTTAATTGGTGCAATCAAGAACACATCTGCTCCAGCATCTCCTCTCAACTGAGATCGCCCGTTACCTGCAACCAATGTGTCATTACCGCTCCCTCCCTCTAGGACAGCACTAACATTGCTATGAAAGTAATAGTCGCCTGCAACCAACGTGTCATTACCTGCATATCCCCGTAGAATATCGCTGCCCCCTTCCGAATTCGAACCTGCAATCAAGTAATCATGACCACTTCCGCCTTGAAGCAAGTCCGATCCAGCTCCACCATAAACATTCATGGCATCACCACCAAAGTACATTACGTCGTCATCAGCACCCAAATCCACAAACCATCTGCCCAGTGAAGGATTCCACTTGGTAGAAAAGTACTCGGCAGAAGAGACTGAACCATACCGCGTCAATTGCGACTGAAAAATCGCAATTCCTCCCGCCCCAGGATTATCGGGATCTTCAAGGTAAGCTTTAAAAATCGGCGAAAGAGTAAGCTCGTGCAATTGCTCTTTTGTCAGGAAATTTTCGAACGTATCGACGAAAAATTGTGTTTCCGCTTGATTCAGGAATGATAAGCCGGTGATCTGAACTGACGTATCAATAAGCGTTAAGTCACCACCTCCAAGTCCAAGAAAAATATCACCCACATTGAGGGCCACCGCTCTATCGGACGATTCGGAACCCAAAGCAATAAGACTGTCCGAGGCTGTATCCAAGACAAAGTCTGTAGCCTGATCTTTTTTAGCCTGCATCAAAAATCCTGAATCGCTTACAACCCTCAACTCTGCACGTCGAACATCATCTTGAATTGAACTCATTGACCATGGTGATGCCGCATTGCCCGATGCATCCCTTGCGGTTACGAAATAATCCTTCAACACCAACCCAGGGCCAACAAATCTTTCATCAGAAGCAATCAGAGGGAGAATGGTAGGGTCACCAGCCACTGAAAAATTATCTCGTAACCAATTGGAGATAACCGAACCTGAAAGTTTCAACGTATCGATTTCCGCAAGCTTCAAAATAGGAGCATCCAAATCAATGTTCACTTGTCCTGCATAGCGCTCTTGAGAAGCATTACCAGCACGGTCCACTGATCTGTAATACACATCGTAAGCTCCTGACTTATCCACGGAGTTGATGTTCATCCATTCAGTCACGGGACGCTCAGAGATCGGAAGCGACACATCTACCATTTGATACTGAACCCACTCGGTTAAAGAATCATGGGAACGGTCATAATCCAACAATGGCAATGCGCGGCCATTGAATTCGAGAAATCCAGACACAATTTTCGAGTCTGGTGCAGTTGTATCCAATATGTGGTTGATGCGTAAAATATCCGAATTATTCCCCGCGCGATCTGTTTGGTAAGCTACTAACGTGTAATCACCATCCACGATGGGCTTGACTGGATCCACCACATACAAAAGTGGGTCAACCGCATCTCCTGTCCGTATCCACTGGCCGAGAGTCACCACTGTCGATTCATCATATTCACTCGAATATCTGGCTTGCAATGGATCCAAAGCCAAAGAAGACGTGTACTTGTCGTAACTGTAAATGCCTGTATCAAGTAGCAATGAGGCATCCTCTTGAAGAAGTGCCACAGGTGCCACATTGTCATAAACAAAGTCGAAATACGCGACATCAGAAAAATTACCAGCCAAATCCATTTGCCGGTAATAAAGACGCATGTCATGACCATTGATGGCTTCTCGGTCAGAAATATTTGGAAACTGCAGCCATGAAATGGTATCGGCAGCGGCCAACGCCCCAGCCGAATCGCTACGAATTATTTGAAACTGGGGAATGAGCGCTGATCCAACAGCTTCCTGATTCAGGAAAAAAGCATCTTCCACTTCAATTCTGGAAGCGTAATTCTTCTCATCGGGTTCAAAGTATGGCGAAGCAAAAATCTTTACAGGTGAAATATTTTCAACTGTCTGAAGCTGCGGTCTCAAAGTGTCCAAGTTCAATGCCAAACGGAAAATATTTTCAGAACTGTTCGCTTGGGGTTTGATAAAAATCGTGTTAATGCCTTGAGACAAGTTCAAGCCATCTGGCGTCGAATACCAAGTCTCTGGTAACCAAGACTCCTGTGAACCCACCAGGCGATTTGCAACCCCATAAACATAAGACTGCACACTGCCTGAATCGGGCAGAGAAAATCGCCAATCCGAAGTCACATGGTCAACCCCTGAGATCCCTGTATCCTGGCTCAATCTGACAACATCCCCATCCACCCATGAACGGTTCAATGTCACCAATTCATCGACAATAGTGCGCAGTCTGGTCAGATTAATTTCAAGATCGCTCTGATGTCCGATCTCCAGCAAAATCGATTGGATATCGGCCGATGAAGCCAGATAGGCAGACACATCTAATTCAGCCAAAGGATTGGCACTCGCCTCTTCAAGTTTGGCCAATACGTTCACGGCCAGTGACTCCAACAAAGATGATTTGCTCAAACTGTCTTCATAAAACAGAAAAACGCTGCTGAATAAATTGGACAAAGCGACTGCTTTTCCTTGCAACGCCAACCCAACCTTGGATTCAGCGACAGAAGTGGAGGCAGCAAGCGCCACATAATCCACAGTCGGAGCCATTCCAAACAATTGAGCCACTTTTTGAGAGGCCGTGGCAGCATCCAATTGTCCGGAGTGCACCAACCCATTGACCAGTGTTGTCAAAGGCGTCACATTGACAACGCCACCGCTCATCGAAGACGACAACTCCAGCTGACCTTTGAAGTCAACACGTCCGCCAGAAGCAGTTTTGTAATAAGTGGTCAAGACATCCGGATTGAACACACCGATGGCTCGGAGTCGCTCCTGTGCACCTTCTTTTTCCGCGTCAGAAAGCATGTTGACCGGCTTCACGATCAAATCACCACTTGACGTTCCGGGCAAAGTAAACCGCCCAGAGATATCGGTCAAAGCCACATTTTCATTCGCACTGAGCAAGCCGTCTTGATTGGCGTCCTGAAAAACCAATGCATTCACCAGATAGCCATTGATTGCACGACCTTGTATGGAAGGTATCGGCGGTGCATCAGGTGATTTTTGGTCAGGCATTGGCTGCGACAGCAGCTGCGACTCATTTTGCCCTCCAGAGTCCTCTGCAGCCGCTCCGCCAACGCCTGCCGAGGGACCATACATCGTAGAACATCCTCCCAAGGCCACACCGCTCAACAATGCCAGCCAAAGGCCAGCATCCGTCTCAGCAAGTGAGACGGAACGCTTTTTACGGATATTCCTCAGAGGGCGCACAATCGACTTCAGCTATCGGATTTCACGACTTTCTGGTCTGCTGCTCCACCGCGGTTGAGCAAGCCCTTCTCCAGCAAATCAGCGGCCACCTTGTTGCACGTATTGGCCAAATCGGTGAAGCCACTGATAGGCAAGAAAATTTCCGCTGTCACTTCAGGCTCAACAGCTTTGGCATCCTTGTCAACTACAGGTCTCAAAGTACCCAGACGAAAACGAACAACGCCATTGATGATCTGTGCTGACATGACCGTATCGGCAAAAATATTTTGCATCTATCTCTCCTTGAATGAATTGTTGGTGATGTCGGTAAAAGGCTTGAACAAATAATTAAAGAATGTTCTTTTCTCAGTCACGATACCCACCTGAGCCACCATACCCGGCAAGATCGCCAATGGCTGACCGGATTTATCCAGAATTTTTTCAGAACTGTTTAAACGCACTGTGTAAAAACTTTCACCCTTTTCGTTGGTGATGGCATCAGGAGAAACCGACTTCACCACCGCCTCGAAGGTTCCGAACAATGCGTAATCGTAAGCCGTGATCTTTGCCTTGGCCTTCATCCCGGGTTGAACAAAAGCCACATCCGAAGGCTTGAGTTTGGCCTCAATGACCATTGGGCCATCCAAAGGAACAATTTCAACCAATCCATCACCCGGTTTCACCACGCCGCCTGCCGTCGTCACAAAAACGCGACCAATCACACCATCAATCGGCGAATGAACCTCTGTCCGACGCACCTTATCACCCAGACTGATCAGCAAATCCTCCTTGGCCTTGATTTCGCTGGATATCCTGTTGTATTCAGCCAATGCTGCTTCCCGCTGCTCACGAACCAACTGCTTCTTTTCCGCCAATAAACGCTCAGAGCGAAGCAGCTCTGTTTGCGGCTCAAGACCCTCTTTGGTCAAGCCTTGAATGATGGCGTGCTCTTTCTCGGCCAACTTCACAAATTGTGAAAGTTGTGCAATTTTTTCCTGACGAATCGCGTATTCGGCCAATTCAGACTGAATCACCTCAGGCACGACCAATGCCAGCTCGGGAGAAAAACTGGGAGATCGCTGATTGATCTCAGCCAACAAACGCGCTGCGCGCACCTTGAGTGTGCTGTTTTGCTTTCTGGAGCTTTCCAGATCACTGCTGTACTGCACCGAATTTAACCTGAACAGCAATTGCCCCGCGTTCACCTGATCACCCGACTTGATCAAAATCTCGGTCAGTATTCCACCCTCCAGATTTTGCAATGTCTTGACGTATTCAGAAGGAATGACACGCCCATCAGCATTGGCAACAACATCCATCTTGCCCAACGCCATCCAAACCACCAAACAGCCCATCAAAGTGGCTATCACGCTCAACTGCCGACCATATCGAACAGGATCTTGATCCATCATTGCCCCGCTCTCTGATGGGCTGCCTGCAACTTCTGAATCACCTGATCTCGCAGGCCATATTCAATCAACTTCCCACCCTCAATGACCGCAATCTTGGTGGCTAAACGCAAAGGGGCAGGTCGGTGGGTCACAAACAGCACAGTCTTCCCGGCCAGACATTCAGACAATTTGTCAATGACCGCCATTTCAGTGGCCTGATCCAGGCCCGAAGTCGGCTCATCCATGATGATGTGAGACTTTTCTTCATACAACATACGAGCGATCGCCAACAAACGACGCTGACCGCCTGACAACTTGTTGCCGCCCTCCCCGACTTCGGTGCTCAACCCGTCAGGTAATTTTTTAAGAACCTCATCGAAACCACTTTTTTCACAGGCACGAATGATGTTCTCTCCATCCACCAGGCCTGACTTCAGGGTGATATTGCGTGCAACGGTATCGCTGAACAAATGCGTGTCCTGGAGCAATATCCCGAACCGAGCCAAAAAACTCCCACGATCCAAATCACGGATATCCACGCCGCCCATGCGAATATACCCAGAAGAAACCGGAACAAGTCCTAACAACGACTTGATCAAGGTCGTTTTGCCCGAACCCGTTTTACCCAAAATGGCCACGCGATCACCAGGCTCGATCTGCATGGACAGGTTTTCCACCGTTGGCGATTTAGATCCGCTGTATGAAACAGTCACATTTTCAAAAGACAATTCCGCAGGAATTTGAGCTGCGTCGACAGAACCGCGAGAGTGAGTTTTCTTATCACCATCAAGAATTTGGCTGATGGACTTGTAGCTTTGAATAGCTTGCGACAGGCGAGTCAGCAAATTAACAACTTGCGAAAAAGGTGCAATGGCTCGACCCGCCATCAGTGTGGCAGCTACCAAAGCCCCCGTTAGGGAGGAAACCAGAACCCCCACACTGATCAACGCAATCTGATTGAACTGGGTAATGAAGTTGACCCAATTGGTGGCCCGATTAGAAACCGATTTAGATTGCAGCATTTTTTCATTTTGTGTCAAAGTTGCAGCCTGCCACTTCGAAGCAAAAAAATCATCTTTGCCGAGACAATTGATGGTCTCTTTAGCGCCTAAGCATTCGAACATGATCGACTGCTTCCCATGGACCAAACCCTGCACTTTCTTCGCCGAATCACGCATAAACCGGTGAGAGAACCAGCCTAAGATCAACAATGCAGCAATGGAAAACAGAGGCACGAGAACAAGATAGCCAGACAAGAGAAAAATCATCCACAAAAAAAGCAAGGCGAACGGAATATCGACAAACGTCGTGATGGTTGCAGCCGCCAAGAACTCCTTGAGCGAATCGAACTCTCGAACAATCGAAGCACTAGCGCCCGAATTGGAGTGTGTTCCTGCGCTCTCCCTGAGAATGATTTCACGAAACAACTTTTCAGAGATCACCACATCTATTTTTTTTCCTGCGAAGTCGAGCAACTCAGAACGAATTTGCCGAACAAAATAGTCCAACAACAACATGATGACCACACCCACCAACAATGCAGTCAACGAATCGATGGCACCGTTGGGCAAAATACGGTCATAAACGACCATTGAAAAAAGGGAAACACTGAACGCGAAGGTGTTGGCCAGCAAGGAAGCCAATGCGGCATATTGATACATCTTGCGCTGGGCATTAATTTCACCCCAGAACCATGCGCCAGATTTTTCAGAGCTCATCATGAACCAGGTTTCGGATCCAAGGTCTGCTCAGATACCCGGAAAAAATGCGTCATCAGCTGATTTGTGATGTGCAGATAACGGTAATACGCAATAGAGACATCGAACCAATTGTCAATCAATTGCCTCACGTTCTCGCTCAGATCGTCTTCAGCTCGTTGCATATCCTGCAATGAACCACGACTCACCTCAAACAACTTCGACGTCGCTGCAAAAGACGCCAAACTTGCATCAACACCCGTTTTTCTAAGCTCCAAGGAAGAGAAGAGATTATTGGCCTCGCTCACTGCCCGCAAAAGAGCTGTTCTCAAGCCCTTTTGCTTTGACGCCATTTCAGAGCGTGCCTGCTCCAAACGGGCAGTGGCCTGCGCCATGCGGGCGGTATCGGCACCACCAGAATAAAAATTATGTGTCAGGGTAATCAAAGTCGAATAGTCGGCGCTTCTTGCACCAGCACCTTGATAAGCACGATCGGTACGTGACAACTCCATTTGCACCACAGGCATTTGGCTGGCCTTGACGGCAACCACATCCAATGTCGAGGCATCCAAAAAAGCCTGCGCCTCGATCATCAAAGGATGCTCACTCATGAATTGATCGAACCCTTCGGCTGTCATCGCGACGCGCTGTCCGACAGTGGGCAAAACCAAGCCCTCAGGCAATTTGAATTCCTGCAAAACCACATTTGCATTGTTCAACTGAATGCCAATCTGCTGCAGGTTAACCCGACTGTCATTGACCTTCATGTCCGATCGGGCAATGTCATAAATGGTGCCAGAGCCGATCTCGAAACGCCGCATGATCTTGCGAGCGGTCTCTTTACGTTGAACCTCAAAATGGTTCACCCACAATTTTTGAATCTCATAACGCTGCTTGTTCATCGCAGCCTCAAGCAGCGAGTAGATTAACTCTGACCTCTGGATATACGATCTCGCAGTTTGAGCATCCACTTTCTTTTGAGCTGATCGCCAACTGTTGCTTTTGGATTCACCGTCAAACAACAATTGTTTGACAGCGATCTGGGTACTCGCAGAGGTGTAGGAACTCGACCGCGAACCGGATATCGGATTGGACCCGTAGGCCCGCAATCCATAGTCCACTCCACCAGAGATCTGCGGTCGCAAAGCTGATCTGGATTCGTCTGCACTGGCCTGGGCAAAATCGATACCCGTCACAGCCGCCGTCCATTCCGGATGCAAAACAACAGCCTCGGCTATCGGTTTGCGGACGAGATCGACCATACCCTCAGCCAAAGGGACGACCTGCGCGGACTGCTTGATCAAGCCAGCAATTTTTACGACAGAGATCGCATCGTCACGTCGATCCTTGAGCAACTGGTCCATCAACTGCTGCGCACTGCGGGGGACTCCAGCAGAAGCATCCAATTGTTGTGCCAGCGCCAAAGCGGGCAGTAAAGACACAAGACCCAATGACCAGCAAACGAGACGCGCTTTTCCGAGGCCACTCACCTCGGAAAACAAGCCCCTCATCCAATCACCATCATGCTGCATGTGCCTGGTGCAGGTTGATCAAGTCAGCAATACTCAGCTGATAGCCATCCATCTCAATCATCTCAGAGCGTGTGGTGCCGTAACTGGTTTCTTGGTAATTGCCGTTTTCACCACTGCCACTGACGATAGGCAACGGAGGCGACACCAGCTGACTAAGCGCCACACCCGAATTTGACAAACGCGCCTCCACCGACAGTGACCCCAGATCGGCCGCATTGAAGGTGGACAAGATGTCATCCTGTGCCGCTGCAAAGTCAACCATTCTGGCCGACTTGTTCACGCCAACAACATCCAGGAAGTTGTCGAAAATCTCGACCTTGTCTGCACCTGAGCCGCCAAACAAGTTGATCTTTCCGGAGTTACCAAACAAGGAGAATGTATCGTTGCCCGAACCACCGTTCATGGTCAAGCTGTCGCGTACACCTGCGGCGGTCAAAGAGCCCGTCACACCCGTAGCAATGAGATGGTCCTGACCACTGCCACCATACAAATAATCAGAACCCGCCAAATTAGCTGCTGCATAGGCCACATTGTCCAAGGTGATACCGTGTGTGGTCGCCGTACCATTGGAAGTGATGTCCAGAGCAACGCCCATCTTGGCATTGGCCGCGGTATTCGCAAACCTCACATCGACGGTGCCATCCGAGTTCACGCCTCCGCGAATCACATACAAAGGGCTGGTTTCGGTCAAGGCGACACCAGCTACAGAAACACCCGTACCACCTGTGGCCCTGTAAATAACCTTGTCACCGGTCTCGAATTCAAAATTTGCAGCGCTATGAAAACGGAAGGCGTCCGTGCTCAAATTGAATTCGGCAAATACTCCATCATCAGGGGTGTGCTGCAAAGCTGCGATCCGGTGCGATGACCCGCCCAACAGCACGTCATTACCTACCCCCCCTACAAGCATGTCTGAGCCGTTGCCGCCAAAAACAATGTCGTTGCCTGCCAAAGAACTGATGACGTTATTACCCCTATTACCGACAATCAAGTCACTGAGCGCAGAGCCGTTCACGTTCACATTGGCAGTGCCCAACACTTCCAGCGCATTGACTTGCGTGCCAAAGAAGCCGCTGTCCAACTGGCTGGTCTTCACGGCACCTGTCATGTTCACAACCAATTGGCTGGTGGTGTTGACAACGCGGTTCGCGCCTTCCTCAAAGGCCACACGCAAACCACCAGATACAAAAACTGTTGTGTCCATGTTCAATGCAGCACGAGTTGTACCCGCCAAGGCACCTTCTTTCGTCTCGGCTACAAAGATCACGTCACCACGGTTAGCGTACTGCATAGCTTGGTCGACAGACTCGTAAGCGCTCGAACCTGCCACCCGCACCGTGACCTCTTTGCCTGCGTTATCGAACAGTCGAATATTCTCCACATCCACCAATTTGAAGCCCGCATTGGTGATCGCAGAATTGCCTGTAAACCACTGAGGTCCGGTCGTCGTCTGCGCCATGATCTCCAGTGCATGAGAGCCCACCAAAACATTACCCGTTGTGATCGGTGCGACTGTGGTCGAATTCAACCACGACCCAATGTGCTTGAGCGCCATGTCGACATCGGCCACCTTCAGGTTCACTGTGTCGTTGGTCGATCGCCCGTACAGTGTGGTGTAAGCCATGCTGCGCGCCGTGGTATCGTAAGTCTCCGTGATGGGCGGCAAGAAGTTGCCCGAATTTACAACGCCATTGCTAAAGCCCAGTTCTTCAGCTTGGAAGTAGACCGTGGTTCCGTCCAGCCTATTAGTGGCTACCATCACCCTGTCGAGCACACCAGAATCCCAGGCAAATGGATCCGAGGTGGTGGGCAAAGTGGGATATTTTTCGGCCAAAAATTCTTTGGCTTTGGCCACCTCGATGCTGCTGAAGCTCCACTGGTCTGACACATACGTACCGTCTGACTGCACGCTGTAAGACCCACCCATACCCAGCTGGTCAACACCAGCACCACCCGACACAAACAGTTGCTGACCATAGTTGCGGATTGACAAGAAGTCATTGCCGCCACCCAAGCCGATATCCTGGTCGCCGCCCATCGTCACCACATAGTCGTTGCCTTCGCCCATCAAATAGGGTGAAGTCGTTGCATCCTCGAACAGCAGCGCCGCGTCAGCATTTGCCGTCATCGAGACTGCCGTCGGGTTGGCCGTGATGGATTTACCCTCTTCAGTGATCTGCCCCCAACTCGAATTGGTCATTGACAAATTAACGGACTGGTCAGCACCCCAGTAGTTGCTATCGCTCGTGACACGGACCTGCATCACCAGGTTCTGCGCAGCGCTGTTAGCGCCCTCGTAAATGCTGTAAGTGGCGTAATTCTTATACGAGTTCGCCGATGCGCCTGCTTCCGTATTTTTGACCAGGGTATAACCCTCTGCGTCAACGAATTTGATGGAGTCAAAACTGTCGGCATTGGTGATGTCTATGTACTGAACACTGCCATACTTCTGGGCCAGCTTGGATACACCAATTTCAACCTGGTCCACTTGGTTATCGCGTGAGCCCCACTGCTCGCCCAGGTTAATCTCGATACGCTGGTTAACGTCTGCACTCACGCCTTCCACGAACACCTTGTCCTGACCACTGCCAGCTGTCAGCGTCAACTCGACCGCCGATGTACCCGATGTCTGAACCAGGATGTCGTTATAACCGGTCATCGCGTAAGAACGAGCTCCCACATAGGCCGATTCCGCATAGTCCACTAAGCGGTCAAAACCCAAAGCACGCTTGTCAACAATGCCGTTGACATACAAGATGCCCGTTCTAGCGACAGTCGAGGGTTGGTCATCGTAAAGATCGCCGTAATTGATCGAGAAAGCGGCATGACCTTGGCTGCTGGCCAAATCACCGACCCCATAATCCTGGCCCGCATTGAACTCCTGCACATTGGTCTGCGCATTGAATGACAGCGTTGTCTGATCAGTGATCTTGCCGTCCACACGGATAGCCATTCGTGAAAATTGCCCAGCGTCGTCAGCAAATGTGACATAGCCACCAGACACCACCCCAGAGTTGTAAACACCGTCGACAACCCCAGATGTGGACACAATGTGTTCAAGCTTGGACCCTGAAGTTTGTGCGTCTGATGCTGTTATCGGATTGGCTGGGCTTGCACTGGTGGTCTGCAGACGAACAGTGCCTCCTGTCACGGCTGTGATCGTGTAACGGACACCGTCCGTTAACCCCGACACACCCTCGCTACCAGCACGGTAAATGACCGTGTCACCCACACTCCAGCCGCTCGTATCCGATACAGAAATATCGCCACCAGCAGAAGCGTTGGTAATTTGGGCTACGTCATAGAGCGTTGCGACCAGCTTTTGCGATCCACCTGTGCCCGATGTCGCAAAGCTGATCTTGTAATCAGACGAGTCAAAGAAACGCGTGGCCTGTTCAAGATACGCAGTGCCAGTGCCAGCCATCAAGCCAGACAAATTGATGCTCGAGATCTGTGCCGGCGCAGCCAATGTGCCAGGCGATACCGCAGAGCTCAAGTGGTACTGGTCATAACCAGCCGACGCATCGATACGATACTCGGCAAACGCGCCCATACCATCGGCCGCCAGAAAAAATCTGTCTGTGAAATTGGTGGTACCGAAGTTCAACCGTACGTTGTCATTGAACTCATTACCCGTGCTAACGTTAAACGTATCGACGGTGCCGTAGCCATCACGCATCCGCCCGGTGTTGAAGCTGCCGGCCAGCTCCGTGCCGTTCCAGGTTTTATTTTGTCCAGAAAAATTGACAAAAATGCCCGATGTCTCCCCTGAAAACTCAGATCCACTTTCAATTCGTAACTCATTCCAACCGGAATAATTTTTGGCCGCCACGTTCCAGGTATCTGCTCCTTTTGCGGCATTGATCGACAGGTTATTGGCACCGTTGTAATTGATGACATCATTGCCTGTAGTCAACAAAAAAGACTCAAAACCACCATAGACGTCAGTCGCGGCGACGGTAGAACGCAAAACTGTTACGTCGTAATCACTTACTTTTTGAAAGGATGAACCTGCTGGCAAAACGTAACCCGATGTGAAGGTCACCACTGAGGCAGGATTTCCTTCATAACTCACTTTGATTCTGTCGCCAGAAACCTCCGATACCGTATAACGGTTTCCATTGGCCAATTGGCCCGAACCTTGAGAGCTGGATTGAAACCAAACCGAGTCGCCCTGGACGAAGCCATGGTTTGGGCCAAGTGTTATGAAATGGGTTCCGCTTGTGTCAACTGCAGATAGATTGACAGCAGCAACTGCAGCACCTGTACCCGTAAAATTACCCGTACTTAACGTCACTCCCACCGGGTTATTCGGGTTGGCAGATCCATTATTCACAAGGCCTGATTTGCCATTGAGCATGATGCCCAAATCACTGTACTGGACATCATCCCACCAGTTGCGCAAACCCGTATCTGTCTCTTTGACAGTAATGCCCGAGGCGGCATCCAGATCTACGGACAACTTATATTCAACATCCGGAATCAACGATGTGAAATTAGTCCAGACGTTGCCTGGTGTAGGTGAACCAACAGAGCCCGCCAAGTTGAGGTACTTGCGCCCACTGTCCAATGCACCCGCATCCACCTTGATGTCCGCCTCCAACGCCTGCAAGGGCTGGTTTGGAACACCAAACAAGTTCGACTGACCACTGATCGTATTGAAAATGAATTTATCAAAACCACCCGATGCCAATGACCCCACCGAGGTACCGTCATACACAGCAGTCATAGCTGTGGATGACAGCATCAGGTCATCGTTGACGTAGAACTGCCCCAAGTTTTTACGGTCCGAATCGCTGATCAGTCCCGTGTATCCGGCGAATTCCGTGATCGTTTCACGAACATACATAGCACCCGTTCTGGTGCCCGCGCTGGCAGCTGAACCAGCCGTCGTGATGTAAGTGCCCGCGTTATCGATGACTGCCGCCAAAACAGGCACGGTAGAACCTGTCGGTGTCTGCCAAACCTCGACCTTGCCCGTGTCGCCTTGATTGAACGAATTCCACTCCACGCGCAGCGGATTACTTCGCTGGTCATAGGCGGTCCAAATCGGAGTGTTACCAGAGGACAGTTCAAACTGCGGAAAGAACAATGACGCTGCACCGCTGAAAACATCTGTGGCCTTGAACACCAATGTGTCGTTGCCGCCGCCCAACGTGTCGATGGTGTATGTGCCGAATAAAAACGGAGCAGCACCTGAAGCGGTGATCGACAAGTTGTAAGTATCGTCCCCTGTCGTGCCTGAATACAGGTAGGTTGCAGGCAAAGTTCCTTGGGTAAGGTTATAAACAGCCATGGCAGCTCCTTTGATTTAATCTAATTACCATCATTGTGATAATAGTCATATTAGTTGTCAAACAAAAAATCAGTTCAAACAGATACCAAATAGTTATTTGAGTACTTTATTATTGTTTTCTTTAAATTTTTCTAAAAATTTATCGTCTGCCTGGATCCAAGCCAACTTGCACACATGGCATCCATTGAACTGCGAACTGACATGCATACCCGCATGCACGGGTATGACAATGGCTTATGACTCTCGATAAGGTCGGCGGTTCATCGCGACCAGCAGCGCTATCATGAACAAGAAGAAATGACTTTCTCTTGAACTGAACAAAGGTGAATTGATCATACTGTCCACCAGCAAAATACTGGTCAGGGACACCAGCAACACCTTGGCTTGGGCATGGTCAGAGCGCATGGCTACCCGGTAAAGCGACAGCAGCAGCGCCGCGTACAACAGCACCCCGATCAGCCCATGATCCGCACCAAAGAATAAAAACTGGTTGTGTGGATGCCAACGGAAAGTGTCGCACCACTCCGGCTTCTCCAAAAATCGGCACACTTCGGTTTGGTAAGCGCCTGTACCGTGCCCCACCATTGGGCGTTCTGCCATCATCTTCGGCACGGTGCGGTAGTTGTAAGCCCGATGCCCAATGGACGACATCACATCCACATCGCGCTTGGCAAACTCTGTCCAACCCAAAGCAATCCGCTCACGCATCACGCTCGACGACGCCAACACCCCAGCCACCAACAACACCAGCACCGGCAAACCGATCCACAGCTTTTTACCGCCCCAGCGCACCAACATCCAGGACACCAGGCCCGCCAACAGCAACACCACCCCTGTTCGACCCGAAGACAAATGGGTGATGCTGACCACCCCCAACGCCGCCACCAGCAACCAAACCAGACTCATTCGGCCAAGCCACGGGCGCTGCACTTTGGTCAAGGCAAACACCACCAAAAAAGACACCATCACGTTTTGCGTGATGTAGTCACCAAACACATGGTGCGACAAAGCCCAGCCAGGCGTCTTGGTCGTTGACCAAGGCAACACAAACCACACATTCAGCCAGGTGGACGCCAAGATAAACAGCATGGCCCCCA
>JACCDX011691377.1_pt1 | contig 15275 bp, 5 predicted proteins | sample 7449681 | NCBI WGS metagenome assembly JACCDX01 (sample SAMN15323450, study PRJNA562643) | freshwater metagenome | isolation source: river surface water | place: USA:Blue River Watershed | collected 2017-08-18
CGTTGGTGTTAAGTGACTTGACAACTTCTACTAATACATTTGATTATCTGCATATCTATCCAATAACCATAACTGCCGGTTCTCATATTCTTAAAATGGAAGGTTATAACACTGGACAAAAGGCAGGATTTGGTTGTGAGATTTTTGACTTGGATAATAGACCTACAGGTACTAGTGTGGTAGATTTCTTAAACGCTCAGACTAGCTACGATAACCTCAACGTAATCTTTACTACCAGAAACGTAACACAGTTTTCTTCTAATCTCTACAGCTGCCCTGCAGGGTATGGGTTAGCTAATCCTACATGTAACGAGCCTATATGTCAAAGAGTTACTACTGCAGCTTCTGTATTTGATACCAAGCCTCCTGTAAAGGTTGTTGTAAAGGATAAGATCTACTGCAATTTTGATAACGGTAACTGCTGGGAAAACGCAAGCTGGACTATATCATACGATCCTAAAAATCAAATGTGGATTAGTTTTCATGACTGGATTCCTACGTTCTTGCTTCCAAGCAGAAATCATTTCATGAGCGTAAACTTTAACTCTATATGGAAGCATAACATACGTTGTGACAAGTACACTAACTTCTATGGTATAGACTATCCATTTGAAGTGGAGTTTGTATCAGCTACCGGTCAGATGGTTAACTCCATGAGAAACATAGAGTACCTGCTGGAAGCATACAAGATGCATAACGAGTGCCGGGATAAGTTCCATGTACTGGATTCAAACTTTGACCAGGCTATTGTATATAACTCAGAGCAGATCTCTGGTCTTCTTGAACTGGAACTAAAAAGTAAGACTAATCCTGTAGCACTGTTAAGCTATCCTCAGATACGTACTCAGTCTATAGGTATCAACTACTCTAAGGAAGAACAGAAACACAGATTCAACCAGTTCTGGGATATTACGCGTAACCGTGGGGAGTTCCAGGGAGCAAACGTACCGATGTTTAACACAGAGCCAAACGGATACAAGTTCCAGATAAACCCTGTTTATGTGAACTATAACAAACCTCCTCTGGAGCGTAAGAAGTTTAGACATAACGTTAGCAAGGTGTTCTTAAGAAAACTTGTTAGTAATGATACAAAATATCTGTTTAAGATGTCTAACCAAAAGATTCTACAAAGTCCTAGATAATGAATAAGCTGTTACAACATATTATGAATGCAGGTGGTGTATCAGATAAATTTCTGGTTCATTACAATAACGGAGTACCTCTTACTAAGAAACCTCTTGTAAAAGCTCAGAGAGGTATTGAATACGTAACGGTGGATGGTAAACGTATGAGAACAGATTCTCCTGAATATAGAGACGTTTATCAAAAAGGTATTGGAAGATGGGTTGGTGATGAATTTGTTAGCAGTACTAAGACATTACCCGAGGTGGTAGTTACAAGTAAAATAAAAAAGAACAGTCTTGGGGACTACTCTAACACTTTTTATAAACAGAATCCTTTTGAGACTTTTTATAACAATAGGTATGATGAGATAAAACGTGATTTTACTAGTGAACCTAGGTGGGCACAAATTTCAGTAGGCGGATGGGATAAAGAAAGCAGACAAGAAAAAGTTCGTCAACAGATTAAAGATGAGTACCAGAATAAGTTTAATGAGTATGTAAGTCAAAGACTTCTAAGCAGATCTCCTCAAAACAATCAGTCTAGAAACCAGTGGTTGTCAAATAAGAACTTTAGTAACAGAGAACTTGACATTCTTACTACTGGTAGCGGGAGTAAACTTCCTCAGCCTAATTTGTATGCCCAAGGAGTTCAAGGCTTGTATAATACAGCAGATATGCTAACGTTTGGAAAACTTCCTGAGTTGGCAGTGCCTGGTGTAGCAGAATCTGAGGTGGCTAACTATAATAATCCCTTATTAACGTTGGCTCCACTCAGCGTACCTGCTAAGATGGTTCAGTCTGCCTATAGAAATAACTATTCATTTAGTGATGCATTAGCCGGTAAACCTAATGATGCAAGTTTAGCAGAAGATATTATAACTGATCCTTTTACGTGGGCTACTCTTGGAGGAAAGTCTACATTAACGGCTGCAAATAGGCTTGGTAGATTGGCAAGTAAATATATGCCAACACCAAGACGTTTTTTTAATGCTGCTAATCCCGTTTTAAATGAGTCTGCTAGTCTAACTGAGAGAGCAACTGCAGCAGCTGAAACAATTAACTCTGAGGGAAGTAGGATTATAGACAGGCTTAGAAGTCCTGAAGGTATGCGGAGGATGAGAGAGATGTTTAAAAAAGCAGATCCTAATCTTACAGATGAACAGCTTGAGTATACTATAGAGAATAGATTAAGAGAAATGGAAACAGCTAGGGATTTTAGCTGGCCAAAAATGTATTTAGAATTTGGGGACAAACCTGCATTTAATAAATATCTAGGTGATATACAGGGAAAGATATTTCCTAAGAGTAACGCTCATTTTAGTCCTGAAAATGTTTCTCCTATAGCTCCGCAGCCGAGCTCTGCCCCAAAAAATATGGTTTCTGAAACATTTACTCAGCCTCCAACTGAATTGGTTATTGATCCTAAGACAGGTACAATAGAGTGGACTAAGTCACTTAAAAATATTAGAAAGCCTCATGCGTATGAGAGTTTTGTAAGCCCTCATTTTGATCCTGGACAAATAGCTTTAGGTAAAGGGTTAGAGTTAAATAAGAACGTTGCTGCTCATGAGTTTATGCATGCTTTACAAGGAAGTGGTGTTACTCCGGTTGATGAAGAGCTAAGATCCCTAATTAAAGTAAACAACCCATTTGATAAGATCTGGAACGTTGCAGCAAGAGTAGACCCAGAACTAAGAAGAGATTTTAGGTATTTCCAAAAAGGATCCGGTAGAAAAGAACCTTATCCATTTATGGAAGAGCTTAGAACTAGAATGTTAAACAGAGGTATTATTTCTGATGCATATGAAAACATAACACCAGGTAAACTTTTTAGAGCACGTTTGGATGCTTTAAAACAAGGTGATACAAACTTTAAAGAAGGTACTCGTTTAATTAAGTTTGTAGCTCCCTGGAAGTATGGCAAGCTAGCGGATATTATGAATAATGCTCCTGCAATAATTCCAGGAGTAGGAATAGGAGCAGCAGCACTTGCCGGTAGTTCAGATACAGAAAATAATCAGCAGTTTAAAAAAGGAGGTCCTATTGTAGATCCTTTTGGTCAATGGGCACACCCTGGTAAGAGAACTATAGTTCCTACGTCTGACGGACGTATTACTATGAAGGATGTTTCCTATCCTGTATATGGAGAAGATGAAACCGGTTACGGTCAGATGATGTATCCAGGCGGTGAGTATCAGTTTCCTGGTCAGATAGTAGATGAGATTCCTATGGTGGGTCAGATGATGAACGGTGGTCAACTTAGAAAGTTTCAGGGAGATAAAGCAGGTAGTACAACAGGGCAACCTGATATAGCAGCTGCTAAACAGTTTTTGACAGACTGGAATAATTCACCTATGGCTAAGCAGATGTTATACAATAGTGTGGATAAAGATGATCCTGTTGGAATAAACTCTATATATGCAGATCGTTTACGTACAGCAAGAAACACTTTACTAAATCAAACTCAGGTAAACGTAAGTAACTTTAAAGATTTTAATAATACTTTAAAGAAGAATAACATGAAGCAGGCTAGTAATCCTGGTGTAGGTACTGCTGCTTTTACTTATCAAAACAAGGGTATAAGTTTTTGGAATACTCCTAATCATATAGATGGGTATATAAAAAATCCAATGGCTGTATTTGACTACTTCAACTCAAAAGATAATAGTAAGACTGAAGAAGGTAAGAACCACATGTATTATCAAGCAAGTAATATCATACCAAGGAATAACTTTTCTATAGAGATGCATAATGAAGCTGATCCTGTTTCCTTGCATCGAACTTTGATACACGAGCTTGACCATGCTGCAAATGCCCAAGGTCATTTTATTCCTCGTAGTGATATTGATAAGATGGTAGAATATGCACATCTTGATAACAGAGGAAAGGTTAAAACCTTAAGTTCTTATCAGGGGTATCTTGCTGATCCTACTGAGACTAAAGCAAGACTAGCAGAACTTCGTTATGCTTCTAAGCAGCAAAAGCTTTATGATCCTTTTACTCAGAAAGCTACTATGAAAGTTATTCAAGATTATAAGTATCCTAAAAATGACGGGTATGATCCGTTAAAGGCTTTAAAAGAAGTGTATACTGACGAACAAATATTAGACATGCTTAATAGTATATCTAAAGCTCCGAATACTAGCGGTATACCATTAGCAAAGAGCGGTGGACAGCACGGTGGTCTTGACCGTTGGTTTGCAGAAAAGTGGGTTGATGTAAAGACAGGAAAAGCATGTGGTAGACAAGAAGGAGAAAGTAGAGCTTATCCAGCTTGTCGTCCTTCTAGAAGAGTATCATCCCAGACACCAAAGACTTCTTCAGAAATGAGTCCTGCTGAGAAGGCTAGGTTTAAGAAGACTAAGACTAGCAGTGAACGTATACCTTATAACCATAAGAAAGCACAATGGGGTATACAAGTATCTCAGCAAGACAGTGCACGCAATATGGCTAGTAAGTCAATGGACTATGAGTTTGACAGAGGTAGCCAGTTTGGTACAGGGTTATCTAACTATGGTAATCCTGCGTTAGGCTCTAATCCAACAAAACAGCAAGCTGTTGACTGGTATATGGCTAACATTTATCCAAAGACCACACCATACTTTAAGACTGCTATGGAGCAGAGTGAAGCTGGTGATTTCATCTATAACGCAGGTAGAGATCCTAGAATTTATATGCTTGACCAGTATATGAAGTCAGTAGGTCAGAAAGATGGTATTCCTAATAGAGGATCTTTTAACATAGATATGAACAGAGATCCTCAGGGATGGACTAAAAAGAAACCAGAACTAGATGCTTTGTGGAATCAGTACTATCCTGCTATTAGTAAATTAAGTGTAAACGATAGAAGAGTACTTCTTAATAAAGGAAGAGATTTTTACTATCAGAACATAAACAAAAAAGCTGATGGTAGTCCCTCGGATGCCTACTTTAATACCTGGTATGGCAGAATTTGGAACACCAATGACTATGCACCGTATATTCCTAATAACCCCAAGTTTAAGAAAAAATAATTATATTATATGGCTAACAAACCTAATAATCCTTCTCTCTGGTCTAAAGCCAAGTCTTTAGCTAAAGAAAAATTTGATGTCTATCCTTCAGCCTATGCTAATGGCTGGGCAGCTAAATGGTACAAGTCTAAAGGCGGTACTTGGCGTAAAGCAGAATACGGTATGGAAGTACCTATGGAAATGTATACGACACCTATGATGCCGATGATGGCAGAAGGTGGTAAACCTGAATGGTTGCTAGAAGCTCAGCTAAAAGCCCAGGGTTATTCTGGAAATACTCTGCAGCAAAAGATGTCTTCTATGGCACAAGGAGGAGAACCTCAGAACGAAGGCTTCCAGGCTTTACCTGAGTATGTACAAGCTAAGATCCTATCTAATATGGGATATGGTGGTATGACTTATCCATTTATGCAGCAAGGTGGTGAACCTGATGGTGAAATGGCTTTGGGTCAGATTAATGCAGCTTTAGAAAAGCTTGATAAGCTACGTCAGTTTATTAAACCAGAAAGTGATCTGGAACCATGGGTTAGCTCAAAGCTTACCATGATGGATCATTATGCAGACGCTGTGTCTGACTATATGGCCTATAACCCGGAAGCTCAGGAAATGATGATGATGCAGGAAGGCCTACCTATGGAGGAAATGAAAAACGGAGGTATTCCTCAACGTTACAAGAACATGGGCTTTACTAAAGTAGGTGCTAAGAAAAACAGTACACGTCCTGGTAAGAAATGGATGGTATTGGCCAAGAAAGGTGATGAGTATAAAGTAGTACATGGTGGATATGATGGTATGAAAGACTTTTCTCAGCACGGATCAGAAAAACGTAAAGATCGTTTCTGGGATCGCATGGGCGGTAAGAACTCAGCCAAAGCCAAGGATCCGTTTAGCCCGTTATACTGGCATAAGAAATTTGGTACCTGGGCAGAAGGCGGTGAGATAAATATGCCTGAGATGAAGAAAGGTGGTTCTACCTGGTCAGGTAACGCCTGGTATAAACAAGGCGGTCCTATTATAGGAGAAGAGATGGAAGTAACACCAGAACAAGCTGAGATGCTTCGTGCACAAGGCTTTGACTTTGAAATAATCTAATCTATGAAAATACGTATTACTAAAAAAGATTTACCTAAAGCACAGATGTGGAATAGCAATATTGGAAAGCCTACTATAGACCAGAATGGTTTAGTGTGGGGCTCAAATCCTAATATTGTTACCCAGTCTGAAATGACTTCAGCTTTTGGAGAATGTGGGCCAGGGTTGGTCTATAATGACATACTTCAAAGATGCATTACTCCGGAAGAGAAAGATATGTTAGATAAGTCTATAAAAGGTTTTGTAGACTGGAGAAGCGGTAAAGCTCCTAACCGAATGAAGAGTACAGGCAATGAAGGGAATGACTCTAATCCTATGGGCAGAGGTCCTGTAGAGAGAAGTAAACCTGTTCCACAACCCAAGAGTGCATACGCAAAAGGTTATGATTTTATAATAAACCCTATAAGATCACTTCAGAAGGGTCTTCAGAAACCTTTTATGCAAGACATATATGGGGCAGCATCTGTTATTAATGGGTTAACTGACCTGGCTTTACCTATAGCTACTTTCTTTGATAACAAGCAAAGGATAAAAGATGCTAGGATAAACGCAGAAATAAATAGATATAACAGCTACAATCCATCTCCAAAGTTTCGTGGGAACTGGACTATAAACGAAGGTTTGTTCAGACCTGATGACAGAGGAGTGAATGAAGGCATGTTTGGAAATAACTTCTTCGGACCTACTATGGCTATGTTCGGAGGTTTAATGTTAAAAGACACTACAACAGATACACCTATGAAAATACGTATCAAATCTATTCCTTCTATGGAGTATGGAGGTCAGTCAAACTTCGGACTTGATCTTGGAAGACGAAAAGTATATACTGACATGCCGGAAACAAAATCTGAGTCAGTATCTAGTACCATCAGTAAAGTACCTCGCCAGTTTGCTAATATAGAAGCAGAAGGTGGAGAAACTGTCTTTGGAGATCTTGACCAGGATGGTATGATGGAGCATATGAAGATTCAGGGTAAACGCCATACTCAGGGTGGGGTACCTCTTAATGTACCAGAAGGAAGCTTTGTGTTTTCTGATACTAAGAAGATGCGTATAAAAGATCCGCAGATACTTAGCCAATTTGGTGTAACGTATAAGTCCGGAGGAATTACTCCGGCTAAAATAGCCAAGAAGTTTGAACTAAATAAGTACAAAGCTATTCTGGAAGATCCTACCTCAGATTCTATAGCAAAGAGAACTGCTGAGATGATGATAAAAAACAATAGTGAGAAGCTTGCCAACTTAGCTATGGTACAGGAATCTATGAAAGGATTTCCTCAGGGACAACCTGCTGTAGCTGAGTCAATAATGGGTGCTACTAATATGGCTTATGGTGGTTATTATTTACCAAAGTTTCAGGGTGCTACTGGTTCAAGTACAGTAGGTTCTAAACTTGGGGACTGGGAAGATGATTATGCTAAATTATCAACTCTTTTGATGGACCCTAAGAATGCCGGTCTTAGAAAAGCAATGTTCCAGGAGTTTTTAAAAGATTATCCTAACTCTCCTCTTAAAAAGGATGCTCAAGGTGAAAAGAAGTTTGTAGATAACTTCTTAAATGCCCAGCAGCAGTTTATGGCTCTTAACACTAAGTTTAAAGATAAGCCTGAATACTTAACTAGTGAAGAGTGGGATAAATACAAAGACAGCCGACTATACAGAAAAGAAACGGCTGCCTTAGGTTATACTCCTATGACAGAAACAGAGATACAAAGATTTCAGGGTGGTTATAGAGCTATGATGAGAGCTTTGAAAAAAGATCCTAGTTTTATAGAATCATTTGGTAAATACTTTGATTTAAATCCTATAGGAGTTGCTGATGAGCCGGAATACTTAGGAGGTAAAAACATATCATTAGATGATAAGATTGCTGGTAATACTACTATAAAGCAGTTTTTTAGACTTCGTAATGACGTACCAGAAGACAAACCAAAACCAGGATTTTTGTGTAACCCTGCGACCGGAAAGGCTGAACCTGTGCAATCTGGCGGATACGCGACAGAAGCAGAAGCTTTAAAGAACTGTCCGCAGAAACCACAGGAAAAACCTAAGTATCTCTGTATTGATGGAAAAGCTGTGGAATCTGCCTATGGTTATGACACTGCTGATGAAGCCATGAAGCATTGTGGTCAAACTTCTGGTGAAATACCTTTTGATTTTATTCTACCTGATAAGATGAATATTGGTTGGAGAGCTGCTATGGCTGTTCCTGAAATTATAATGCCTACTAAGTATAATCTTCCTAGCAGAACTTACCCTGCAGCATTTGATGACTGGATGGCTCGTGCTCAAAACAGACAAGCTGTATACAATACCGCCATGGATACTGCCAGAGATACTAATCAATCACAAGCAGTAGGATCTTTCTTGGCTGGTCTGGTTGGATCACAGGATGTAAGTGACATTGCAGATGTTAACTCTCGTAACGTTGACAGGGCAGATCGTAAGACTATGATGGATGCTGAGATGGATTTCAAGCGTGACCTTCAGTCTTACCTTGGTAATATGGAATATGATAAGGGTGTAGCTACTGCTAGACAGCAATACAGAAATGCTCTGGATGCAGGTGTAACAAACTTTATTGATGCATATGGAAGAGGATGGCTACGTAGAGGTGATATCTATGATAGAAACAGACGTTCTAAATACTTCTACAGAGATCCTAATACTTGGAAGACTGAATTTAAAGGCAACCCTGCGGACATTCTAACAAACCCTGAGTTTGCTGGTGGTTTTGGTAGTGCTGATGGTTCTGCTAGCGGCTATGGTGGTCTCGGAGCTAACTTTAATGCACTATATAACCAGTATCTTAATCAGCTAAAAGCAAGTGATCTTAAACCTGAAGAGCAGAAGGCCCAAGCTATCAAACTTGCCAACATGGCTATTAGTAGTTCTGCTCAAAGAAATACATCCATGTATGATCAGCTAGGAATGCCTAGAGCAAGATCTGTACGTTCTACCTACTATCCTGGTATAGATGATGATGATATGTACGGTTATGGTGGGATGTTTGGATGGTAAACCTGCTAAGTTTAGTTTTAAACTTATAAGATTTTAATGTATATTATTATGTAACCTTATGGCAACTTTTATACCTGGCATTACTGACGTAGCTCCAAGACCTTTAGACTTCAGGGTAGATTTACAAGACCTTGAAAGAAGTCTTATGCTCAATGATGCAGCCTATGAACAAGGGGCTCGTAGAGTTAGGAGTATGTATGACTCCATATTTAACTCTACTCTTCAGAGAGATGACACTACTCAGAAACGTGATGCCTATCTTAAAAAGATCTCAGGAGCTTTGCAGTCTATTGCTACTTCTGATCTTTCACAGATTCAAAACAGAGATAATGCTTACAAGCTGTTTGATCCTATATCTTCAGATCCTCTGTTTGCTAAAGATTTAGTGTTTAGTAGAACATTGAGCAGTGAGTACTCAAAGGCTATGAACTTTATGAACTCATCTGATCCTGCTACCAGACGTCAGTACTGGGACACCGGAATGAAAGCTTTGCAGTACCAAGCTGAAGAGTTTAGGAACGCATCTTCAAGTGAGGCGTTGTCTATGTCTTCACCAAGGTATGTAGCAAACATTGATTTTATATCCATGGCAGATAAGCTGTATAAAGATGCAGGCATATCTGTAAAGCAGGACATTATTAAAGGAGGATATATATGGACTAAGAAAAACGGTGAGCTTGCGTATCCTCTTACAAAGAGCATGGTAAACAGTATGTTTGGAACAGATCCTGCTGTAACGCAGTGGCTGAAGACTCAAGCTTATGTAAGCAGGAAAGACTTTGTAAAAGAAAACGCTCTTAAGTACGGAAGTGAGCAGATGGCTGAAGCTGCCTACTTTGATATGGTTATGAAGCGTCAGGCAAAAGATAACCAGAAGATTGCTGTACAAGATACTGAAGAACTTAAGAATCTTAGAATAGAAAAAAATTCCTGGGATAAAACAATACGTACTAAAGGTCTGGCTACAGTAGAGGAAAGGGAAAAGTACATGGCTGTCCTGGAGAAAATAAAAGCTGCTGAACAAGCTGCTGCACAAAGTCAAGGTATAGTAGCAGACAACCAGATAACCGCAAACCAGGATGTTACATCAAAGAGAAATGCTATAGATAACATTATAGCTGCTTCTAAGTTTAGTATACTCTCAGAAACTTTGGCTCAGTACATGGCAATGAAGAATGCAGAAACTACTGCTAAGGTTGATCCTATATCATTAGCCCAGTTAAGAGGAAGTATCCAGATAGGATTAGAAAACGTTAGACAGGCAAACAGAGTATCTCTTGAGGGTGTTAAGCACGGCAATCGTATTAAAGAAATAAACGAGCGTGGTAAGTTCCAGAATAAATCTGGAGGTGCGGCTGGTTTTAACTGGGGTAACTTCTTCGGGGGTGGTAATGCTACAGCAAATCCAAACCAGTATGCTATTCCTTTTAATACGCCAACTCTTCCACAGTCAGATGTAGAAGAAGAGGATGAAGATGATGAAGAACCAGGTATAAACTAACTCATAATAGATTACTACAAAAACTAGCAGTATGCTTGATAATATATTTATGGATCCTTTTGCTGAAGATCAGGATATACAAACTGATCCTCCGGGTAGTAAAAAAAAGACTGAGCAAAAACCTCAGGGTCCACCTATTAATCTATATACCCCGCAGGTAAATATTCAGTACGGTACTACTAGTCCTGGAGCAAACATGTCTGCAGAGGATAAAAACGTTCCTCTTTATGAAACTAACATAAACTGGCTTTCAACGATGGTGAAGAAGATGGATGAAAACGATCTTGAGTATGCAAAAACTCTGTTTACTGTTTTAAATACCCTTCCAACTATAGACAACAAGCCTGTTTCTCTTTCAGAACTTTCTACTGTAATGGCAGATCCTAAGAAGAGTAAAGCCATTATGGATCAGGCTTATAAATTAGATGACAACCCAGAACTGGATCCTGAAACCAAGTGGTCTTTAATAGAGAACCACTATAAAAATGTTATGCTTGGATCTTTGGTAATGGAAGGCAACAATAGGATTTCTGAGGATTTGTATCAAGCTGCAAAGATTAGGGATGCAAAGAAGGAGAACATTTATTTCAAATACACAAGTTTGTTTGACGGAAAAAAGCAGTTTATATCCGAGTCTCAGTGGGAACTAAAGCAGGTACAAAAACTTACAGAAGATTATAACAATGAGGTATTGGCTTACAACATAAGAAACTACAAACCTAGTTCTGTAATGCAAGCTTTTTACAAGGCAAAAAGACAGGAGGCCGGTATTCCTGAAAGTATTTCTGCACAAGAGTCTAAACCAATGGTTCCTATTAATCTTCCTAATAGTAGACTTAACTTTAACAAATTCAAGCAGGATCAGCTTCAAGAAGCTCAGAAACAGTTGCAATATGGTGCGGGAGTTCTGGAAATACCTACTGCTCAGAATTATACAAAAGGTCCTTTTTATGGAAAAGTAAAAGGGATGTATGGTAAAGCTATTCAAGCTGTACGTGATCAGTATAACTCAAACTATGATCCTGCTAACCTTGGACCAAATTCTCCACGAAAGCTAAGAGCAGATGTAGAAGGTAAGTTTACCGGAAACAAAGGTGGTGAGTTTCATAGTCCCATTATGACAATGGGTTTTGACTTTAACAACCCTTTTGTTATAGCTGACGAGATTGTTGAAGATAAAAATACAGGTGAAGTTAAGCTGAACAGGAATAGTCAGATTATGGATGAGGGTGTAAAGGAAGCTGCAGGTTTATTTAAGTATGTCCAGACAAGTCCAACCAATGTTATATACAATGTTGGTGCTGTACAAGAGTCAGTTCCAAGTGACTCTTGGGAAAGAGGTCCCGAAGCTGTGCAGGCAATTATTACTGAACTAATGGCTAATCATAAAAAAGGAAACAAGCTTATACCACGAGGAAGTATTACGTTTCAGGGTATAGTTCAGGGGGAAGAAAAGTATCATGCTTACCATGTAAAGATGGATCCAAACTTTTTTGGACACCGTAACTTTTCCGGAAAGGGTAAAATCGGTAAGACAGATGATGATGAACCTAATAAAGAGCTTATAAACAATGGCTTTACTGTATACATACCAGCCGATGAAAGTGTAAAGAATCTTGGTATGGGTAAAAAGTATAAGTCTGCTTCTACTATCAGTCCTGCTGAAGGTATGATGAACTGGAAAAACGAGGTAGATATTAATATAGAAGAAGGGGGAAGATTACGCATGATAAAAGATCCTAAGACTGGTGAGATAACCATGGATAGTTACGGTGTGATTCTTAATCCTAATACACGTTCTTTTTCAGATACTATTAGAATCAATCTGCAGAACAATAAGTTTGGAGCAGATGGTGCTACTGACTTGGATGCTATCTTAAAGAGAAATCTGGAAGTCATCAAACTAAACTGGTTCAACAATCAGAAACAGAAAAGATTATTATCTACTCCTGGTAGTATAGGAGGTCAACAATAATAGAAGAATGATTTTAGACAATCTTACTGTAGATACATTAGATTCTGAGTCCGTTAGTAACATTGCTCAGAGTGATGCTTTAGATCCGCTTGGCGGGTTTAACATCCCTGGTATGGTTACTAGTGAATCTTTGAATCAGCAAGCTGTACAAGGAGCTGAGCAGACTACTGAAGCCGGCCCTGGAGATCCTCCTGCAAAGAAGAAACCAGCAGGGGATGAAAGCAGGAAGTTGTACGAGCAACAAAGGCAGCTTTTAGGAAACTGGGCTAATACTGCCGCTACAGTAGCACAGACAAAAAGAGATCCTAGATTAGCAGCTGGTCGTTACGAATATGACCAGTATATAACAAACGTAGACAGATACCGTGGATATGGTAAGTCTACATTTAACAAGTTGGGTTTTAACCCTCTTGATGATCATCAGGAAGAATATTACAATCAAAATACTAGCTGGTACCAGGATTACCGCAGAATGGGATCCCACTTCTTTAGTATGTGGGGTAGTTCGTTTGTTGATAACAGCACTCCTGTTGGAGCTTATAACTTGTTTTCTTCAGATGAAATGGATCAATCTGGTATAATGGATCTTGAAGCTTCTGAAAACCAGGCAAGACACATGAAACTTGGTTCTTCTTCTAGAGGAGGAATTACCGAGTTTACAAACAATCTACTTTTAAACTCAGCATACAGTTTTGGTATCATTTCAAGCGTAGCTGCTGAAGAACTTCTTATAGCAGGAATAACTGCTCTTACAGCTCCTGAAACAGGAGGTGGTTCTGTAATAGCAGGTAGTGCAGCCACAGCCAAAAACCTTAGCAAGCTTGGTCGTCTTGGTCAAGCCTGGAGAGAAGGTATGGCCTTAACGCAGGTAGGTGGAACAACAAGAGGCTTGGGACAAATGCTAAAAGCCAGCGGTCAGATGCTGACTTCTCTTAATAAAGTAGATGCAGCCAGAACTTTTTGGCAAGGAGCTAAATCCTTTAGTAATGCTTATTTAAACCCTTTGCGTGGCACTACTGCTGCCTTAAGAGGTATGTCTTCTGCTACAGGGGCACTGGCTCATCTTAACAATGCTGCAAAACTTAGTAGAGGCTTTGGAGCTTTTTACAGAGACATGCGTGAGTTTAACTTTACTCTGCAGGAAGCTCGTCTAGAAGGTGGTGGTGTTTATGATCGGTTTGTTGAGCAAGAAATAAACAAAATACGTCAGGAAGGTAGAGAACCTTCAGACTCTGAGTTACAAGAGATATACTCTTATGCAAAAGCAGCCGGTGAAATTCATGGCTGGACAGAAATCCCTATCATATTTTTAACTAACAGGATTGTATTTGACGGTCTGTTTAAGTTTAAAGGGGTAAGAAATCTTACAGAAGCTACTGAAGCAGCTAACAGATCCGCAGCAAGAGGTATCGGCTTTGACGCTGCTACCAGGACATTTAGTGAGTTACCGAAGGTTGGCTTTTTCGGACAGATAGGGCGTACTGTTATGAATCCTAGACTTTATGCAGGTTCGTTCTTGAATTATACCAGAGCTAACCTGGCAGAAGGTTTACAGGAAATTATACAGGAAACTTCTGGTGATGCTATAGTAAAATACTATAGTAATCTTTATAATAACCCGGAAAACGGTAATGCTAATTACTTATCCGGTTCTATACTGTCCGCTGTTGGAGATCAGATATTTTCAAAGCAAGGTGTAGAGACATTCTTTTCTGGTTTTCTCATGGGTGGAATAATGAGCGGAACCACAAAGGCAGCAACAGGTTTGCTGACTCGTACAGGAGAAGCTTATATGCAAGTCAAGAACCCGGAAAAGTTTCAACAATACCTGCAGCAAAAAAATACTGTTAAGACACAGATGATTAACAGTATGAATGAACTGATGGCTGATCCGGAAAAGTTTTTTTCTCCAGCCAGAGAAAGCTTAGTAACCCAGAAAAGAACTACAGACAACATGGTTGCTGCAGATCTGAACGGGGATACTAAAGCTTTTATTGATGCTAAGGATGACAAGACGTTTGACCATGTGTTTACTGCTCTTAACAGAGGTACGTTTAACATGGTTATTGACGGAATGAAAGAAGTTGGTAAGCTTAGCGAGCAAGAGATTGCCCAGGCTTTTAACTTACCGGAAGGAACCAAGGCAAAAGAAAAAGTAGATGAGTATGTAAAAAGAGCTGAGCAGATAAAGAACAGGTATGAATACTTCCAGCAGAACATGCCTAATCCGTTTAAGCCTGGTAAGTTTAAGAAAGGATCTGCTGAACATATTCAGGAGTTTATTTCTTATAAGGCGTTTGAAGACGCACGTAAAGCTGCCATAGCTTCTCAGTACGGATTTGACAGGGCTCTTGAGCGGATGAATAGTCTTACCTCGGATCTTTCCCAGGACAGACCTTTATCGTCTGCGTCTGCTTCTGATTTTACTGTTTTGCTGAATGAGAAGACACTGAACGATGAGATCAAACTCTTACGTCAGGAAATCAGATCTACCGGGGAAGAACTTACTGCTGACCAGAAAGCTATTATAAAGCAGAAGACAAAGAGAC
>JACCDX010501818.1_pt1 | contig 15273 bp, 12 predicted proteins | sample 7449681 | NCBI WGS metagenome assembly JACCDX01 (sample SAMN15323450, study PRJNA562643) | freshwater metagenome | isolation source: river surface water | place: USA:Blue River Watershed | collected 2017-08-18
GCCCATGATCAACGAGGCGTTCTTTGTCCTGGCCGAAGGCTTGGCCACCCCCGAGGACATCGATGCCGGCATGCGCCTGGGTTGCAACCACCCCATCCGCCCCCTGGCGCTGGCCGACATGATCGGCCTCGATGTCTGCCTGGCGGTGATGGAGGTGTATCTGGCGCAGTTTGGCGACAGCAAATACCGCCCTTGTCCGCTGCTCAAGGAAATGGTGGCGGCAGGCCGTTTGGGTCGCAAAACCGGACAGGGCGTGTACCACTACGCCTGACCCCCAAGTCAGCCCGGCGCAGATCGGGCGACCTCGCCTTGTATGGCTCATCACCCAGAGGAGACACCCATGAGCAGCAACATCTACGACCAGGGTCTGGACAAAAACGCGGCCAACTTTGTGCCGCTGTCGCCGTTGAGTTTCCTGGCCCGCAGCGCCGCGGTGTTTCCCCACCGGGTGGCGGTGGTTTATGGCGAACGACGACAAACCTGGCAGCAGACCTACGACCGTTGTCGCCAACTCGCCAGCGCGCTCACGCGCCATGGCGTGGGCCGTGGCGACACCGTGGCCGCCATGCTGCCCAATGTGCCCGCCATGTACGAGGCGCACTTTGGCGTGCCGATGACGGGTGCGGTGCTCAACACCCTGAACACCCGGCTGGATGCCGAGTCGATCGCCTTCATGTTGCAGCACGGGCAAGCCAAGGTCTTGTTGACCGACCGGGAATTTGCCAAAGTCATCCAAGCTGCGTTGCAGCTGTTGGGCGAGCAACAGGTGCTGGTGATCGAGGTCGAAGACGATACCGCGCCCCCGGGCGTTCACTTGGGCAGCGTCACTTATGAGGCCTTTTTGGCCCAGGGCGATCCGGCCTTTGCTTGGACCCTGCCCGACGATGAGTGGGACGCCATCGCGCTCAACTACACCAGCGGCACCACCGGCAACCCCAAAGGCGTGGTCACCCACCACCGGGGCGCTTACCTCAACGCCACCAGCAACGTCGTCACCTGGGGCATGCCCCAACATGCGGTCTACCTGTGGACGCTGCCCATGTTCCACTGCAACGGCTGGTGTTTCCCGTGGACGATGGCGCTGAACGCGGGCACCAGCGTGTGCCTGCGCCGCGTCGATCCCGCGCTGATTTTTTCGCTGATCCGCGAGCACCACATCACCCACATGTGCGGCGCGCCCATCGTCTACAGCATGCTGATCCACGCGCCTGAGTCGCTGCGCGCGGGCATCGCGCACACCGTCCAGGGGCTGATCGCCGGCGCGGCCCCCCCTGCCGCCGTGATCGAAGGCTGCGAAAAAGCCGGCATCGACATCACCCATGTCTACGGTCTGACCGAGGTCTATGGCCCGGCGGCGGTGTGCGCCAAGCAACCCGAATGGGGGTCGCTGAACCTGGCCGAGCGCGCCGCGCTCAACGGACGCCAGGGCGTGGCCTATCCCTTGCAGGAAGCGGTTTGCGTGCTCGACCCCGACACCCTGCAACCGGTGCCCGCCGACGGCGACACCATGGGCGAAATATTCTTTCGCGGCAACATCGTCATGAAGGGTTACCTGAAAAACCCACAAGCGACGGCCGAAGCCTTTGCTGGCGGTTGGTTCCACACCGGTGACCTGGCGGTGACCCACCCGGACGGCTACATCAAGATCAAGGACCGCAGCAAAGACATCATCATCTCGGGCGGAGAGAACATCTCCTCGCTTGAAGTCGAAGACGCCCTGTGTCGACACCCCTCGGTCATGTTGGCGGCGGTGGTCGCGCAACCCGACGCGAAATGGGGCGAGGTGCCATGCGCCTTCATCGAGCTCAAGCCGGGCGCACAAGCCAGCGAAGTCGAGCTGATCGAGCACTGCCGGGGCTTGCTGGCTCGCTTCAAAGTGCCCAAACAGGTGGTGTTTGGCGAGCTGCCCAAAACCTCGACCGGCAAGATCCAAAAATTCATGTTGCGCGCGCAGGTCAAGTCAAGCAGCGCGATCGAATAAAGGGGCCATCATGAAGTGGGCTTTGTTATCGGATGTCCACGCCAACCTGGCCGCCTGGCAAGCCTGCGTGACGCACGCGCAATCCCAAGGCGTCACGCATTGGGCGGTGCTGGGGGATTTGGTCGGTTACGGGCCACAGCCCGGTGCCATCGTCGATGCGGTCATGCGCCTGCAGCAAAGCACCGGGGCGGTGGTGCTGCGCGGCAACCACGAAGAGCTGGCCCTGCGTGGAGGCTCTGGTGAGAGCATGGGGGCGATGACCGCGCAGTGGACGCACGAGCAACTCAGCGCGAGTCAACGCGACTGGCTGGCCCAGTTGCCCCTGACCCACCTCAGTGAGCCCTTGATGCTGGTGCATGCCAGCGTCGACCAACCCGAGCGTTGGCACTATGTCGAAGACACCCGCAGCGCCGCACGCAGCCTGGACGCAGCCCACGCCTTGTCGTCGCAGGTGCGTTATGTCATGGGCGGTCACGTCCACCACCAAACCCTGTACTTTCGGGGACAGGGTCAGCAGCTGATGGCCTTCAAGCCCACGCCTGGGGTCGCGATCCCGGTCCCGGCCCATCGACATTGGCTGGCCACGATCGGCTCGGTCGGGCAGCCACGCGACGGCCAGACACGCGCCGCCTATGCCACGCTGGATCTGGCGCGCCAGCAACTGTGCTTCCACCGCGTGTCTTACGACCACCTGGCCACGGTGCGCGACATCCGCCGCGCCGGTCTGCCCGAGACCCTGGCCACCCGATTGGAGAAAGGCCACTGACCGCCATGCAACTGATGCCCCCTTCCACCTTGGTCGATGGTTTCGTCATCGGTGAGTGCCTGCACGCCGGTGGCATGGCACACATTTACTCGGTCACCCACCAAGGGGGTGTCGCATCCCCCTTCCCCATGGTGATGAAAGTGCCGCGCATGACGGCCGGCGACGGGGCAGAGAACATCGTCGGCTTCGAGGTCGAGCACCAAATCCTGCAGCACGTGTACGGCCCACATGTGCCCCGTTTTGTCGCTGCTGGCGACATGACTCGGCTGCCCTATCTGGTCATGGAGCACGTGCCCGGACAAAGCCTGCAACAGTGGTTGGACGCGCGTGGGCCAGCGCCAGTGAGCACCCCGTTTGACGAGGTGGCGCGCATCGGTGCGGCCATGGCCGTGGCGACGCACAGCCTGCACCGACAAAATGTGTGCCACCATGACCTCAAACCCGCCAATGTGCTGCTGCGCCCGGATGGGCGGGCTGTGTTGCTCGATTTCGGCCTGTCCATGCACGCCCACTTTCCCGACCTGCTGGCCGAGGAAATGCGCAAAGCCATCGGCACGCCCGCCTGGATCGCCCCTGAGCAGGTGGTCGGGACGCGGGGAGACCCCCGCAGCGATGTGTTTGCGCTGGGGGTGATGCTGTACGAACTGCTGACTGGCGAGCTGCCGTTTGGCAACCCGCAAACCGACGGCGGGATGCGCCAACGGCTGTGGATGCGCCCCAAGCCCCCGCGCGCCTTGCGCGTCGACACGCCCCCTTGGCTGCAAGAGGTGGTGTTGCGTTGCCTGTTGCCACAGGCCGAAGAGCGCTACCCAAGCGCTGCCCACCTGGCGTTTGACCTGCGTCACCCCGATCAGGTGCGGCTGACCCGCCTGTCCGAGGTCACGGCGGGGTGGGGATTTTGGAAGACGCTGCGACGTTGGATCCAGGCAGCGGGCATGGAGTACCACCCCAGCCCGCTGCCCGCTCAGATGCAGATCAAGCGGGTGCCGATCGTGATGGTGGCCCTGCCGCACACCGATGTGTCGGAAGACATCGTGTATGCCATGCGCCTGCAAACCGAGCGCGCACTGGGTCACATGCCCGGGGCGCGTCTGGCGGTGGTGACCGTGGTGTCGGGCTCAGACATGGCCGCTTCGGGCGCGGACAGCGAAACGGGGCAGCAATTGGCGCATCTGGTTCGGTTGCAGAAATGGGCCGAACCCTTGGATTTGTCCGACCATCAGGCGTCGTTTCATGTGCTCGAATCGGGCGATGTGGCCAACGCGCTGCTGCGTTACGCGCAAGGCAATGACGTGAACATGATCATCATGGGCGCCGCCACCCACGGTCTGCAGATGCAGCGCTGGGTGGCGACGGTGCCCATCAAAGTGGCCATGCAGGCATCTTGCACGGTCGTCCTGGTCAAGGGCGAGTTACCCTTTACGGGCTTGGCCGAAGCGATCGAGTCCGCAGAGGAGTCCGCTCAGTCGGCGTAGACGCCAGCGGCCTTGATGATCGGGCCCCATTTGTCGATTTCGGCTTGAACGAATTTGCGGTGCTCGGCGGGCTCAATGCGCTTGTCGGTCACGACCACGGCCCCCAGGGCCTGCTGCTTTTTGATGAACTCGGGGTCCTTGAGCGCGGTTTTCAGGGCGCTGCTGATTTTGGCGACCACGTCGGCGGGGGTGCCTTTGGGGGCATACAGGCCGTGCCAAATGGTGACCTCAAAACCCTTCAAGCCACTTTCGTCCATGGTCGGCAGGTCTTTGAGCGAGGGGGTGGTCAGGCGCTTGGGCGTGGTGACGGCAAAGGCCTTGATGGTTTTGGCTTCGATCTGCGACGTGGTGTTCGTCGTCTGGTCGCACATCAGATCGATCTGCCCTCCCATGAGGTCGTTCATGGCCGGAGCGGTGCCTTTATAGGGCACGGTGGTCATGTCGGTTTTGAGGGCGCTTTGGAACAACAGACCACACAGGTGAGAAGCGGCACCCAAGCCCGCGTTGCCCAGGTTGATCTTGCCCTTGTTGGCGCTGATCCAAGCTTGCAATTCTTTGAAGTTGTTGGCCGGCAAGGTGTTGCGACCGATCAGGGTCATGGGCACGTCATTGACCATGCCCAGGTATTCAAAGTCGCCCATGGTGTCGTAAGGCAATTTGCGATACAGCGCGGGCGAAGTGGCCATGCCAATGTGGTGCAGGAACAGGGTGTGGCCATCGGGGTTGGATCGCGCGGCCTTGGCCGCCCCCAGGGTGCCACCGGCACCACCCACATTGTCAATCACCACGCTCATGGCGCCCAAAGGCTTGCGCATGGCCTCGGCCAGGTCGCGGGCCACGCGGTCGGTGGGACCACCGGCGGCGAAGGGAACCACGATGGTGACGGGTTTGTCTTTGTTGGGGTAGTCGGCCGCCAAAACCGAGAAAGGGGCCAGCACGCTGGCCATCAACAGGGCATAAATCCGTTTCATGAAAGTCTCCAATCTGTCTGAATGGACCGTTCCAATTGTCTACCCAGCCGATCCTGGATGACATGGGGGGAACTACATAGTTTGACCTGGGTCAGCCCATTGGCGGAACAAGCCCCATGGACTTGTTCTTATTGGTAGCTTCGGGCGTCTTCGATGACCTTACCGTCGTTGGGCAAACTGCCGGGTACGACGATCTGGATGTCCGCCCGCAGCTTGGTGACATCCCGCACCGCCTCTGCGATGCGTTGGGCCAAGCCGTCAGCGTGAGTGCCCACTTCAACCTTCAAGGCCATCTGATCATTGGCCATTTCGCCACTGACCACCAAACGGGCCTTGACCACCTCGGGGAAACGCTTGACGACTTGGTCCACCTGCCCCGGGTGGACGAACATGCCCCGCACCTTGGTGGTCTGGTCGGCACGCCCCATCCAACCCTTGATGCGGGTGTTGGTGCGCCCGGTGGGGCATTGGCCCGGCAACACCGCCGTCAGGTCGCCTGTGCCAAAACGAATCAGGGGGTAATCGGGGTTGAGCGTGGTCACGACGAGCTCGCCCACCTCGCCCTCGGCGACGGGGTCGCCGGTGCCGGGGCGGACGATCTCGATGATGACGCCCTCGTCGACCACCAGGCCTTCGCGTGACGCAGTCTCATACGCCACCAAACCCAGGTCGGCGGTGGCGTAGCACTGGTAAGCGGTGATGCCACGCTCGGCCAGCCAGTCGCGCAGGCTGGGGGGAAAGGCTTCGCCACTGACCAGGGCCTTTCGGATGCTGCGGATGTCGGCCCCCGTCTCCTGGGCCTTTTCTACCAGGATGCGCAAAAAGCTCGGTGTGCCGGCATAGGCCTCGGGGCGCAAATCGGCGATGGCGGCGAGCTGCTGCTCGGTTTGTCCGGTGCCGGCAGGAAACACGGTACAGCCCAAGGCCAAAGCGCCGGCCTCCATGATGAAGGCCCCGGGGGTCATGTGATAGCTGAAACTGTTGTGCACCAGATCGCCGCTTTGGAAGCCGGCGGCGGCCATGGCGCGGGCACTGCGCCAATAATCGGGGCGGGCGCCATCGGGTTCGTAAATCGGGCCAGGAGAAGCAAAAATGCGCGCCAGCTTCGGTCCACGGATCAAAGCGGAAAAGCCGCCGAAAGAATCTGCGGGACGGGCGGCCTTTTGCAACTCGAGCAACTCGTGTTTGCGGGTCACCGGCAAACGGGCCAGTTCGGATCGGTTGCGCACCTGGGACGCATCCACGCCCGCCAGAATGCGGGCAAACGCTGCCGTGTGTTGTTGGGCGTGGCCGATTTGGGCGGGCAGCGCCGCCATTTGGTCGGCTTCGCGCTGGGCCGCGCTGCGGGTTTCGAGGGCGTCGAGGTGAGCGGTCATGTCGGTGAATCATGCATAGATGCCTGCGCGGCGGCGCAGAATCAGGCCAGCCAGCGTTTGCGGCGTTTGTAACTTTTGACGTCTTTGAAGCTTTTGCGCTCGCCACCGCCGACGCCCAGGTAAAACTCTTTGACGTCTTCGTTGTTGCGCAAGTCGCTGGCCGCGCCGTCCATCACGATGCGGCCTGACTCCATGATGTAGCCGTAATCGGCGTATTTGAGCGCCATGTTGGTGTTTTGCTCGGCCAGCAGGAAGGTGACTTTTTCTTTGGTGTTGAGGTCCTTGACGATCTCAAAGACCTCTTCGACGATCTGTGGCGCCAAACCCATCGAGGGCTCGTCAAGCAACACCATGCTGGGGTTGGCCATGAGGGCGCGACCAATCGCGCACATCTGCTGCTCACCCCCCGAGGTGTAGGCGGCTTGCGAGGTGCGGCGGGTCTTCAGGCGCGGGAAATAGTTGTACACCTTGTCCAGGTTGGCGGCGATCTCGCCCTTGTCCTTGCGGGTGTAACTGCCGGTCAGCAGGTTTTCCTCGATGGTCAGGTGGGCAAAGCAGTGTCGTCCTTCCATGACCTGGACCACGCCGCGCTGGACCAACTCGGCCGGAGAGAGGTTTTCGATGCGCTCGCCACGCAACTCGATGGAGCCCTTGGTGACTTCGCCACGCTCTCCTTTGAGCAGGTTGGAGACGGCACGCAGGGTCGTGGTCTTGCCTGCACCGTTGCCCCCCAGGATGGCGACGATGCTGCCTTCACTCACTTGCAAAGAAACACCTTTGAGCACCAGGATCACGTGGTTGTAGATGACTTCGATGCCGTTGACGTTCAAAACAATGGGGTTGCTCATGGTGTGTGTCTCAAATCGGTTGGACCGGGTGGGTAACGCCCCACCCCCTGACGCCAGGGGATGGGGCGCTCAGTCGATCAGGACTGGCAGTCTTGCGGGGTGCGACGCTGAATTTTCTTTTCAGCGGCGTACTTGTCCGCAGCGGCCTTGACCATGGGCTTGATGATCTGTTCATCGGCCTGATACCAGTCGCTGGTGAATTGCCACTGCTTGCCGTCCCAGGTGTGGATGCGGGCCCAGTTGGCGCCCACGTGGTCTTGGCAGCTGGTGGAAATGGGACGCATCACGCCCTTGAAGCCCAAGGCGTCGAGCTTGGCCTGGGTCAGGTCGAGGTTTTCCAGGCCCCAACGCACTTGTTCGCCGGTCATGACCTTGCCCTTGCCGAAGCGCTCCTGGGCGCGACGAACGCCCTCGACACCAAACATGGCACTGATGGCGCCACGGACATAAAGCACGGAGCCCACTTCGTCCTTGGGTCCAGTGCCCTGGCCCTTGCCGTGCAACTTCTCGAGGATTTCCTTCACGAAGGGGGCGCCCGGCTCGGCACCGTGCTGCATGGTGATGGCGTTATAGCCTTTGGCGCCCTCGCCAATGTCCTTGACATCTGGTTCTGCACCGGCCCACCACACGCCATAGATCTTCTCGCGCGGATAACCGGTGGCCTGGGCTTCCTTGATCAGGGTTGAGTTCATCACCCCCCAACCCCAGTTCACGACGTAGTCGGGACGATCACGGCGGATTTGCAGCCAAGTGGATTTTTGTTCCACACCAGGGTGCGTCACAGGCAACAACGACAACTTGAAGCCGTGCATGGCGGCACGCTCTTGCAGAATGGGAATGGCCTCTTTGCCAAACGGGCTGTCGTGATAGACCAGAGCGATGTGCTTGCCCTTGAGCTTATCGACGCCGCCCTCTTTCTTGGCGATGTCTTGAACGATCACGTCACCCGCCATCCAGTAGGTGCCAGCGATCGGGAAGTTCCACTTGAAGACCCCCCCGTCCTGGGACTCGGAGCGACCGTAGCCAGCCGTGACCAGAGGGATCTTGTCGATCGGTGCCTTTTCCGTCAGCGCGAAGGTGATGCCGGTCGACAGGGGCTGGAACACCGTGGCGCCGCCATTTTTGCCCTTCAGGCGCTCGTAGCACTCGACGCCTCGGTCAGTGGCATAGCCGGTTTCGCACTCTTCGAAAGAGATTTTCACGCCGTTGATGCCGCCGCGGGCATTGACCAGCTTGAGGTAGTCGATGTAACCGTTGGCAAAAGGCACGCCATTGGGGGCGTAAGCACCCGTGCGATAGACCAGTGCGGGGAAGAATTGCTCCTTGGCCTGGGCTTGGGCCACGGCAGGTGCCAAAGCACCAACCAGGCTTGCAGCGGCCACCGATGTGGCGAGAGCGAGTTGACGTAGCTTCATGGATGCCTCCTTGGATTTGGGTTGAAGCGGTTGAACATTCAGTGCGGGAAAGGCCACAGGCGCAGTTTTTGTTTCGCCACGGACCACAGTTTGGCCAAGCCATGCGGCTCGACGATCAAAAACCAGACGATGAGGGCGCCAAAGACCATGAACTCGGTATGAGAGACGGTGGCGGTGGAAATGCTCAGGCCAAACAGCTCGCCCAGGGCGGGCAGAAACTGGTTGAGGAAAATCGGCAGAATCACGATGAAGGCAGCACCAAAAAAACTGCCCATGATCGAGCCCATGCCGCCAATGATGACCATGAACAGCAATTGGAACGAGCGATCGATCGAGAACGCGGCAGGCTCCCAGGACCCCAGGTGGATGAAGCCCCACAGCGCACCAGCGACGCCGACGATGAAGGAGCTGACCGCAAAGGCCGACAATTTCGCGTACATGGGTCGGATGCCGATCACGGCAGCGGCCACGTCCATGTCGCGAATGGCCATCCACTCGCGTCCGATGGCGCTGCGAACAAGGTTCTTGGCCAGCAGTCCAAACACCGCCAAAAAGGCCAGGCAGAACATGTATTTCTCGGCTGGCGTGTCGATGACCCAGCCCAAGACGGAGAGATCGGACACCGACACCGAACCCGAGGCGTTGTTGTTGGTGAACCAACCGATGCGCAAAAAGGCCCAGTCACAAAAGAATTGAGCCGCCAGCGTCGCCACCGCCAAATACAGGCCCTTGACCCGCAAGCTGGGGATGCCGAACACAATGCCCACCAGCGTGGCAAAAAACCCCCCGCTGAGCAAGGCCACGATCAATGGCATGCCATCGATGCGGATGTAGGTGTTGTAAGCCATGTAGGCCCCCACCGCCATGAAGGCCCCCGATCCCAGCGAGATTTGACCGCAGTAACCGACCAGGATGTTCACCCCCAGCGCAGCCAGGGACAGGATCAGGAACGGGATCAGGATCGCGCGGTAGATGTACTCGTCGACCAACAAAGGCACGCCCAAAGCGGCAAAGGCAATGAGCGCCAGAATCGCCCATCGATCCTGCGCGATGGGGAAGATCTGCTGATCGGCGCGGTAAGAGATTTTGAATTGACCGTTTTCTCTGTAAAACATGGTGCTTGATCCTTACACGCGATCGATGATTTTTTCGCCGAACAAGCCCTGCGGCCGGAACAACAGGAAGACGAGGGCCAACATGTAGGCAAACCAAATTTCGATGCCCCCACCGACCAAGGGGCCGATGTAGACCTCGGAGAGTTTCTCGCCCACGCCGATGATCAAGCCCCCGATGATGGCCCCGGGCACCGACGTCAACCCCCCCAGAATGATCACCGGCAAAGCGCGCAAGGCGACGGTGGTGAGCGAAAACTGCACGCCCAATTTGGAGCCCCAGATGATGCCGGCCACCAGGGCCGTGATGCCAGCGACGCACCAAACAATGACCCAGATCCGATTGAGCGGAATGCCGATCGACTGAGCCGCCTGATGGTCATCGGCCACCGCACGCAAGGCGCGACCGGTCCCGGTTTTTTGAAAAAAGACCGACAAGGCGGCGACCAACAGAGCGGCGATGACGGCGGCCACCACGTCCTCCTGATTGATCAGCACCCCGCCCTCGAACATGCCGTTGAGGACAAAGATCGGGTCTTTGGGCATGCCCACATCAATTTTGTAGATGTCGCTGCCAAACAGGGTTTGGCCGAAACCCTCGATGAAATACGTGATGCCCAGGGTGGCCATGAGCAGGGTCACGCCCTCTTGGTTGACCAGGTGACGCAAGACCAGTTTCTCAATCAGCCAGGCCAGCAAGAACATGAATGCGGTGGCCAGCACAAACGCCAGCACGTTGGCCAGCCATTTGCTGTCCAAGCCCAGCCACTGGGGAATCCACTCGGCAAAACGAGCCATGGCCAAAGCCGCCACGAGCACCATGGCGCCTTGGGCAAAGTTGAACACGCCAGAGGCCTTAAAGATCAGCACGAAGCCGAGCGCGACCAAGGAATACAGCATACCGGCCATCAAGCCGCCAAAAAGTGTTTCTAAAAAGAATGCCATGTCGGTGCTTCCTGCTCAGTGCGATGTGCCCAAATAGGCGCTGATCACTTCTTCGTTGGTGCGCACCTCGTCGGGGGTGCCGTCGCCAATTTTTTTGCCGTAATCGAGCACCACCACGCGGTCGGAGATGTCCATCACGACGCCCATGTCGTGCTCAATGAGCACGATGGTGGTGCCAAACTCGTCATTCACATCAAGGATGAAGCGGCACATGTCCTGCTTCTCCTCGACGTTCATGCCCGCCATGGGCTCGTCGAGCAACAACACCTGGGGCTCAAGCGCCAGGGCACGGCCCAAATCGACCCGCTTTTGCAGGCCGTAGGGCAACTGCCCGACTGGGGTCTTGCGATAGGCCTGGATTTCGAGGAAATCAATGATCTGCTCAACCCGTTCGCGGTGCATCATCTCTTCGCGCTCGGCCGGACCGATGCGCAGGGCCTGCAGGAACAGGTTGCTTTTCATGCGCAGGTTGCGCCCGGTCATGATGTTGTCGAGCACGCTCATGCCTTTGAACAGCGCCAGGTTCTGAAAGGTGCGGGCGATCCCCATCTCGGCCACCGCATGGCTGTCCATGTGGTCAAAGGTCTGACCCCTGAAGGTGATCGAGCCCTCGGAAGGGGTGTAGACGCCGTTGATGCAGTTGAGCATCGAGCTCTTGCCCGCGCCGTTGGGACCGATGATGGCGCGGATCTCGTGCTCACGAACATCAAATGAAATATCGGTCAGCGCCTTGACGCCACCGAATCGGAGGCTGATGTTTTTGACGTCCAGAATGACGTCGCCGATTTGCTTTTTCATGCCGCTTTCCTCGACGGGGCATAGGTCTGGGCGTCGGTCAACTTCAGGGTGGCGCTGACGCTGCCCGTGCGTCCGTCTTCAAACTTGACCTGGGTTTCAATGTATTGCTCGGTCTTGCCCGCGTACAGGGCGTCGACCAGGGCCTGGTATTTGTCGGCAATGAAGCCACGCCGGACCTTGTTGGTGCGGGTCAACTCGCCGTCGTCGGCGTCGAGCTCTTTGTGCAGCACCAAAAAACGGCTGATCTGGCTGCCCGCAAGAAGCTCGTCTTCGGCCAAGTCGGCATTGACCTGCTCCACGCACCCTTTGATCAAATCGTAGACCTCGGCCTTGCCGGCGAGGTCGGTGTAACCGGCATAAGGCAGGTTGCGGCGCTCGGCCCAATTGCCCACCGCGTCAAAATCGATGTTGAGCATGACGCAAACCTTTTCGCGGCCATCACCGTAAGCGACCGCCTCTTTGATGTAGGGAAAGAATTTGAGCTTGTTTTCGACGTATTTGGGGGCGAACATGGCCCCGTCAAAAGCCCCCCCTTTGATGCGTCCAACGTCCTTGACGCGGTCGATGATCTTGAGGTGCCCGTGGCTGTCCAAAAAGCCGGCGTCGCTGGTGTGGTACCAGCCCTCGGCGGTCAACACCTCGGCCGTGGCGGCGGGGTTCTTGTAGTATTCCTTGAGCAAGCCCGGGGACTTGACCAGAATCTCACCGTTGTCGGCGACCTTGATCTCGACGCCCTGGCAAGGCACGCCCACCGTGTCGGCGCGGGCCTCGTGGTCGGGTTGCAGGCACACAAACACCGCCGTCTCGGTCGACCCATAGAGCTGCTTGAGGTTGACGCCAATCGAACGATAAAAGGTGAACAAATCCGGGCCGATCGCCTCACCGGCGGTGTAAGCCACGCGCACGCGCGAAAAACCCAGGTTGTTGCGCAAGGGGCCATAGACCATCCAATCGCCCAATCGGTAGAGCAGGCTGGCGCTCAGACCGAGCGACTTGCCATCCATGCGATCAGGCCCATGCTGGCGCGCCACCTTCATGAAATAGTGAAACATCTTGCGCTTGAGCGCACCCGCGTCTTCCATGCGGATCATGACGCTGGTGAGCATGCCCTCGAACACGCGCGGCGGCGCAAAGTAGTAGGTCGGCCCGATTTCTTTCAAGTCGATCGACACCGTGCTGAACGACTCGGGGCAATTGACCACATAGCCACAGCACAGCCACTGGGCGTAACTGAAAATGTTTTGACCAATCCAGGCTGGCGGCAAATAGGCGAGCACGTCTTCGTTTGGGCCCAACTTGTCAAACACCGCGCCGGCCTGGGCACGGTCAAGCAGGCTGCGGTGCGTGTGGACCACACCCTTGGGGTTGCCCGTGGTGCCCGACGTGAAAAACATGGCCGCCACATCGTCTGGACCGGCTTGGTCAATTTCGTGCTGCACCACGTCGGGGTGCTGTTTCAGGAAGACCTGGCCAGCGGCCAGCACCTCATCGAGCGAAGCCAGGCCGGGTTCGTCGTAATTGCGCAAGCCACGCGGGTCGTCGTAATAGATGTGCGCCAGTTGAGGGCACTGCTCGCGAATCTCGAGCAACTTGTCGACCTGCTCCTGGTCCTCGACCAGGGCGAATCGCACCTCGGCGTTGTTGATCGGAAAGACACACTCGGTGGCCACGGCGTCCTGGTACAGCGGGATGGGGATGCCGCCCAGTGACTGGGCCGCCAGCATGCCCGCATACAAACGGGGACGGTTCGAACCCACGACGATGATGTGCTCGCCACGGGTCAAGCCGGCCTGGTGCAAGCCCGCAGCCAGGCTTTTCACCATGTCGGCCAAAGCCGACCAACTGGTGGTTTGCCAGATGCCGTATTCTTTTTCGCGCATGGCGGGCGCCGTCGGGCGCTCGCTGGCGTGTTTGAGCAACAGTCGGGGGAAAGTCGTGTCCATGCCTGTCTTCTTTGTGACGTTTGACGCATACTAGGCCTGGCTTTGACGCTTTTTTGTCTTTACGATGACAATCTAGGGTAGTCCCTAATCAGGACTGACCCTAGCCTGACAAAGTCACCCCCATGGCCACAGACCTGACCCTGCACCAACGCCGACGACCACCCACCGCCGACGAGTTGGCGGGCATCCCGTGGTTGTCTCACCTCAGCGTTGCGGAGCGGGCGCGCGTGACCCCCGAATTGCTGGTCGGCGATGCCTTGCCCGGTGACCATGTGTGCCGTTACGGTCGTGCGCCCACCTATTGGTTTGGCGTCGTCGACGGCTTACTCAAAATGAGCACCGAGGGCGCCGATGGCCAGTCGGTGACCTACACCGGCCTGCCCTCGGGGGGGTGGTTTGGCGAGGGCACCGCGATCAAAAAAGAGCCCTATCGTTACAACGTGCAGGCCCTGCGTGCGAGCACCGTCGCCGGGCTGCCGGTATCGGCTTTCCACTGGTTGCTCGACCACTCGATTGGGTTCAACCGCTTTGTCATGAACCAGCTCAACGAGCGCTTGGGTCAGTTCATCGCGGCGCGTGAGATCGACCGCATCAACAACCCCGATGTGCGCGTGGCTCGCTCGCTCGCTTCCTTGTTCAACCCCGTGCTCTACCCCGGCGTGGGGGAGGTGCTGCGCATCACCCAGCAGGAATTGGCCTATCTGGTGGGTTTGTCCAGACAGCGGGTGAACGTGGCCTTGCGCACCCTGGAGGCCCAGGGCTCGATCCGCATCGAATACGGGGGCCTGCGGGTGTTGGACCTGGCGGCCTTGCGGCAAGCCCGTTGAGGGGGAAACTTCGCGCGGGCGAGTGGGTAAACTTCGGGACATGAACACCGAACAGGGCGCAGGACGCAGCCGCCTGAACAAACGCATGGCTGAGTTGGGCCTGTGCTCCCGCCGCGAAGCCGATGCCTGGATCGAACGCGGTTGGGTGCGGGTCAACGGCCAACCCGCTCAAATGGGCATGCAGGTTGGCCCCACCGACCGCATCACCATCGAGCGCGCCGCCCAGACGCAGCAACAACAACAGGTCACCTTCTTGCTGCACAAACCGATGGGCTATGTCAGCGGCCAAGCCGAAGACGGGCACGCGCCCGCCGTCACACTCATCCAGCCACGCAACCGCTGGTCGGGCGACAAGTCCCCTGGGCGCTTCAACCCTGGGCAACTGCGGGGACTGGCCCCGGCGGGCCGACTCGACATCGACTCGGTCGGCCTGCTGGTCCTCACCCAAGATGGTCGCGTGGCCCGCCAGCTCATCGGTGAGGACTCGGCGCTCGAAAAGGAATACTTGGTTCGGGTCCAGTGGCAGGGGCCGCAAGGCACAGTCACCCAAAACATCGCCCCAGTGTTCCCCCTCGAGCAGTTGGCGCGACTGCGCCACGGCCTGTCGCTGGACGGGCAAGCCCTGAAACCCGCTCAGGTCGATTGGCAAAACCCGGAGCAGCTGCGCTTTGTGCTTCGCGAGGGCAAAAAGCGCCAAATCCGCCGCATGTGCGAGCAGGTCGGCCTGCGGGTCGTGGGACTGAAGCGGGTGCGCATGGGGCGCGTGACCCTGGGGCAGTTGCCACCGGGGCAGTGGCGCTATCTGGCCCCGCACGA
>JACCDX010942674.1_pt1 | contig 15272 bp, 10 predicted proteins | sample 7449681 | NCBI WGS metagenome assembly JACCDX01 (sample SAMN15323450, study PRJNA562643) | freshwater metagenome | isolation source: river surface water | place: USA:Blue River Watershed | collected 2017-08-18
CTTGCCATTGCCGAGGCCTTGATCAGCAATCCCGATCTTGTGCTCTTTGATGAACCGACCAACCATTTGGATTTGCGTTCCGTCATCTGGCTGGAAGAGTTCCTGCGCCAGGCAAGTTTTGCTTGGGTGCTGGTCAGCCACGATCGTTTTTTCCTGGATCGCACAGCTCAAAAAATCCTGGAGATTCATCCCGCCTATCCTGGTCGCTGGCATGTGGAAGTCGGTGGATATTCGGCGTTCATCGAAAAAAAGGAAGCCTATCTCTACGATCTGCAGGTGAAGGAAGCATCGCTCGCCAACAAACTGCGGCGCGAAGAGGAATGGCTCGTGCGTCAGCCGAAAGCTCGCACCACCAAGTCCCGCTCGCGCATTGATGAAGCGATGCGCATGAAGGGTGAGATGCAGGAGCTGAAGCAAAGGCTCAGCACCAGCAGCGCGAACCTGGATTTCCAGGCATCCGGTCGCAAAAGCAAACAGCTGATGCAGCTCAAGGGCGTGACCAAACGCTTTGGAGAACGCACGCTTTTCCAGAGCCTTGATTTCGTTTTGTCCCCAGGTATGACGCTTGGCATCCTTGGAGATAACGGAACAGGGAAATCCACGCTGTTAAAAATCATGGGTGGCATTGAAACGCCGAGCGAAGGTTCCGTTCAAATCATTCAGAATCTTGAAATAGTTTACTTCGATCAAGCCAAGGAACAGCTTCAACCGGATTGGACGCTCAAACGCGCTCTTTCTGAAGGTCATGACGCGGTTATTTTCCGGGATCGATCGGTGCATGTCGCCTCATGGGCACGACGTTTTCAATTCAAAGCGGAGCAATTGGATACACCCGTTTCCTTTCTCTCGGGGGGTGAAAAAGCTCGGGTCATGATTTCGCGGCTCATGCAGCGCAAAGCGGATGTCCTTTTGCTCGATGAACCGAACAATGATCTCGATATCGACACGTTGGAGATTCTTGAGGACAGTCTTGAGGATTTTCCCGGAGCGATCGTTCTGGTTTCCCATGATCGCTATCTGCTGGATCGGCTCTGCACGCATTTTCTTGGCCTGGGACCTGGCGGGAAAATCACAGCCTTTGCGGATTACGGTCAGTGGGAACGCAGTCTTTTGGATGAGGGCAAGGCCCAGAAAAAAGACAAGCAGGGTGCAGCACCGGTACCCGCGAACAAACCCAAGACAGGTAAAGCCGGCAAGCTTTCTTATAACGAGCAGCGCGAGTATGAAAAGATGGAGGAATCCATTCTGCATGCCGAAGAGGAACTCTCTTTGGCCCAGGCTGCAGTGGAGGACCCTTCCATAGCTTCGCAAACACAGAAGCTGATGGCCGCCAGCGAAAGACTGCAAAAAGCCCAGGAAAACGTCGATCGACTCTATGCGCGATGGAATGAACTGGAGACCAAGGTGCAAGGCGGTCAAGCTTGAAGAACCGGTCATGCTGCAGGCATCAAGGGGGAACCCATGGCTTTCTTCGCCATTCCCATTCCAAACGATTTGCAGGCTTCCATCAACGCCGGACTCGCAGCCCTGATAAAAGCCTGGCCTGATGTCCAATGGGTGCACCCCAAGGACTATCATTTGACTCTGCGTTTTATCGGAGGGCTGCAGCCAGATGCTCTGAGCCGACTCCTTATCGATATCGAGGGACAGGGCCAGCCTTTTATCCCATTCACGTTGAATCTGCAGGGTATTTCATCGTTTCCGCCGCACCGCGACCGTGGTGTGCTCTGGATTGGCTTGAAGAACCTGCCCCTGCATATGATCGATCTCCAATCGCGACTGGAAAAGCAGGTGCAATCCTTTGGATTTGCGCCGGAAAATCGACCCTTCACCCCGCATATCACGATAGGCCGCTTTAGAAAAGACGCCGCCGCAGGTCTCATGGAGGCCTTGTCCCCCTTCGGACAGCAGGAATGGGGCAGCCTTTTCTGCCAGGAGTACGCCCTGATGAAGCGGCGTTCTGGCGCTAAAGAAGGTGGGACCCGACCCTTGTATGAGGTTCTGACCCGCTTTTCGGTATAGTCGTTCGCTGAAGCTTCGTCCTCGTAGGCTTTGCCGCTAAAGCTGTTGAGAGGAAATCCTGGAAGGATTAAAACCAGGAGGGTAAAAGATTGGTTCCCTGGAACTCGCTTGTGCGGAGAGAGTATGACGAAGAAATCGATTGCTGTGCTTTGCAGTGGTGGTGATGGCCCCGGCATGAATGCAGCCATTCGTTCGGTGGTGCGGAGCGCTTATTTTGAAGGCATCGATGTGTACGGCGTTTACAAGGGCTACGAAGGTCTGCTCGATAAATCCGTCGCTCACCTGGATTTGTCCGCAGTCGGCAACATCATTCAGCGTGGGGGCACTGTTATTTACAGTTCGCGTTCCTCGCGTTTCATGCAAGCGGAATATCGCGCGCAAGCGGCATCCTTTCTGAAGGACCTCGGCGTTTCGGGTCTGGTTGTGATCGGCGGCAACGGCTCGTTCAATGGCGCGGCTCTCTTGCACAAGGAACACGGAATCCCAGTGGCCTGTCTGCCAGGCACGATTGATAATGATATCGGTGGCACTGAATTCTCGATTGGTTTTGATACGGCGCTGAACACTGCTGTGGAAGCTATCGATAAGATCCGTGACACAGCAACTTCCCATGACCGTACCTTCATGGTTGAAGTGATGGGCCGCTCTTCGGGTTTGATCGCGATCACCGTGGCCATTGCCACTGGTGCTGAAGCGGTGATATTTCCCGATCTGACCGTGGACCTCGCTTCGGTGGCTTACACTGTGAAACGCGGTGTGTCGCGCGGCAAGAAATCGTCCATCATCATCGTGGCTGAAGGTGAAAAAGAAGGCCTGAGTCATCAGTATCAAAAAGAATTGCAGGAAAATTACGGGCTGGAAACCAAGCTCTGTATTCTGGGCCACATACAGCGTGGTGGCAACCCGTCCCCACGGGATCGCTTCCTCGGTTCCTTCATGGGGAACATGGCTGTGAAAGCCATCGTGCAGGGTGAAAAAGCAGTCGCTACCGTGGTGCGGGATGGAAAATTCGCTCTGGCACCTTTGGAAGAATGCCTGCAGAAGCGCAACGATTTCGATCGCAGCCTGCTTGATCTTTTGAATACGCTCGCTCTTTGAAAGGAGTGCTGAGATGGGACTTTTCCCTGCTTCGCTGGATCTGACGGTACTGAATCGCGAGTGGCGCCCTCAAGCGGAAGCAAGCATCGGCCTTCAGTTTGTGGAGATCGGGGAAAACAGCATCACGGCTGAATTCACAGTGATCGAGTCCATGCTCCAGCCGCACGGCATCATGCACGGCGGCTTTTCTTGCCTCGTCGGCGAAGGCCTTGGATCCATCGCCGGCAATCTGACTCTCAAGGATCCGGCGCTTGCCGTTGTAGGGCAAAACCTTCAGGCTCTGCATATGCGTCCCGCAAAACCTGGAGATGTGCTGATAGCGAGGGTCCATCCGATCCATATCGGCCGTCGTTCCCACATTTGGGAAACGGAAATTCGCGACCGTCGCAGCGAGAAACTGGTGGCGCGAGTGACCTTGACGGTTGCGGTGATTGAGCGTCCCAGTTCCTCAAAGGTGGATTCCAAAGATGCTTAAGATTCGCGAGTAAGCAATATAAATTGCAGCAGTCAGCGTCGCGGCGAGCAGGAAGGCGAGCCAGAACGAGAAATCCTTGCTGATGAGCGTCGCGAACAAGGGAAAAAATGCCAGAGAAGGCGGCACCAGCCAGAATACATTCCAACTGAGAGCAGCGATCCTGCTTTTGTCTCCGCTATCATAATGAACCCAGATCAGAGTGAGAATGGACGTCAAAGGCAAGGCCAGAGTCACCGCGGCAAAGAATGATGACTTTCGAGCCAGCTCAGAGGCCAGGGCGATAATCACGGCCGATAAGAGTATCTTAAGCAGCCAAAAGAAATTCATTATTCGATCCGCAAATTATTGGTTTACCAAAGTCCTCAGTGGATAATCAGTTTTTGCGCTAAATTGACTCATGGTGTTGATATTGAGAACCTACTATTGTAATCTGGTCGCAAACCGTGGGTTGCATAATGCGTCTGTTTCTAGCTTACATCCTTGCTGCGCTACTTGTCCTGCCCATTCACGCATTAGTCTACGTGAATGCAGTGTTGCACGTCGCTCATGCGGATCATGAGCATCATCACGACGACGACCATAAAGCGGACCATGATCATCATGAGCCCTCGCATCACGACATTGCCGTGGACTCAGCTGAATCCGACGATCAGAATACCGAGTTCAGTCACCGACACGCTCCCGATCAGCCCCTTCACAGCCACCACATGGAAATATGGGGACTCTTTGCCATTCAAGGGGTTCCTCAGCAGCCTTCCTTCGCTCACGCCGTTACGTTCAGGTTTCAAGAACCTCCGATCCATAGCTCGTTCACGGCTATTTCTGACCCTTGCGCCCGCAGCCTTCTGCGGCCTCCTATCGCCTGATCCCCAGTTCTCTTAGCTCAATCATTTCGTTCTCTGCAGCAGCGGACTTACGATCGCTTGCGCAAGGATCATGCTTTACAAGCATTCGGAGACATTGATGCTCAATGCCATCATTCGCTATTCCCTGAACCATCGTCTCACGGTTCTTGGGATGCTTCTGGCTCTATGCGCCTATGGGTTTATCGTGGCGGGAAAGCTACCCGTTGATGTTCTGCCCAACTTGAATAGACCCACAGTATCGGTCATTGCTGAAGCGCATGGCCTTGCCCCCGAGGAAGTGGAGTCACTGGTCACGATGCCTATCGAATCAGTTTTGAACGGGGCTCCGGGAGTCCTCCGCGTGCGCTCGTCCAGCGGTATTGGAATATCCATCTCTTATGTTGAGTTCGATTGGGGAACGGATATCTTCCAAAACCGTCAACTGGTAGCGGAGCGACTCCAATTGCTCCAAGGACGGCTCCCGCCTGGCATCATTCCCGTCATGGGACCTGTGACCTCCATAATGGGCGAAATTCAGTTTGTCGGTCTTATGTCCGATGCCAGCAGGATTTCGCCCATGGATCTGCGCTCCTATGCAGACTGGACCCTAAGGCCCCAGTTGATGACGATACCTGGAATCAGCCAGGTCATAGTCATGGGAGGCGAAGTCAAACAGTATCAGATACTGGTTTCCAGCCAGGCTTTGCAAAAACGCGGGATTTCTTTGGAGCAGTTCAAGGAATCTGTGCACCAAATCAGCGAAAACACCACAGGTGGCTTTATCGATATTGGAGATAAGGAATATCTGATTCGCCCCCTCGGACGTGTCAGCAGTCTGGATGATATCCGAAACTCAGTGGTTGGAATGCACCTTGGTCAGCCTGTTTTTGTAAGAGATGTCGCCGAGGTCAAACTCGGGCCCAAAACGAAACGCGGTGAAGGCAGCATCAATGCCAAACCTTCCGTGATATTGACGATACAAAAACAACCCAATGCCAGCAGCATCGACCTGACGCGAGAAATCGACAGAAAACTTGACGAAATCACGCCGACCCTGCCTTCGGGAATGAGGTTGGAAAGGAATCTTTTCCGACAAGCGCACTTCATCGAAACGGCGGTTGATAATGTCAAGGAGGCTTTGCGTGATGGCATCGTCATGGTTGCGATCATTCTTTTCCTCTTTCTTCTGAATTTTCGTACCACGACCATCACTTTGGTTACCATCCCCGTTTCGCTCTTGATAACAGGCATTGTTTTCCATCTGATGGGCCTGGGAGTCAACACTATGACCCTCGGCGGTCTTGCGATCGCGATCGGGGAGCTGGTCGATGATGCGATCGTTGATGTTGAAAATGTTTTTCGAAGGCTCAGGGAGAATCGACTTTCCGCCAATTCCGAGTATCCACTTCGGGTTATTTACAGGGCTTCATCCGAAGTAAGAAATTCTATCGTCATCTCCACAGTCATTGTCTGCCTTGTCTTTCTGCCTCTCTTTGCTTTGGGCGGCATCGAGGGTCGCCTCTTCGTTCCGCTTGGAATTGCCTACATCATTTCGATTCTGGCTTCCCTTCTGGTGTCTTTGACCATCACGCCTGTTCTTTGTTCCTATCTTCTTCCGCAGTCCAAGGCCATAGGTCATGCTGAAGACGGCTTCTTCGTTCGCATGCTCAAGCGTGGTGCGCAGCGTGTCGTTCTATTCACCATGCCCAAGCCTTGGCTGGTCTTCGGCTTATCCCTGGGACTTCTGGCTTTTGCTTTGAGCCTTCTGCCGCAAATGGGGCGCAACTTCCTGCCGAATTTCAACGAAGGCACTGCCACCATCGGAGTGGCCGGAGCACCGGGTATTTCCCTGGCTGCATCAGACAAGCTTGGCATCGCGATCGAAGAAGCCATCCTCTCCGTTCCTGAAGTCGCTTCAACGGTCCGACGCACGGGGCGAGCGGAAATGGATGAACATGCAGAAGGCGTGCATTGGCATGAAATCGATGTGGATTTCAAGGAAGGAGGCCGACCAAGACCAGTTGTGCTGAAGGAAATTCGTGAAAAAATTGAAGCGACGGGTGATGTTTACGTTAACCTTGGACAGCCTATCAGTCATCGTCTGGATCATTTGCTTTCGGGGGTGCGTGCTCAGATAGCCGTAAAAATATTTGGCCCTGAACTCAGCGAGCTCCGGAGAATCGGCGGTGAAGCCTTTGGTCTGCTCGAATCGATTCCGGGTGTCGTGGATCTGCAGGTGGAACCTCTTGTTCTTATTCCCCAGTTAAAAATAGCTGTGGATCGTGAAGAAGCTGGAAAGTTCGGTATCAAGGCCGGTGCCTTGGCCGAGGACCTGGAAATTGCCTTCAACGGAGAATCTACTGGCCAGTTCATTGAGGGACAAAGAATCAGCGATATCTTCATAAGGCTGGATGATGAGTCCCGCGCCTCGCCAGACAGCATTGGTTCAACACTGATTAAGATCATGCCCAGCGGGATGGGGGTAAGACTTGATGATGTGGCTCAGGTCTACCAGGGAAGTGGCCCCAATATGATCAACCGAGAGGATATGCAAAGACGAATCGTCGTGTCGGCGAACACGCAAGGCAGAGACCTGGGTACCACAGTCCGTGACATAAAGTCCAAGCTGGCGAGTGGTCTTAAACTTCCAGAAGGCTATTTCATCAAGCTGGGTGGTCAATTCGAAAGTCAGCAGCAGGCAGCGAAACGCATTCTGATATTAGGTCTGCTTTCGCTTTTGGGAATTTTCGCCGTCCTTTATCTTCATTTCCGATCCTGGGTCCTGAGTTTTCAAGTGATGCTCAACGTGCCTCTGGCTTTGATCGGCAGCATCGTGGCGATCCATCTCACCGACCGGATCCTTTCGGTGGCAACCTTGATTGCCTTCATCACACTTTGTGGTATCGCCTCCCGCAATGGCATCCTGATGGTCAGTCACTACCTGCATCTCATGCAGGAGGAAGGTGAAACATTTGGCAAGGAGATGATCCTCAGGGGAACGCTGGAACGACTTGTTCCCGTGCTGATGACAGCTTCGACGGCTGCCCTGGCCCTTATTCCCCTGCTATTGGCCGCGGGTGAGCCAGGGAAGGAAATTCTTCACCCCGTGGCTGTCGTCATTGTCGGTGGCCTTGTTTCCTCCACCTTCCTCGACCTCATCATAACTCCGACAGCTTTTTATCTTTTCGGTAAAAAAGCTTCCGAGCAATATCTTCGCTTTCAAGCGAATAAAGGAGAACTCATATGAAATTGAAAGCTTTTCTTCTTGCTGCATGCCTAACGTCCAGCTTCCCTTCTTTTGCTCATGACGAAGGTCACGGCCCTAAACTTTCCGATACTGGAAAATTTGGAGGTCTGGTGTCGGCCGTTGTTGACAAGAAGCAGGCCATGCTGGGTGCCAAGGCTGAGCTGCGCTATAAGGCCGAATTGGTCCGGTCGCCTGACGGAAAGGTTCAAGTGTACCTTTACGATTCGGCCATGAAACCTGTCGACGGCAGCACCTGGGATAAGAAGGGTAAAGTCACGATGGCAACACGCAAGAAAGGTAAACTGCAATCGAAAGATTTTGAAGTCAGCTTTGATGGTAAATCCTTCTCCGGTCAAATGCCAGAGATCATCGGCAAACCGTTCAACCTCGACTTTGTTTTCAAGGATAAGGATAAAGATAAAGAGCTTCTGACTGCATTCGATAATCTCGATTAATCTGTTACTGAGGATTTTTTCCATGAAGCTATGGGTATCAATGATTTTTGCTCTTTTTTCGCTTCAGGTGGCAGCCACAGAGTTATTGGTATTGAAGTACGAAGATCTGCCCAAGCTTGTGGCGAAAAACAGCAAAGACGTAAGAGCGGCTGAACTGCTCACGCAAGCTTCCAGGTCCCGACAGGGCTTTAAAGAGCGAGCGCGTTATCCGAAGATCGACCTTGAATCGGGACTTCGTGGGATTCGCGAGCTTGACGGAAGTGGAGACAGCGCACCTTTCTTCAAGGTTGAGGGGAGCTTCAACCTTTATCGAGGCGGCCGTGATGCCCTTCGGGATACTCTTCAGGAAAAAGAAACGGCTATTCGAAGTGAAGAGACTCAACTGGTTCTTAGGGACCAGTTGAGTGCTGCACGTGAACTCTATGTGAAACTGGCTTCCGTTCGGGATCTGAAGAAGGCTTGGACCAATGCGATCAAGATTGCCGAGCAGCAGAAGAAATCATCACGAACCAAGGTCAATGCAGGCCTGACCACCGCTACGGATCTTTTGGAATTCGAACTGCACGAATCAGCTTTGAAACGTGACAAGCGCAATCTCGACAAGGAAGAGCATGAACTTTCGAGCAGACTTCGAATCATTCTGGGGTTCAAGGAAGACGTCGAGCTTTCGTTGAGCAGGACCTACCTGCATCCGCCGGAGCCCAAGGGGAACAGTTCCGATTTTTCGCCCGCTTCCCATCCGGCCGTGCGCAAATTATCGCTTCTGGCGGATCAGGCTGAAACAATCGGTCGGTCTGGATCCTCGCGTTGGCGGCCTGAGGTCAGTCTTTTTGCAAGCTATGAAGAATACCTGAAAGCTGAAACCGAAAGACCAGGGGCCATACCGAAGCGCGATATCGCTGCAGGCGTTCGCGTCAGCATCCCTGTGGGAGACAACCTTGGAGTCCATACCGAGGCCTTGGCCAAGGGCATTGAGGCCCAGGCTTATCAGCTGCAAAAGCAGCACAGTGAACAACAGATCATGATGAGATACGAAGAATACCTTCATGACATGAAAGTTCTGCATGATTTAATTCATGATGCTGAAGTCCAAGTTCAGAAGGCGAAAAAATATCTGAACCTTGCCAGTGTCGAATATGAAAGGGGGCTGAAAAATGGGCCGGATGTTTTGGAAGCTTGTCGCACTCTCTATACGACTGAAGTTGAGACCATCAAACTTCGCTATGAGTTTTATTTGGCTGAGGTAGGCCTCTCCGATATCACTCTGCAATAGAGTTGGGATTTAAAAATGATGCTGTGAATGCGAAGCCCGATTTCAGATGCGACCTGGTTTTTTAAGACTGGCAGACGATTACCGCGATTCAAAGTGGAAATAGGCGGCTGGCTGATGGCCGCGAGGATTCTTCTCCAGGAAGATCAGGACAATGATTTCGTGACGACGATCGCCATCGCTATTGATGATCAATGCATCGGCCAGCTGCAGAAGTCTGGAAAGACTTGGCAAGGAACGGCCGGCTTCACTCTCCTGAATGTGCCTTTCCAGGAATGTAATCAACTCCTGCTGACTCAAGAGCTGACCGCGCAGATCCATCGACAACGCGACGAGACTGGCATCAAAGCCATAGCGCAGCTGCTGGAGCGGGGCACTAATGCTATTCGGGCTCCAGTTGCTGACCAGCGCGTGAGCCTTTTTAATGCTCAAAAGACAGCTGGTGATTTCGGCCATCGCATCAATGCCATCGGCTTCAAGGCCCATCTTTTCAAGGTCCTCGCGCACCTGGCGAACCAGAAAGTCACGCTGATCCATCGTCGGCAGGGGTTTCTCCTTCACTTCAAAACCCCAGGCCAGATACTTTTCGATCCCGAAGATATCCCGCGTCAGGAGCTTGCTGAGATGTATGAGCAGCATCTGCTGCAGCATTAGACGTGGAAGATTTAAAGGTATGATATGGGCGACATGCGGATTCTGTCGCATCATGGCCAGGTTTTTCAGCGTATCCTCGGATGACATCACCACGATGCGGCTATGCTGACTGCTCTTCACAATTTCAGGTGTCAGGCTGAGCCAGCTGTGATGCAAAGCCAGCAGATCAAAGGGATGCTCCTGGATCTGCTGCAGGAACTCCTGAGGGCTTTCCGCAATCTGAAGATCGACCTTGCTGCCACCTATGGCCATGCGATAGATGCGCTGATGCTTCCGATCGGCATCAAGTATCAGGAGGCGCTTTTTGCTAATGGAATGACTCTTCTCATACTGATGAGCCGCTGGCTCCAGTGTGCGGGCCAAGAGATTGATGTGACTGTTCAGTTCGGAGAAGGAATCATCATCAAAGGCCAGATGCAGCTGTTGCAGGCAATCAAAAATCCGAGGAATGGAATGATTGCGCAAGTCGGCAATACGGCTGAGAATCACATCCTTGTCCCGGGCAATGATAGCCACCTTATCTTTCTGATTGGCAAGGATCTCATGATGATCTTCGAGTTCCAGATGCAAGCGCTCCAGTTCACTATTTCGGCGGTTCAAGTCCGATGTACGCCGATCCACTTCGGACTGCAGACTGCGATTGCGATCGGCGATGAGCTTGGCTTTGGCTCTTTGGATTTCCGCATCATTATGAATGGTCCTTTGGATCATGATCGATAATAGGATGCTGATGAAGCCAATCAGAGCCCATGGGAAGAGCATGCTCCGGGGGGCATCGGAAAAGAGGAGATGAGCGATGTCATGGATGGCGGCCACCGTCAAAACCAGAAGACTCGATCCCAGGCGGAAACCAAACTGGGGCTTATGGAACATGGCTTTAATCGCAAAGGGCATGTACAGTATGACTTCAAGGATCAGGATTTTATAGAAACTGCGCCGCATGGCATCAAAATTCGCCGTTGTTTCCAAGAGCCAGGAGCCCAGGAACAAAACGAATATGACTGAGTTGAAGAGGGCCAGCTTTTTGCCTATCGTGTATCGCGTGGGCATGATCTGTTCGATAAAGAGGAAGAACGGTATGGGCGAGAAAACCAAGAGCAGATGCCAGAGCACGCGCCAGTAGCTTTTGTGAGCGAAGAGCACATAGGCCAGATCCGTTCCGGTCATGTAGGTCAGGCTCATGGCGCAGGCCGAAAGACTGAAGTAAAGGAGCAGCGCCTTTCTTTTCACAGCAAAGAGGATAAGCCCTCCAATACCCATGAAAATCACGATAGATCCGGCTGCCAGGTCGGCAATCTCACCGGCCAGGAATTGGTAAAGCGCCATTTCCTGATTGCTCAGGCTGATGTCGTGACAGGTTGGATGATATCCCGTCTTGTCTGCATAAAACGTTTGAATAATAACGTGTGACGGCCGGGATTTTCCAGGCATAAGAAGAAAAGGTTCACCTTCCACGATGCGAACACTATGCGGGTAAGTGACCTCGGGCGTGCGTTCCTTGATCAACTGCTGATCCTGGAAAACCCGCACGATGTTGGTGCACTTGGTCAAAAACAGATAGTTGATCGTCACAGCGTCTGGTAGAGGATAAGCGAGCCAGGCGCGAGCGTCCGGGTTGATAGGCTTATCATCAAAGGACTCATCCGTCATGGGATGCCATGACTCCAGCGGCGGTGGCGTCACATGCTGGTTTTGACCATCATAGAACCAAAGCACTCCCTCGCTCTGCCTCAAATCAATCCTGGGCCCCTGACGACAGGCGATGGACGCTGTCCCGGAGAGGATCAGGAGGGCGAGTAATTTAAGTGTTCGGTAAAACGACAAACCTTTACCTTTCCACAAAATAATGGAACGACCCATGTCTCTTGCGAACCTGGGTCTTGCCACTGACATTGATCAAAGCAATGATCTCTGTGCGCTCACCCGGTTTGATATTGGTGATCATGAGATCTGCGGTGGAAATAATCTGGAAGAGACCCATGCCTCCTCCGCCCTTGCCTTCATGCTCATTGATTTTGCCAAAGTGCCCATCAAAACAGGACTTCAAATAGCGGGTGATGGTCTCGCGCTTCAAAGCTCCAAAGGGATCATCCACGGAGAGAGCGATCGTCGATCCATCAAAGGCGAAGCGTAGTTTGCCATATTCGGTGGGTTCAAGCTCCACGGCCACGCGACGCGAGAGGTGATTGTATTTGGAGGTTCCCGTCTTGCGATTGACCGGTGCATCATAGATGGCATTCATCAGGATTTCATCGGTTATCATCGTCGCATTGCGAATATGCGAAGTCACGACTCCGGCCTTGGTCAGTTCCGATTCGACCACTTCCAGATACTGGGCCCGGTTCTGGCTGGAGGTGATGATATATTCTTTTACATCAACGCCCCAATTCAGATATTTTTCCAAACCAAAGATGTCATTACTGAGGATCTTCGTGACGGTAACCAGCAGGTTTTTCTGGGTCAGGGCCCGCTCTTCATCATCCTGATAGATGACATGGCAGAGACCAGGATTTTCGGCCAGAAGATCGATGTGATGGCTAAGTTCATGTCGTGTGGTCAACACGGTGGATACGGACGGATACTTTTTTTGTAGAAGTGCTGGAATGCCCGCGAAATCCGTGCTGATGACGGTGAGATCTGGCTGTTCCCGCGTCAACGCCTGAGCGAACTCATCGGCCTTCATGAAGGAGCGGATATCCACCCGGCTTCCACCCAAAGCCATTTTGGTAACCATAAGGAGCTGCTTTTCCGGTTCGAGCAGCCAGATGCGGCGGCTCTTGAGAGCTTCACTATTGCTGTGCAGGCGAGCGACAGGCTCGAGCTGACTGGCGATCTTGTGAACCTCGATACTGAGGTTCTGAAGTGCCATTTTATTGCGCAAGTCATAGAGTTGCTTCAGGGCTGTCATGAGACTCGGAAGCTGGTCACTCCTTATTTCCGCCACTTTCTTGAGCAGAGCATCCTTCTGTCCAATCAGGTCTTCCAAACGTTTATGACTGATGCTCAGGAGGATATTCTTTTCTTCCAAATCAAAATTGGATTGTTCCAGTTCCTCTGTTTTCACCTGCAGGACCTGGGATCTTTGTTCGACCTCCTGGGCCAGCTTGAGGCTATATTCTTCCAGGCTGTGCGTCCGCTCCACTTCAAGACTGCGCTCACGATCGATATGGATTTGGATCAAATAGGTGATGAGTGCACCCATGAAAAAGATCAGAGCAATGCAGGTGCCCTCGAAGAACGGCCAATTCAATAGCATGCTGGCTATATCCACCGCCGTACCGAAGAAAAGGACGATGAGCCCCAGGGTCAGGATAGGAGCTGGATACGGTGCCTTGATCAGGATTGGGATGGACAGGACCGCTATAATCACGAGCTGTGGACCGAGGAACTTGAAGAAGAGGATACGGAGTTGTTCCAGAAGGATTTCGTGCCCGCTGGCGAACAGAGCTATCGCCGCAATCAAAGGTATCATGTTCATCCAGGACAGGATCTGGAGGGTGCGTATCCGCGTTGGCAGAATCTGATAGAAGAAGGCCATGAAGGCAGCTGGAGCAAGCATGACGGAAATGTTCCAGACATGAAGCGGCCAGGGAAAGCCCGAGAGGGCGAAATGCACGGGATGCGAAACGGTGAAGAAGGTGGCACCGACGGAACCTGAGAATAAGCTGAAGAGAAGGATGGTCTTCTGACGTTTGAAGATCCAGATAATGAAACTCATGGCAGACAGGAAAATCATGATCACGGACGTCATGGTCTCAAAGGCCTGAAAGACAGCGAAACGTTTAACGACCGTGGCTTCGGGGCCGATTTTGATTTCGCGGCAGTCGGGTTGGAAGGCGGTGCGATTCGACCAAAGGACACGGAAATAAAGCGGCTGAGGTCCTTGATCCATGGGCAGCAGAAAATATGGTTTGGTGCTCCGCGTCAGATCCAGGCTGAAATTCCCTTTGAGCTGGTAGTCGGCCAGGATCTCGTTACCCCAGGCCACTTTATCGATGTTTCCACAGAGGCCGAGCAGGAGAGCCGGTCGATCCTGAAGGGCGGCAGGTGGAATTTCGTAGCGAATCCAGGCTTTTTGAAAGGCATCCAGGTGATCGATGGCTTCAGGCAGCTGGAAATTTTGCTTCTGCTTCATGGCTTCGAAAGATAAAGACTCGCCCACACCCTCCGGCATCATGGTGAATGCGGTGGGACCATGCAAATCGTAAAGCTGCTCCATGTCACAGCCCGTGGCCGTCAGCCAGAGACTGCCCATAAGCAGGCAGAACTGCATCCATTTGCAGAGTTTCCATCGCATGCGTATCAACGCCCTTTTCAAAAAAAAGCGATGTGGTTCCTCTTTGAGTTTATCGAGTTTCTAAAGGAAAGTGTTGCCGGGTTCGATGCGATAAGCGGGGTACTATTTGCCTGCAGAAGATCAGGCGCGTGGAGCAAGGATGTCCTTCCAACGCAGAAAATGTTTTTCAAAAAAGTGGAAGCTCAGCCAGGCGATCCCGATCGAAACGCCTATGCCGACGCCACCATTGATCAGGACGGCAAGTGTTTGATGCCCCAGCTTCGCGGTCAACCAGTCGATGCAGTGGTAACGATCCGCCGGCCATGAGATGAAATGATGGAAGATATAGATACCGTAACTATACTGCCCGAGGAAAGTCAGAGGCCGGAAGCGAAGACCACGGATGAGAGGTGAAGTCGCGGGCAAAGCCACGGCGCAGAGATGTAGGGCTGCAAAGAGTCCGAGCCAGGACAGAGTCCTCAAGGCCTCGCAAGCTTCACTCAGGGATGGCATGATTTTAACAGTTATGATGATAAGTCCCTTCACAACGAGGGAACCTATAAAGATGAGAGCAGCACGCTTTCTGATCATGCCGAGGCCTTGTTCCAGAACGGACGGCTGCCGCAACCATGTGGCGAGGACAGCTCCCATACAGAGGGCGCTCAGACGCAAGGGCGTGAGGACATGAATTGTGACCTTCGAGACTCCTGTCATTTCCATCCAGGCGAGGAGGGCGGATGATACCAGGATGATGAGCGTGCTAACCTGCATCAAACGCTTTGCAGTCAGGCGATAGACTATGAAGGGCCAGACCAAATAGAACTGCTCTTCGACCGCGAGCGACCAAAAGTGACCGAGATAGGGGACGGTCCATGCCCCTTCGCGCGCGATGAAAAAGTTGAAGAGATAAGTCCAGGCCCAGGGCTGAGC
>JACCDX010342647.1_pt1 | contig 15271 bp, 15 predicted proteins | sample 7449681 | NCBI WGS metagenome assembly JACCDX01 (sample SAMN15323450, study PRJNA562643) | freshwater metagenome | isolation source: river surface water | place: USA:Blue River Watershed | collected 2017-08-18
GCTCCATAAGTTTCAAGTTCCCAAACACGATCAGGAGATTCTTTGGCATGAAGCTCTGCCATTCTCCAATGATTTTGAAATTTTCCACCACGCATGGTGTCTCTGAAGTGAACTTTCCAATTGTCATTCGAGTTCACATTTCCCATCGATGCAGCAATACCACCTTCGGCCATTACTGTGTGTGCTTTTCCAAAAAGTGATTTACAAATAATTGCAGTTCTTAATCCGTTTGCTCGTGCTTCAATTGCAGCACGAAGTCCTGCACCACCTGCTCCAACAATCACGACATCAAAATCGTGACGTTCAACTTCAGACATTTAAATTTCTCCTTTAAAAGAAATAAAAGTTGGTTATTGTTCCACTTGCAACTAGACGTACATAAAGATCACAAAGCGCTACTCCAATTAATGAAACCCAAGCAAATTTAGCGTGATGCACATTTAATTTAGAAACTATGGTCCAACTCTTGTATCTGAGTGGATGCTTGGAAAAATGTTTTAATCTTCCACCGATGGTATGTCTGCATGAGTGGCAGGAAAGTGAGTATAACCAAAGCAAAGTTGCATTTGCGACCATGACAAGTGTTCCTACACTTAAATGTCCCCAATTTCCTTGGGCATCTTTAAAAGAAATAACTGCATCGTAGGTAAGAATTATGTTGAAAATTAATCCCGCAAAGAAAAAATATCGATGTGCATTTTGCAAAATTAAAGGAGACTTTGTTTCGCCTGAATAAGATTTATGAGGTTCTGCTACAGCACAAGCAGGTGGTGATTGCCAGAAAGAACGATAATAAGTTTTTCTGTAGTAATAACAGGTCATTCTAAAACCAAGTGGGAAAATAAGAATTATTAATGCTGGTGACAAAATCCACCAACTTCCAAATGGTTGACCTAAATGTGATGCACCTTCAACACAACTTGTAGCTAAACAAGGTGAATAAAAAGGTGAGATTAATGGTTCAGCAAAATAAAATTTGTTTTCAAAAGCTCTAAAAGTTGAATAAATAATGAAAGAAACTAAAACACCAACAGTTATTGCTGGTTGAATCCACCATTTATCGATTCTTAAATGACGGTATGGAACTTGTGCTCTGGTAGGAGAACCTACACCTTTTTCAAGTGAGCTAATTGCCATGAAGATGAGTTTAGTCTTTGAATGAGGGTTTGCGCATACTCAAAAGTTATTCAAAACCTTGTGAGATGTCGCACAGAAACAGGCTTTAAGAGTTATCTCTGATTTCTAAAAGCACAGCCCCGTTTGCAACAGAAGCACCAACTTCAACAGTTAGTTCACTTATAACCCCAGATTTATGGGCAGATATGGGCTGTTCCATTTTCATGGCTTCGATAACGAATAAAAGATCACCTTCATTAACACTTTGACCATTTGTTACCGCAATTTTTACCAAAGTTCCTTGCATTGGACTTTGTACGGCATCTGAATCAAGAGATCCAAGGTTAGTTCTTTGGTGTCTTGCCACAGGTGGTTTCTTTTGTTTTACTCCACCAGAAGTTAAACCATTTGGCATTGTGACTTCAATTCTTTTTCCGTTCACTTCTAAAACTAATGTGGAACGATCATCAATCAAAGATGTTTTACTGTTATCTACATAAGCAGGAATTTGATTATCAAATTCATTTTCAATCCAACTTGTATAAACACTAAATTTTTGTAAAGGATCAATTGGTGCAAATGCTGGGTCATCAATAACAGCTTTATGAAATGGAATTGCTGTGGCAATTCCTTGAACTTCAAATTCAGATAATGCTCTTCTTGCCCTTTCTAAAGCTTCCTGACGAGTTGATCCAGTGACAATTAATTTTGCTAATAAAGAATCAAAATTTCCACCAATAATGTCGCCTTGTTTAAAGCCAGCATCTACTCTTACACCGGTACCACTGGGTTCTTTCCAAACTTTTAATTGACCCGGAGCAGGTAAAAAGTTTCTTCCAGGATCTTCTCCGTTAATTCGAAATTCAATGCTGTGTCCATTAATTATTGGATCGTGGTAACCAAGTTTTTCACCCATAGCAATTCTTAATTGCTCGCGAACTAAATCAATTCCAGTTACTTCTTCAGATACTGGATGTTCAACTTGAAGTCTTGTGTTTACTTCTAAGAATGAAATAGTTCCATCTTGACCAATTAAAAACTCACAAGTCCCAGCACCTTCATATTTTGCTTCTTTTAAAATGGCCTTGGAAGAATCATAAAGTTGTTTTCTTTGTTCATCATTTAAAAATGGAGCAGGTGCTTCTTCAACTAATTTTTGATGTCTTCTTTGCAAAGAACAATCTCTTGTTGAAACAACGACTACATTTCCATATTTATCTGCTAAGCATTGGGTTTCAACGTGTCTTGGTTTATCTAAATATCTTTCAACAAAACATTCACCTCTGCCAAAGGCAGCGACTGCTTCTCTTACTGCAGATTCATAAAGTTCAACAATTTCTTCTTTATTCCTAGCAACTTTTAAACCACGTCCTCCACCACCAAATGCTGCTTTAATTGCAATTGGAAGTCCATGTTGAGAGGCAAACTCCACAACTTCATTTGCATCTTTAACTGGATCTTTAGTTCCTGGAACTAGAGGTGCTCCAACTTTTGCAGCAATATGTCTTGCTTGAACTTTGTCACCTAAAGATTTGATCGCAGCAGGGGATGGACCGACCCAAATTAAATTCGCATCAATCACACTTTGGGCAAATTCAGCATTCTCGGATAAAAATCCATAACCAGGATGAATTGCATCAGCTCCAGATTTTTTGGCAATCTCTAAAATTTTTGGAATTGATAAGTAGGTTTCACTTGCTAAGTTTCCGTGAAGCGCGTAAGCCTCATCGGCATGTAAAACATGAAGTGCATCTCTATCAGGATCTGCATAGATTGCAACGCTTTTTATACCTGCATCTTTACAAGCCCTTGCAACTCTGACTGCAATTTCACCACGATTTGCAATTAATACTTTGCTGATGGGAAATTTAGGAGTTTCAGTTTTTGCCATGATGTTTCACTTTATTTGATGTCCCACAAACTAGTCCAAGACAAGCCAAGTTCTTTCACCATTTCTCTTACTATTGGCAAAGATAAACCAATCACATTGCTGTGGTCTCCTTCAACTTTTGAAATAAAAGCCGCACCTAGAGAATCAATTGTGAAAGCACCTGCAACGTTCAAAGGTTCTGAGGTTGCTACATAGTCAATTATTTCTTCGTCATCAATATAGGCAAAAAATACTTTAGTTGAAACTACTTTTGAAATCATTTGTTTATTGTCTAAACGAATAATTGAATGACCTGTATGCAATATTCCATTTTTTCCGCGCATACTTTTCCATCTTTGTATTGCAGCATCAGCAGTTAATGGTTTTCCATAGGGTTTATTTTCAAATTCAAGCATCGAATCAGCCGCAATTAAAATGCCTTCTGCTAAAGAGACGTTGTTTTCTAGGACATTTTTTGCTTTTGCAATAGAGAGTTCTTGAACAATATTTGGAATAGTTGTGTCTTTAAATGAGTTTTCAATTTCTTTTTCATTGACATCGCTAGGAATAACAATTGGATTAATTTTCTGAGTCTTTAATAGCATCAAACGTGCCGGCGAATTTGATGCCAAAATTACGGGAAAACTCATACTCCACTTGTTTTAGAAAATTGCCAACCGCTATCTAATAGTGGAGAAGTTCTAAATTTCAACCTTGGATTATTCCAATTACTAATTTTAGATTTTTGTTTCAAAATATCTTCAGTAGAATTTTTTGCTGAAATTAAAGCAATTTCAATTGCGTGTAACTCTTCCGGAGTTGGGTTTCCTCTGACAACTTTAAACTCTAAAGGTTTACTCATAAAGGAATATTTCCATGTTTCTTTGGTGGCATTGACTCTCTTTTTGTGATCAATTGCCTTAAACCACGAATTATTCGGATTCGAGTTTCACTTGGAGCAATCACTGCATCAATCCAACCTCGCTCTGCAGCTACGTATGGATTGTCAAAAGCTTCTTCATATTCATTAATTCGATTTTGTCTTTCTTTAACTTGATCACTTGCCGCACCTATTTCTTTTCTAAACAAAATATTTACAGCTCCTTGTGCCCCCATAACAGCAACTTGTGCGGTTGGCCAAGCAAAATTTAAATCTGCTCCTAAATGTTTTGAGCCCATAACAATGTAGGCACCGCCATAAGCTTTTCTAGTAATAACAGTTATTAATGGAACAGTTGCTTCAGCGTAGGCATAAATTAATTTAGCTCCACGTCTAATTATTCCACCATATTCTTGATCAACACCAGGTAAAAATCCTGGCACGTCAACAAAAGTAATTATGGGAATATTGAATGCATCGCATGTTCTGACAAATCTTGCAGCTTTTTCAGATGCTTCAATATCTAATGTTCCAGCAAATTGCATAGGTTGATTTGCAACTACTCCAACACTTTGACCTTCAATTCTGCCAAAGCCAACCATTATGTTTGGAGCCCAACCTGAGTGAACTTCGAAAAATTCATCGTCATCTAAAACATGTTTAACTAATACGTGCATGTCATAAGGTTGATTTGGGGAATCTGGAACCAAAGTATCCATTTCTAAATCATGTTGATTTATTTCCAAATCAACTCTTGAATCGAAATGTTGCGCAGACTCAGCATTATTTGAAGGAAGAAAACTTAATAAAGTGCGTACGTAATCTAATGCGTCATCTTCATCACTTGCCATGTAGTGCGCTACACCTGATTTTGTAGCGTGTGCTCTTGCACCACCTAAATCTTCAAAAGAAACTTCTTCACCTGTCACTGTTTTTATAACATCTGGACCTGTAATAAACATGTGTGAAGTTTTATCAACCATCACCACAAAATCAGTTAAGGCTGGAGAATAAACAGCGCCACCAGCACAAGGACCCATGATGATTGAAATCTGTGGAACGACACCAGATGCTTTAGTGTTTCTTAAAAATATTTCTCCATACATTGCTAAAGAGGCAACACCTTCTTGGATTCTTGCGCCACCAGAATCATTTATTCCCACAATTGGTGCACCAGTCTTTATTGCTAAATCCATCAACTTAACAATTTTTCCGCCCATTGCTTCACCTAAGGATCCACCCATGGTGGTGAAATCTTGTGAGTAAACATAAATTGGGCGACCATCAATTGTTCCAAAACCTGTGATGACTCCATCGCCGGCTGGACGATTTTTATTCATTCCAAAATTGTTTTTTTGATGTTTTACTAACTCATCAATTTCTTGAAAAGTGCCTTCATCTAATAGTGCTGCTAATCTTTCACGAGCACTTTTCTTACCCTTTGAATTCTGTTTGTCTTTTGCAATAAGAGCTTGATCTTCATGAATTTCTTTTTTTATACCTTGAAGATTTTTTAATTTAGACGCAGTGGTTCGAGGATTTGTATCATCGCTTGTATTACTAGCCACCTGGTCCTCACTCTATAAATGTCTCTTGTCGTACGGTACTAGTGTGACAGATTTTTATGAAAACAGAGCAGGCCTAGACACTCAAGTTTTAGCGCAGGAACTCAAAAAAAGAAGTAGTTTATGGCAGGAATATGTGTTACTTGATGAAGTCGATTCCACAAATGAATTCATTAAAAGAATGGAAAAAAAAGAAGGTTTATTTGTCCTGGCTAACTTTCAAACTAAAGGCAAAGGACGACAAAATCGGTCTTGGGAAGCTCCTAAGAATTCCTCAATATTTATGTCAATCTGTTTAAAACCCAATAAAAATGGAAGTATTTCTTGGATTCCACTTTTGACAAGTCTTGCTTTACTCAGAAGTCTTGAATCTTTAGTAACTGAAAATATAAAAATTAAATGGCCAAATGATTTAGTGTTAATAAAAAAAGACGAACAATTTAAATTTTCTGGAATCTTAGTTGAGATGATTGAAGATTATGCCATCGTAGGAGTTGGAATAAATTACAATCAAAAAATTGAAGAATTACCAATAAAAAATGCTACAAGTTTAAAAACAATATTAAATGGAGAAATCAGAAGGGAAGAAATAATTGCAAGTTTTATTTCTGAGTTTGCAGCTCTTTGGAATGAAGAAATTCTATCTACAACTTGGCCTACAAAAGTAAGCGTAAGAAATTATAAAACAAATTGTGTAACAATTGGTCAAGAAATAAATGCCCAATTAGTAAATAAAGAAATTATTCGTGGAAAAGCAATAGATGTTTTAGAAACAGGAGAATTACAAGTAATAACAGAATCAAAGACTTTAAATATATCGTCAGCAGATATAACTTTATCCCATGAATATAAATAACTATTCTCCAAAAGTAGGACTAATACAATCTGAAGAATTCTTAAGGTATTTTGAATTTTCTCTTCAACAATTAAACATAAATTATAAAATAACTGAATCGATTAATAATGAATTTGATTTTTATATTTCTTCAAATTCGATAAAAGCTAAAAAAATAGTATTTGATTCACAAGACACAATTTCAGGACATGTAGTAACTCTTGCAAGATCTAATCAAGGACAAATTGTGGTTTATCCAGTTTCAAGTTATGAGGCAAATGAAGTCATTACTCCTGCAAGTAACTTAAACGACTCAGTTGCATCTCAATTACAGAAAGAAGCAATTGAGTTAGCAACTGAAATACATTTAGAAGGATCTATTGAAGTAGTTTTTTCTAAAGTCAATAACAAGTTAAGCAAAGTTAATTTTCTACCAACTTTTTTAAGTTTATGGACTTTAGATGGAGCTATAACTTCTATATTTGAAAATCATGTAAGAGGATTGCTCAATTTGCCTTTAGGAAGTCCTAAGTTACTTGGTGACTATGTTGTGTCAGTAAAAGTTATTGGTGGAAATTACTCAGATATGTATAGACCTTTTTTGCACATAATGGCAAGAGATCCAGAATTAAGAGTTCATTTGTACCAAAAAGAGGTGAAATTGAATGACGTAATTGGGCATGTTTGCCTCACAGGAAAAAACGTTACAGATTTATTGGAAAGAACACATCATGCTGCAGATTATTTCAACGGCAAAATTACTGAATAATTATTCAGTATCAAAAACTGGAATTTTAGAACCTTCTTGCAAAGCTTTGAAAACCTCTTGAGCATTGTCAGTTAATTTTCTAACTGAACCTAAATCTCCCACATTTCCGCCAGATTTGTTTGGCAAAGTCTGTGATTCAATCCCACCACTTCTTAAAGCAAAAGCTAAAGGAATTAAATCAAATGGACCAACTCCTTTATTAACAGTAATTGCATTCGCTAATGCAGAGACTGTTTGAGGAGCTCTAATTGGATTCAACAAAGTAAATGGGGATAAAGATTTTTTCATTATTTGTTTTACAACTTCTTGTTGTCTTTCTGTTCTTCCAATATCTCCTTTTGGATCTGCATAACGCATACGAGCATAAGCAAGTGCTGTTAATCCATCTACTTTTTGACAACCTTGTTTAATATTTAATCCAGATTTCTTATCTTCAAAATCTTGACTTGGACAAACTGTAATGCCATTAAAACTATTAACAACATTTACTAATCCAGCAAAGCCAATTTCAGCATAGTTATCCATTTGCACACCAACTAAATTTTCTACTGTGTTTAGCGAAAGGCTAGGACCGCCAAATGCATAAGCAGCATTTATTTTATTTTTCTTTTCACCAGTTTCTCCATGAGCAGGAATTGTTACTAGTAAATCTCTAGGAATACTTGTTAATTGAAGTGGAGTTCCAATTTTTGGAACACTCATTATTAATATGGTGTCACTTCTTTGTCCTTCAAATTTTCCTAAAGGTGCTCCTTCTAATACGGGGTTATCAATATCATCTCTGGAATCACTGCCAATTAATAACCAAGTTCTTCCTGGCGATTTTGGAATTTCTGTTTCATTTCTAACAAGTTCTATCTTGTTTAATTGAAGTAAAGCTAGCAATAGAAGAAAGATAAACCAGATACCTAAAGAGGCTAGAACAATAAGGAAGATTTTTGGTTTAGTAATTTTGGTAGGTTTCTTCCCAGATTTTTGCTTAGGCTTTGAAGAATCGCGAAACCAATCCTCTGGTAAACCTTTTTTGTTATCCACGCAGTCAATCGTATGATTAAGTAACAAGATTTTTATTTATATTCGACTAGCGTTGCTATATAGATTTAAGAAAAAGGTGGGATATCCAGATGAAACCTGCTATTTCAGTGATAATTCCGGTCTTAAACGAAGAAAGATTTTTATTCCAAGCGGTAAGCGCGATATTAAATCAAGACTATGAATCTGATTTTGAAGTTATTTTGGCTTTGGGGCCATCCAAAGATAAAACTAATGAAGTAGCAAAAGATTTAGCAAATGATTCAAGAGTTAAGTTAATAGAAAATCCTTCCGGCAAAACAGCCGCTGCTTTAAATGAAGCTATCAAGATCTCCAGGTTTGACATCATTGTTCGATTAGATGGACATGCAATTGTTGATAAACATTATTTAAATAACGCTGTTACAACTTTGTTAGAAACTAACGCGGATAATGTTGGCGGATTAATGAAAGCTGAAGGAATTTCGAATTTTGAAAAATCTGTAGCTGCGGCTATGACTTCTAAATTTGGAGTCGGTAATGCACCATTTCATGTTGGTGGTTCACCTGGCGAAGTTGACACAGTTTATTTAGGTACATTTCGAAAAAGCGCATTAGAAAGAGTTGGATTTTTTAATGAATCTTTCGTTAGAGCTCAAGATTGGGAATTAAATTATAGAATTAGAAAGTCTGGTGGAAAAATTTGGTTCAATCCAAAATTGGTTGTAAGTTACAGGCCTCGACCAAATTTAAAAGCATTAGCAAAACAATATTTTGAATATGGACAATGGAGAAAACAAGTCACCAAAAAATATCCAGAAACAATTTCTTTAAGGTATCTTGCTCCACCAATCACAGTTAGTGGTTTATTAGTTGGTTTAATTTTTATTTTGTTAAATATTTTTACAAATATAAGTTTTTTTCTTATAGGTTGGCTTGCAATTTTTAGCTATCTTGCTGTTTTAATTCTTGGTTTTATCACTATAAAAGGAAAAATTAGTCTAAAAAGTCGTTTACTTTTATTTCTAGTTTTACCTACGATGCATTTTTCTTGGGGCGTTGGTTTCTTAAAACCAACAAAGCGCCTGTAATCTTAGATACAACGCGATCACTCAGATAAGCGTGGAGGAGAACGAACCCTTTGGGTAAGTTTGGCGCTTTGCGAATTTTGATTTATCGGGATTTACAAATTAGATATGCCGGCACTTGGCTTGGATATTTGTGGACACTCCTAGATCCACTAGCGATGGCATTTATTTACTGGTTAGTTTTTACACAAATAATTGGTGCAAAAAATATTGGTGAGCAACCCTATATTTTATTTTTATTAACAGGAATTCTTTCCTGGACTTGGTTTAATGGATCTGTTACAGACTCTGCAAGATCATTAGTTGTAGAAAGCAAAATGGTTAGATCAATTGCTATACCAAGATATCTTTGGGTAATTAAAAGTATTGGGGCTAAAGGAACGGAATTTCTTTTAGCATTTCCGATATTAATTATTATAACTTTTATTACTCAAGCTAATGTAAATCTAGAAATATTTTGGATAATATTTGCAATAATTTTACAGTTTTTACTACTTTCAGGTATTGGTTTAATTCTTGCACCATTAACTGTGCTGGCAAGAGATACTTCTAATTTATTAAGAATTTTATTAAGAATGATGTTTTATCTAACACCTATAATTTATGGAATTTCAGATATCCCTGAAAGATATCAAATCTTGTCGTATTTCAATCCTATGACTGGAATAATTTCAATGTACAGAGCTGGATTTTGGTCTGAACCAAATTTAATCACTGCAGTAATTTTTTCAACTGTTATTTCTTTATCAATATTTTTAATCGGAGTATTTTTCTTCAAACGCATTGAGCGAACCGTATTGAAGGAGGTGTAAATGAGCGTTGTAATCGATGTCAATAATGTGGGAATAAGTTTTAAAAGAAATAGAAAAAGAAATTTTTCAGTTCGAGAATTATTACTGCAACAAAAAAATACTTCGCCAAAAGGTGAATTTTGGGCATTAAGAAATATTAATTTTAAAATTAACGAAGGTGAAGCTGTTGGATTAATGGGAGCAAATGGTCAAGGTAAAAGTACTTTATTAAGAATTATTGCTGGGGTTCTTATTCCAGATGAAGGGACTGCGACAGTTAAAGGCGGAGTAGCACCATTAATTGAATTAACTGGTGGGCTAAAAAGTGACTTAACTGCAAGGGACAATATTTTTCTAGTCGCAGGATTGCACGGTTTATCAAAAGCTGAAGTTAAGAAAAGATTCAATAGCATTGTGGAATTTGCTGAAATTGGCGATTTTTTAGATACTCCGGTGAGACATTTTTCAAGTGGAATGAAAATCAGACTTGGATTTTCAATCGTTACTTCAATTGATGAACCTATAATTTTGGTGGACGAAGCTTTGGCTGTAGGTGATGCTGCTTTTAAAGAAAAGTGCTACATCAGAATGAAAGATTTATTGAATCAAGGAAAAACTTTATTTTTAGTTTCACATAAAGAAAAAGATTTGAAAGAGTTTTGCACCAGGGGACTTTATTTAAGAAAAGGTGCACTCGCTGTAGATGGGACACTTGGTGAGGCACTTAATGCCTACCACCAAGATTCAGGAGTCTTTGATGACTAAATATTCAATAAAAAAAATTAAATCAATCGGACAACCTGTCGAAGTTATGAATAGAAGAGTTGCAGAACATTGGTCTGGACCAATGTATATGCGAAAAGTTTCACCATATCTGACAAAGGTTTTGCTTGCGCTAAATTTTAGTCCCACTTTTGTGACATGGTTGATGGTTTTCACAGGTTGGATAGCTGCTGCTTCTTTACTAATTCCAGGAAGAAACGGAGTAATACTTGCATTGATTTTTGCTCAGCTTCAAATGCTTTTAGATTGTTCAGATGGAGAAATGGCCAGAATTTTAAAAAAATTTAATCCAGCTGGAATATTTATCGATCGCTTTGGACACTATTCAACTGAAGCTTTAATTGCTATTGCATTTGGAATAAGAGTTGCGACACAAAATGATTCAACTGGTTTAGAAATAATTTATGGTTTAGTACTTGCTTTGTTAATTACTTTTAATAAAGTATTTAACGATATGGTTCATGTGGCCAGAAGTTTTGCCAATTTAAATAAATTATCTGAAGACAAAAAAGTGGCCATACCTAGAAATAAAGTATTAGCATTTTTAAGATCCTTGTTTAACTTTTTCCCAATCCATAGAATATTTCATTCTATGGAATTGTCTTTTGTCATTTTTATTTCATGGATTTTCTCTATTGAGGCCCAAATGCTACAAATTATTACTCTGGCAGCAGCAATTACTGTTGTGGGACATCTTGTAGCAATTCTTTCTTCCTCTAGACTTCGTGGCTAAAGAATGAGTGATTTAAACCCAAGTTTTGGGTGCGTAATTTTAACTCAAGGCAAAAGACCAGATCAGTTAGAAAAAGCCATTAACTCTGTACTTTCACAAGTAAATGTAAATGTTGATTTGGTCGTAGTAGGAAATGGCTGGAAGCCAGAGAACTTAGGAAACAATGTTAAGTCAGTTCATATTTCAGAAAACTTAGGAATTCCTGCAGGACGTAATGCAGGAATTAATTCTGTGAAAGGTGATTTCCTTTTCTTTTTAGATGATGATGTTTATCTTCAAGATCAACATACTTTAGAAAAAATTTATCAAGAATTTGTTAGTAGACCAAAAGTTGCATTAATTCAACCTCAACCAAAAGATCCAAACGGTTTAAAAACTCCTAGACGATGGATTCCTAGAATTAACACAAAAAACCCAGATAGGTCTTCCCATATTTTTTCTTTATGGGAAGGTGCAACAACAGTTAAAAGAGATGTTCTACAAAAAGCCGGACTTTGGCCATATGAATATTTTTATGGACATGAAGGAATTGATTTAGTTTGGAGAATTTGGGATTTAGGTTATAAATGTTGGTATAGCGGACACATAGTTGTAAGTCATCCTGCGGTTGAACCTCAAAAAAGACATAAAATCTTTTATCAGTATCAAGCACGAAATCGAGTTTTGTTAGCAAGAAGAAATTTGCCTGATTTTATTGCCAAGATTTATTTATTTAATTGGAAAATCATTTCATTGTTTAGATTAAAAGGTAATAAAGAAGCGATTGCAGAATTTAAAAATGGTTGGGAAGATGGAAAAGTTTTAGATATTTTTGCAACTAAGAAATTGTCTTGGAAAACAATACTTACAATGACTTTTTATTTACGTCCCCCAATAATTTAGGGAATTGGACAAAACAATCCACTAGTTGGAGCAGATATTGCACTTGGAGTTGGTTCTGGTGTTGCAACTGGTTCTTCAGTTGGTGTTGAAACAGTCACTTCCCCAGTAGGTGCACTCCAGCTTTGAGGTGCATTATTTCCTAAAATCACAGCTACATCTGAGCCTTGTAATTCAGAATCTTCTGAAATATTTGTAATTCCTAATAGTTTTGCAACTAGTTGTGCTTTTAAATTATTTCCTGGGGTATGAACAATTAAAGATTCTGCTGTGTCTTTATTTGGAGCATTGCCAACTTCTGCAACATTTACTCCTTGAGTCTTTAAGAACTCTCCAGTTGCAGCCGCAAAACCTGCTCTTCTAGTTCCATTCAAAATCACAACAGATACATCACCTGGTTTCACCACAATTGTTTCAACACTTTCGGCAGTTTGTTCAGGAGTTGGATTTGCTTCGATTTCAGCATTTGGATTTGGAGGCCAACCGGTGTCATTAATAATTGCACTCCAAATTTCATTTGCAGCATCAGTCCATTGCACATGATTTCCATCTGGTGTACCTACATAAGGCACAGTTAAAAATGAAACATTTTTAGATCCTAAGGATGAAAGACTTGTAGTTAAAGTTAATAATGAATCTAGGTCTGCTAATCCTGGATCCATTTGTAAAGTTGATGTTGCAGCGTTTAATACTCTGTAAAGTTGAGGAGCATCAGTTACTAAATTCTTTTCAGTAATTTGATCAATTGTTATTGAAATAATTTCTTGTTGTCTTTCAATTCTTTTTAAATCACTTCCATCTGCCAATGTATATCGAGCGCGCATTAATCCCAAAGCACTTTTACCATCTAATACTTGAACGCCAGCAGGTAAATTGATTCCTGCTCCGTTTTCAACTGGTTCATTAATAGGTTCTGTTAAACAAACTTTTATTCCGCCTAAAGCATCAACAATGCTTGAAAATCCAACGAAGTCAACAATGACTGCATGATTAATGGTTATGCCAGTTAAAGTTTCTACGGTTTTAATTGTGCAACCTGGTCCAGCAGTTGAAAACGCTGAATTGAATAAACCAGTTGTTTCAGAAGTTGTTGTGCCATCTGATTTAGTGCAGGCAGGAATAGTTACAACAGAATCCCTGGGAATACTTACAACAATTGCACTTTTTCTATCTCCAGATAAATGGATAAGCATTGTGGTGTCACTTCTTCCTTCACCACCTAATTCAGATTCATCACCAAAGCCTCCACCTTGACCAGTTCTTGTATCTGTTCCCATTAACAAAATATTTAAAGGTCCACTTTCAGAAACTGGTTTAGGAGAAGCAATAACTTCCAAAGCTTTTATGTTGTCAGCTAAATTTCTGGCCGCAAAGCCTAAGACTCCTGCCACAGTGGCAATTACCAGAATTACCCCAGAGGCAATTGCGGTCAATCTACGCAATTTGCTCTTGAATACTTGATCTGGATTAGTAGTCATATCCCCACTTTAGAAAAGAATCCTGCAATTAACCTCATGTTTTCTGAAACATTACCCATAAATAGGCGAGTTGGGGCTTTCGGACTAAGAGGTTTGCGCTTATGGTTTGAAGTATGACAAACAAATTCAAAGCTTTTGCCTTTCTGACCTCACTCACATTTGTTCTTTCTGCTTGTGCTGGATCTAGCGAAACAGCAACAGAAGCAACACCAGAACCAAGCGAAACAGTTAAAACTGGTTTTAGTCCAATTTCTGGATTGCCAGGTGGTGAAGGTGGACCAATCGTTGTTGTAAAAATTGACAACGTAAATCCTGCTAGACCTCAATGGGGCATTGCAGCTGCTGACATGGTTTTTGTAGAAGAAGTAGAAGCTGGTTTAACAAGAATTGCTGCAGTTTATAACTCAAGCATGCCTACCAAAGTTGGTCCAGTTAGATCTGCACGTATTTCTGATTTAGAAATAATGGAGCAATTTGGCACACCAGCATTTGCTTTCAGCGGTGCACAACAAAAATTCTTACCACTTATTGATCAAGCAAACCTTGTTAATGCAAGTCACGGTTTGAACGGAAGTCTTTACACAAGACAAACAGATAAAAATGCACCACATAATTTAACTGTTGATTTAAATGCACTCACTAATACTTTGACGGGTATGAGTGGTGCAAAAGATATGGGTTGGACATTTTCCGATGTTGCAGCAACTGGTGGAACTCAAACAAATTCATTCTCAGCAAAATGGCCAGCTTCAAGAGTTGGCGCTGAATGGGATGCAACAAACAATGCTTGGGTTATGGCATTAGATGGAACACCTGCATCAGATGCAGTGACTAACCAACCTTTGTTTGCCAAAAACATAATTGTGCAATTTGTGGATCAATTAGCAGATTCTGGTTTCCAAGATAAAAATGGAAACAAAACACCATTAATTCAATCAGTTGGTTCTGGTGAAGCAATTGTGATGAGAGATGGTCAAAGATTTGAAGCTACTTGGTTAAGAGCAATGGCAACTGATTCAACCACTTACACTGTTGGATCAACACCTTATGTGTTTGCTCCAGGACAAACTTGGGTTTTGTTTGTGCCAAAAACTTATCCAGTTACATTTGATCCAGAAACCTCACCAACACCTGGCTCTTAAAGTAATTTAAGTTTTTATTTATTTTTATAAATAAAAGGTGGATGAAGTCTTGTGACTGAAGCGATATTGCTTGTAGGCGGATTCGGTACGAGATTAAAGCCATTAACAATTCATACTCCAAAACCGATGTTAAAAGTTGCTGGATTTCCTGTTACTCAACATCAAATATCAAAAGCTAAGAATTCTGGCATTGATCACATTGTGTTAGGCACAGCATTTAAAGCAGAAGTTTTCAGAACTTATTTAGGTGATGGATCTTCTATGGGGGTAAAACTTGATTACGCCTATGAACCTGTTCAGCTAGGCACTGGTGGAGGTATTAGAAATGCTA
>JACCDX010580159.1_pt1 | contig 15270 bp, 13 predicted proteins | sample 7449681 | NCBI WGS metagenome assembly JACCDX01 (sample SAMN15323450, study PRJNA562643) | freshwater metagenome | isolation source: river surface water | place: USA:Blue River Watershed | collected 2017-08-18
ATAACAAATGCATATACTCAGGCAATTTCTACTGCAGAGGGAACAATTTTGGCTACTGCAGGTCAGGATGCTACAGACAAGGCAGACCAGGCAGAGGCAGATGCTATTGCAGCTGCTGCACTAGATGCTACAGACAAGGCTAATGCTGCTCAGGCAGCTGCTGAGCTAACTGCTGCAAATGCACTTAGCTCACACGAGTCAGACACTCTAAATGTTCACGGTATTGCAGACACTTCAGCACTTGCAACTAAGACTGGAACAGAAACTCTAACCAACAAGACAATTGATACAGCAAATAATACAATTACTGTAGTTCTGGCAGACGTTTCTGACGTTACTGCATCAGCTGCAGAGCTAAACGTTCTTGATGGAATCACAGCTACAACTACAGAGCTTAACTATGTAGATGGTGTAACAAGCAATGTTCAGACACAGCTAAACTCCAAGGCACCAACTGATTCCCCAACATTTACTGGAACCGTTAATGCTGCAGCCGTTAGCATTACTGGAAACCTTACTGTTGGTGGAACTACCACAACCGTTAACGCACAAGACTTGGTCGTATCTGACCCACTAATCTATGTTGGTGAGGGCAATACAACTAACGTTGTTGACCTTGGTGTTGTTGCATCATTTAATGATGGATCTTACCAGCACACAGGTCTTGTTCGTGATGCAAGTGATGGAAAGTGGAAGCTATTCTCTAGCGTTGAAGATGAGCCAACCACTACAGTAAACTTTGGACAGGCTGTTTATGACACACTAAAGGTTGGTGGCGTTGAGTTCTCCGATGGAGAACAGACAAAGCAGGGTGTCCCATCTATCACACCAATCAACCAGCAGACAGCATCATATACTGGTGTCCTGACTGATCGTGATAAGCTAGTTGAAATTAACTCTTCATCTGCTACAACCTTTACTATCCCAACAAATGCTTCTGTAGCTTACCCAGTAGGAACATCTTTTGATATTCTTCAGACTGGTAGTGGACAGGTAACAATTGCTGGTGCAAGCGGTGTTACTGTAAATGCAACACCTGGCCTAAAGCTACGTACACAGTGGTCATCTGCTACTGTATTCAAGAGAGCAGAAAACACCTGGGTAGTCTACGGAGACTTGTCAGCTTAATTTTAAGGAGATATAATAATGGCAACTAACAAAAGAGCAGGAAAAAAGTCACTAGCACAGAATGATAATCTATTTCCTTCTGCACCACTAATTGGTACAGCTACTGACGTTGGAACTGGTAGGGCATATAACAATGGTGCAGCAACTGTAACATTTACAGCTCAGGGTCCAAATCCTGCTACATCCTATACAGTTACATCATCTCCTGGTGGGTATACTGCAAGTGGATCATCTTCGCCAATTACTGTAACTGGATTACAGTCTTCTACAAGCTATACATTTGTTGTTACTGCTACAAATAGCTATGGAACATCCCCAGCTTCAGCTGCCTCTAATTCTATAACTGCTACTACAGTACCAGCGACTCCATCTGCTCCAACAGTTTCTACAGTTGCTAATCAAGCAAACGATAGTGTGTCTTGGTCTGCTCCTGCAAATGGTGGAAAGGCGATTTCGTCCTATGACTGGCAGAGTAATGATGGCAAGAGCGGAAATACTGCATCTACATCAGTTACAGTTGCTCAGGAAGCAGGTTCAACTCAGGCATACCGTGTTAGGGCAAATAACGCTAACGGAAGCTCTGAATACTCTGCATATTCTGCAAACGTAACAACATTTTCGTTTGTTCCGTTCTCAGTATTTAGCTTCTTCTCAGTCTTTGGATTCTCTCCGTTTGGAGTATTCGGATTCTCACCATTTGGTGTATTCGGATTCTCGCCATTCGGTGTGTTCTACTTCTGGAACTAGGCTATTTGAGCAAGCCATCTTTTTGGTGTATAATTAATACACTGAATCAGAAAGGCAATTATGCAACAGTTTGAGATTAAGTCGCTTAGCAAATCTGCACAACCTCATAAATTCTTTGAGAGGTATTTGGACAATGACCTAGTAAGTCTTTCCTATAAGCTGCAAGATAGATACGAAAAAATTAAAGCAGCAGAGGTCCGTGGTGTCTCTCCAATGGGTAACGGAGAAATCTTTGTAGAGTCAAATAGCATTTCCACAATTAAGTGGCGTGAATATAACGTATTCCAATTTCACATTGAAGAGGTTTATAACCTATATAGGGCAGTTGGAGAAATGACCAGAGAAGCCTGTGAATATTATGATCTAGACTTTGATAAGCAAAAGTTTATGCTTCAGGGATGGTTTAATATTAACTATGCACATGGTGGCAAGTTAGATTGGCATGAGCATGGTGGCAGGGGTGCACCAGATTTCCATGGGTACTATTGTGTAAGTGCTGAACCATCTACAACACACTATCGTGTATTTGATAATAATGTTGAAAATCACAATGTAAACAATCGTGCAATTCTATCTGAAATGGGTCATCCACACGCAATGGGAGACTGGGACTGGGAAGGTCCAAGAATAACTATTGCATATGACGTTATTCCATTAGAAATGCTTATTACACATGCACCACATCAAGAACAGCATTGGATTCCATTGGCATAATGAAAAAAGAACACAGGTTTTTTGAAAGGTACTTAGATAATGATACTCAATCATTGTTTGAGTACCTCCTGTCTGTTCATGAAAATATGCTAAACGGCCTGATGCCAGAAATTCCAAGCGAATTATTGAAAGACTATAATAAATATAATGGTGCTCCAACTCAACTTGGTCAATATTATAATATTTTTAGTTTTAATAATGAAGCAATTAAAAAACTACAGGATGCCCTGGCTAGTATGATCAATGAAGCCTCAGAATATTACGAGATTGGATATGGGGCAGAGGAATATTACATTCATGGATGGTTTAATTTAGACTATAAGTCTCGTAGGGTAGGGGTATCACCATTAAAGAACAATTACCACTTCCATGATCATATGGGTGGTAATGGGTCTCCAATTTTCCATGGCTATTATTGTGTAAATGCTGAGCCATCATCAACATTCTATAAGATTGGCGGAATAGATGGTCCATTGTTTGAAAACATAAACCATAATAATAGGGCAATCTTGTCTGAAACTGGGCATCCACATGGTAGAGATGACTGGTACGAAGAACTTCCTAGAATAACAATTGCATATGATTTAGCACCTAAAAAGGAAAATGATAAATGGATAAAATTATAAATAAGATTAAGTGTGTGCTACTTGGACACAGCATTTCTACGTCACAATGTCCAGTAACTCATGCAAAGCTGTCATACTGTTCTAGATGTGGGTATGGCAAGAAAAAACACTCTGAAGAAATGAGCTTTAAATGATAGTTATTAAAAATTTTATATCTCAGGAAGACGTTGACATAGTTTATGAGTATGCTAAATCACTGAATTATCACACGAAAGATAACCATGTTCCGCTACACGATAATTTGTTTAATAATGCCAATATAACTTTTGATATCCATACTCGTGGAGAAATGCCAAAGCATATCTTAGATATTTTTTCAAAATATTCAAAGGGTATGTATGAAGAGGTATCAAAGCTAGAACAAGTTCCATATCACCCACCAATGTTTTCAAAGCACTATATCGCCAGATATCGTCCAGGTGCAAAACAGGATAATCACTATGATACCTATAAGGGTGAGCGTGGTGCTTATGGATCATATATTTATTGGAATAATGACTTTACTGGTGGTGCTATTAAGTTCCAAGATGTTGAAAGTTCTTTTGTTCCTGCACCAGGCGATCTAGTATTTTTTAAAGAATCACCAGATAGCTATAGGGAGATTCAGGAAGTATTATCTGGACAACTGTTTTTGTCAGAAGCATGGGCAGGTCCAGTTGGGATATCAATATTTGACTCAGTTGAATATGATAGAGTTAACTGGGAAGATTGGGAAATAAAGGGGTTCTAATGAAAGATTTAATCTATTATGAAAAGGGCTTTATGTCAGCAGATGATGTAAAGGCAATTACTGAATATGCCAGAGCTTATGATTCAGAATTTACTGAATTTGGCAATAATGAGAAAGAGTTTACGGTACATAAGCACTCATCTATTAAGCTAAATAACCCAGAAATAGCTGACTTAATTGTTAGTTATGCTAGAAAAGTACACGACCATGTTGTAAATTTCTATCCTGGACCGTTTAAAGAATTTGTAGAAGAAAGAACGCACATTGCTAGATTTGAGACTGGATCTGGAATGCATGCACACTTTGATTCAAGCAGGCCAAATGACATAGCAACATTAATTTATATTAATGATGATTATGAGGGTGGGGAGATTTATTTCCCAGATTACGATATTGAGATAAAGCCAGGACCAGGGGATTTGCTAACTTTTCCAGACAATCCAAGCTTTGTCCATGGTGTAAAGCCAATTATATCTGGAACTAGATATACAACACCACGCTGGTTTACACGTATTGTATGATAAAATAGACTAGGAGATACCTTATGCCTAGTCCATCTAACATTTATGCTGAAAAAATTTTTAGCGAACACCCAATTGCCGCTTGGTCGTTGGATGATAAAGCAGACTATGTCTCTTTGCTGCCATCAAACTCAATAATTAGTTGGTCAATTGAGGGTGGTGAAAAAACATCTGTATCGCTTAAAGATGTCCCATTTCCTGATGAAGATGTCATAAAGGTTTCTCCAACTGAAGCATCGTTTGGAGATGCTATATCTATTACTAGCCCCAACTTATATGCATTTGATCAACTAAACAAAAAACTAGCAACATTTAGCATAGGAACATATGTATATTCTGATAGTTCTTATATAGATAGCTATGAAATAGGATATGAGTATTTTGATGATCTTAGTGGGCAGACTGTACAAAAAACAAAGGTATTTCAGACATCTGTAATTGGTAGATGGATATTTATTTCTGAAACATTTGACGTACCAGATTTGGATTATGAGTTTCGAGCAATCTTAAAGATTAACTACTTTTCAGATGCAGTTGTCTTCAATGAAGAAGACTTTATATTTTATGTAAATGGTATATCATTTGGTCAGTGGTCAGAGGAATTTGCATCAACATCAACTGGAGTTACAACAACTACAGTACCAAATAGTGTAGCATTGGTTGGTGGCAACGGTGCTGTTGAAGCAAGGCAGTACGGATTCTCTGATGGATCTGGATACTATCTGATATCAGATAATGCACTTGTCGCAAAAAATTCTGGTGTACCACTGGTTTATGGTGCTAAAAATAATACAGTTCTATCATCAAATAATAACTTGCCTAGCCTTATTGTTCCAGGTCATGGGTTTTTAAATAATTCTGGAAAGTATCTTTCATATACATTTGAGTTTTGGGCTAGAATAGAATCTAATGTTGTTGGTGCTAGACGAATAGTTGGTCCAATAGCATCATCTGACGGAATATATGTAGATGGACCATTTGTAGTTCTATCAATTGGAAAGTATTCTCAGTCATACTATGTTGGAGAATGGTCAAGGCCAATGCTATTTGATCTAAGATATTCAAATAGCTCAGCATCACTATTAATTAACGGCGAGCAGGTAATATCAATTCCCCTAGATTTAGATGAAATTACATTTGTTAGCGAGTATTCAGAAGATGAAAAGAATCAAGATTGGATTGGATTCTACGCATATGATGATGTCTCTCCAATTGAAATTGACTGTGTTGCAATATATCCATATCAGGTATCAAATATTTTAGCAAAAAGAAGATGGATTTATGGCCAGGCAGTTGAATTTCCAGAAAATATTAATGCTGCCTATAGTGGAACATCGTTCTTTATAGACTATCCATTTGCCAAATATTCAAATAATTATAACTATCCAGATGTCGCTAGGTGGCAAAGTGGTGTATTGGAAAATATTGCAATTAAAAATAATACATTATCATCCCCAGAATATGACCTACCTGAGATTGTTTTAAATTCCAAGACCCTTGATGAATGGAAGTCAGCATTGGCTGCATCACAAAATGAGTTTGACTCCTTTATTAAATTAAAGTTTAGCGATAGCTCCTGGAACGGTGAAGAGCCATATATATATTTTCCAAAACTTAATGTTTTATCTCAGTCAGTAAAGGCTGTTTATGGAATATTCAAGGTTAATCCATCAGACTCTGGAACACACCCACTTATTAAAATAGATAATCCAGAAAGTGGAAATTCATTTATGATTGCTATTTCTGGAGCAAGCCTATCTTATTATATGATTGAGGATGGCATAACAAGGATTGTATATCAAAAGGCAAGACCAGCTGATGGAGAAATGTTTGTCGCTGGATTCGATATTGATCTTCTTTCTGACTATTTTGGAAGTAGGGTTGCAACATTTTTTGGAGATATGGATAAGCTCAGAATGTATGTTGGTGGGGATAGCGAGTCTGAATCTTTTACTGGAAATATTTATCAAATATCATTTTGTAATGATAGAAACTTAAGCAAGATTGCTGGATTATTTGGTGAAACTGGTATTGCTGGAGATTATTCAGATTTAGAAACATATATCCAGTCTGTTGGCCCAGAGTTAACTATCTATGATGCAATTGACGCAGGACTTCTTTCTAATACTAGATGGTCTTTCTTAGAAAAGATATATGACGGTGGTGTATTATCAAGCTATGTTCTTTCAGAATTTACTAGCCATACCCCTAGCTATTCATTTTTCCTAAATAAAACAATAGCATCGTTTGACCTTGATATCGCAGCAGAGTCATACTGGGAAGACTACGTGCCACTAAGCTATCTTGCAAAATATGTTAATGACTCTTCTGGCAATTCAGTATATGGCATTGATTTTATTCAATTTAATATTGACTATCCAGTCCCATCACTATTTTTAGAGCAAGAATCAGAGTCATCTTGGACGTATGAAGAGCTTCAGGCAGCATACTCAAACCCAGTAGTTAGGGGGTATGAATATTTAGATAATGAGTTATTTACTGGGTATGGCAACTATATAGACTTAAAAAATAAATCTGTAAAATCCTATAGATACAATACCACTGACTCTATGGTTAGAACATATGTCTCGTTTCAGTACTTGTCTTCTGGATCAAACGCTAGCTATCACAATTTTAATACTATAAAACTACCACCAAAGAATAACGTTATTCAAGTAGGTAAGGATGGAGAGGATTGGCTAAGGACTAAGTATGAGGTAGTGGATAATATGATTATCTATCCTCCACAAGACGTAGATTTTAATCTAATAGCAATGGTCGTTCACGTAGAAATGTCGTGTTTTGGAATTAACAACAGCCCAATAAGAATTAGATCTTTGCAGTTAGCATCACAGTCACTAGAATACTCTGCACCAACTCCAGTTGGCACAAGATTTGGCAACAACATTTATCCATACAAGAAGGCAGGGGTTTATTTTAACTATAAGGCAACTAACCCATTCGCAATATACAAGGGCAGTACTCCATATCTTTACCTGACTAAGAAATCTGGTATAGAGGTTGTTGGAGATTTCAATAAATTTGAAAGTCGTGGTATTTCTATGCCAATCAATCAGTCTTTAGCATCGTCATATAAGGTTATAGCTATGCAGGCAGCCATTAGATTTGGACAAGACTTTTTCCCATTTGATGCTGTAGAGGTTTTTGAAATACAGAGTAAAGACGCATATATTAAGTTTTATCTAAAGTCCATTCATCCAAATGGCAAGAGGGCCAGAATTTATGCAGTAAATGCAAAAACTGGAAGAGTCGAAAACGGTATAGCCTTCTATATTAATGGAAATATTGTCAAGGATCCAGTAATAACCACAAAAGAATGGGCATTTTTGGGTATTAATTTTGCAAGTACTCTTAATTTTGATAATTATGCTGGTGCTATTAGAATAACTGGTCCATTGCTATTCAACAATATTTCACACTATCAGTCTACTAACCTTCAGGAGGTTCAGCAGGTATCAGTTAGACCATGGTTTAAGGTAAGACGTGCAGGATCCCTTGACCTAGACTGGCAATACTGGGATTCTGGATTTATTTGGAATGGGGTTTTAGTCATTGCATCAACCAGCTATTATGGAATTAACCCATCTGACATCTATAAGATGTATACTGGCACTAATAAGATCATCATAGATGATAATTATCAAATAAGGTTTGGGGACTACCAATATTCGGTATACTCTGACGTGGCATGGCAATCTGAGATATCTTCTGCTGTATAGTATGGTATACTATTGGTTATGAATGAAAAGTTTCCTGGACAAATTGGTAATTCTAAGATAACTATTTTGGATAAGCAGTATGACTGGGGTATCTATTTCTGGAAAAAGGCTAACGGCAAGCCATTTACAGATGGTCATGGAAACGTGTTGAACATACCGTCCCATAGGGGTGACCAAATTCAGATTCAAAAACTAATAAAAGAAGCTACATACCTTGGCCAGGGGGATGGTAGCTACGAATTCATGCCTGGCGTTAGCAGAGTCTCTGACGAGGAATACTCTGAGCAAGTAGAAAGAATGAAGCAAGGTCTTATCCCAAACCTAAACGACCTTGGTGCAGTTAAGGCAGCACAGGATACATTAAGGCTATATGGAGATGAGGAGTAATGTCAGATAGAGAATATCAAATACCATGGATCTCAGCATCTCTTCCTGAACTAGAACAAGAAGAAGATAAGTTCAAGGCACAGGACCCATTCAACAAGTCTTGGGATGTCATCAAGTCATTTTCTGGATTAGATAAAAACTTTAAGCGTAGGTCTGACAGGCTATTTAAGGCATATGACTCTGCTGTTCCAAACAACATTGATACCATGTCAACTGGTTATTTAAATAGTGCTAGGGCCATTAGCTCTGGATCTGGGGCAGGTTCAAAGGAGATTAACCCAGGAAATGTTTTTAGAAATGGTTATGGGTTATTTGACGTAATCACCCCACCGTGGAACTTGTATGAGCTAGCTAATTTTTATGACACCTCGTTTGCTAACCACGCAGCCATTGACGCTAAGGTACAGAATATTGTTGGTTTGGGGTATGATTTTTATTTAACAGATAAAGCTTTAATGAAGATTGAAACACTAGAGGATGGCCCAAGAGAAAAGGCAAGAAGGCGTGTTGAACGAGTAAAGGTAGAGCTAAGAGACTGGTTAGAGAACCTAAATAGCGATGAGTCATTTACAGATTCTATGACAAAGGTTATTACAGATCTAGAGGCTACTGGAAACGGATATCTAGAAATTGGTAGAACAACTCAGGGTCAAATAGGTTACGTAGGACATATCCCTGCAACAACTATGCGTGTAAGAAGGCTAAAGGATGGGTATGTTCAAATTATTGGACAGAAGGTTGTTTACTTCAGAAACTTTGGTGCAACAAACTCAAATCCAGTAACTGCAGACCCAAGACCAAATGAAATTATACACTTTAAGTCCTATTCTCCATTGAATACATATTATGGTATTCCAGACATTATGTCAGCGGTATCATCTTTGCACGGAGATCAGCTAGCATCTCAGTATAATATTGATTATTTTAGCAACAAGGCTGTTCCAAGATATGTTGTAACTCTTAAGGGTGCAAAGCTATCGTCTGAGGCAGAGGACAAGCTATTTAGATTTTTGCAAACAAGCCTAAAGGGTCAGTCTCACAGAACCCTATACATTCCATTGCCAGGAGATACCGAAAGCAATAAGGTAGAGTTTAAGATGGAGCCAATTGAAAATGGTGTGCAAGAGGCATCTTTCAATGAATACCGAATCAGAAATCGTGATGACATTTTAGTTGCACACCAGGTTCCACTATCTAAGATTGGTGGAGGAGACTCTGCTGCAATAGCAGCTGCTTTGGCTCAGGATAGGACATTTAAAGAGCAGGTTGCAAGACCAGCACAAAAAACAATTGAAAAGATGATTAGCAAGATCATCAAGGAACAGACTGACGTTCTGGAGCTAAGGTTCAACGAGCTAACCCTAACTGACGAAATCGCACAGTCACAGATTTTGGAAAGGTACGTTAAGACACAAATCATGGTGCCAAACGAGGCTCGTGAGGTGCTTGGTCTACCACAGCGTACAGACGGAGACCAGCCATTTGTAATGACTTCTAGGGCTGCAGCTGACAGTAGGGCAAACGGCAATAGACAGAGAGATGCAGAGCGAACAAACAATAACTCAGATAGTCCATCTACAGTTTCTGGACGTAATGCACAAGGAGAAGGAAGGGCATCCCAATAGTTATAAATAGTATATAAAATTGTTATCAAAAATTAATATATTATTAAAAAAGGGGTATAATTAAACTAGCATGACTATATCTAAGGTACACTGGGATATGGAGGGTGAAAATGTTCGACTCTCTATGCCTTTTAGCAAGGTAGATAAGGAACGAAGAATCGTTTCAGGATTTGCCACACTTGATAATGTAGACAAGCAGGCAGATATCGTTACTGCAGAAGCATCTATGAAGGCATTCGCCAAGTTCCGTGGCAACATTCGTGAAATGCACCAGCCAATATCAGTAGGCAAAATGGTTTCCTTCAAGGAAGACAAGTATTTTGATCCAGGAACAAAGAAGTTCTACTCTGGTGTTTATGTATCTGCATATATTTCAAAGGGTGCTCAGGATACATGGGAAAAGGTTTTAGATGGCACACTTTCTGGATTCTCAATTGGTGGTCGCATGAACAAGTGGGACGATGCTTTTGATGAAAAGATGGATAAGTCCATAAGAATTATTAAGGATTACGATCTTGTAGAGCTTTCTCTAGTAGATAATCCTGCAAATCAGTTTGCAAACATTCTCTCAGTTGAAAAGAACGACAGTGGAGATACAATTATTAAGGGTGATGCGGTGGAAACTGCACTAGAAAATGTTTTTTGGGACAAGGACTCTGGACTAGTTTTGATTTCTGAAAATGAATCTGAGGTTAGTCCAGTTAGCGGTTCCCAAATGGAAAACATAGGTTTCGTTGAGAAGAATGATGACGAAAAAACAGAAATGATAAAGTTCTTAGTTGATAGTGCTAAAGGCATTGATCTTTCTAAGATGACGAAGGAGGCAAGTCCTATGAATGAAACAACTGAAGATGTCGTAAAAAACGATGACGTAGTTGAAGAAACACAGGTCGCTCCAGAGGCAGATGCCGTAGCTGAAACTGTTGAAAAGGCAGAAGAAGCTGAGGTTGTCAAGACTGAAGATATGGATGAAGATGACGTTGACGGCGATTCTGATCCAAAAGAGAAGTCTGCGGACATGGACGAAGACGAGAAGAAGGCTGAAAAGTCTGACTCTGTCGAAGAGGTATCTAAGTCAGATGAGGTTATTGCTGCTGCAGTAACTGACATTAAGAATACTCTAACATCAGCCTTTAGCGAACTGGCAGATACTGTTAAGTCTCTACACGAGCACGTATCTGAATTAAGCAAGTCGCTCAATACTGCAAATGGTGAGCTAGCTTCTGTAAAGAATGATCTAGCTGCAGCAAAGAGTCAGTTTAACGAGTTTGGAAAGAGAGTAGATGCTGTTGAAGCTGATACTGCTTTCCGTAAATCTGGCGATCTAGGCGAGATCGTACAGGAAACTGGACCAGAACAGGTTCAGAAATCCCTATGGGGCGGACGTTTCCTCAAAACTGCCGACTTATTTTAAATAAGAAAAATCACTTAGGAGGTGACAATATGTCGGAAGAGATTATCAAAAATCAGCCAGGTGAATCTGGCGAGCTAGGTGGAACTGCTCCTGGTCTATATCAAGGTCAGGGTGCTTTTGCATCTGGTGGCATTGGCGGTGTAACCGACCCAGGTGCTAGTACACTTGGAAACATCCCAACTGCAAACTATGGTCTAACAGATGGACCAAACGCTGTAAATCCTTCGGGTGATGCAGGTAGTGGTATCCTACGCCCTGAGCAAGCACGTAGATTCATTGATTACGTGTGGGATGCAACTGTTCTCGCCAAGGATGGCCGCAGAGTTACAATGCGAGCTAACACAATGGAACTTGAAAAAGTTAACGTTGGAGAGCGTGTAATCCGAGCTGCTGCACAGGCTGTTGGTGACTACACTAACACTGGTGCTCAGTTCAGCAAGGTAGAACTATCAACCAAGAAGATTCGTCTTGACTGGGAGGTTTCTGCTGAAGCACTAGAAGACAACGTTGAAGGTGCTGCTCTTGAAGACCACTTGGTCCGTCTAATGACAAATGCATTTGCAAATGACATTGAGGACCTAGCAATTAACGGAACTGGAACAGGTTCTGACGCATTTTTGTCAATCATGAACGGTTTCGTAAACCGTGTCAAGACTAACGGAGATGCACACGAGGCTGTTGTTACAGTAGCTGACAACGCATGGACACCAGAGGTAATGCAGCAGATTATTCTTGCAATGCCACGTAAGTACCGTGCTATCAAGTCTAACCTGAAGTTCTATGCAGGTACAGACGCTTTCCAGGGTATCGTTAAGAACAACGGTACACTGTCTGACGCAATTGCTGAGGCACTTGGAAAGAATGGTAACACAGCTGCTAACACTCAGGCATACCTTGATGGTCAGGGCCAGACATTTGGTGGTGCTCGCACTACCCGTGTTCTAGGCATTGACGTTCAGGAAGTTCCTTACTACCCTGAAGGATATGTAGACCTTACATTCCCTCAGAACCGTGTATGGGGTTTCCAGCGTGACATCACTGTAAACCGTGAGTACAAGCCAAAGAAGGACACCATTGAGTACACCGTATTCGTACGTTTCGGTATTCAGTGGGAGGAAGAGGACGCTATTGCATTTGCTGATGCAGCTGCAGATAGCTAAACCTTAGTTATCCTTTTTAAGAGGGGGCAGGGGCATCTCGCCTCTGCCCTCTTATTATTATTAATCTGTTATAATTGAATAAATACAAGGAGGAATTGTGTCAGAAAAAAATCTAAATGATGATGTAACAATTGCACACCTAGAAGATGGTGAGCCATTAATTTCACCAGAGAAGCTAGAAGAATACAAGGAAGTAATTGCAGAAATCGTTGAGCAAGCTCAGGAAACAGCAGTTATTTCAGAAGTAGAAGAAACAGCTGCAGAATCAGTTATTTCGTCTACTGTTGTTGAAGAGGCAGTTGTCGAATCAGTTCCAGCCCTAGCACCTGTTGCAGATGGTGTTATTGGATCTAGCTCTGCAAGTCGTAAGGCAGCAGCTCCAAAGAATCCAAAGATTTCACCAAAGCCAGAAGAAGAAAAGGTTGCACTATTTTCTACTAGAAATGTAACTTGGTCAGAAGTTGGCAAGGTTTATAGAGGTTACAACATTGTTTCAAAGCAGGCTGCTGATAAGTGGCTTACACGTGATCACGTTAGACTAGCAACACCAGAAGAGGTTGCCAGGGAGTTTGGGAAGTAAATGGAGATTTTGAGAGTTCCGCCATATAATACCACTGTATTAGTTTCTGTTGGACTGCCAAGTACCAACTATGAAGTCAGTATTACTGACATGGCGGATCTTTCATCTTCAGTAGAAACAATTACTTCTACTTCGTCTTCCAAGCTATCAATAACCCTACCATCCCATGTAGACGGTGACTATAAGATAGCTGTAGATGGATCAACATATTTTGCATCTATCGTAAGGCCATATGTTGACCCAAATACTAAGGCAACAACGGCATCTGAAATTGCAGAATATGCCAAGCATGAAGAGTTGGCCAGAGCCATTATTGATTCTGTTATTCCAGACGGATTTTATTTTAAGAAAAAAATTATTCAGACATCTGGCTTAGGGTCAGACTATATCCCAGTTTGGGATAACGTAGTAAATATTTTAGAAGTTTATGAAAATAATGTTTTGGTAACAGACAGAGTTTATTCTGTAACACCAGACAAAACTGCAATTACGCAATCGTATACTGGAGCGTTAAATAGGGCAGAGGGTGCATATAATGTATTGCCAATGGCAGCATCAGATTTGTCAGATTTTCAGCTAAATATGGGAACAGCATTCCCAAAGACATACGACTATACCTTTGTAGTTGAGGCAGGGTATGAAAATCTACCATCAGATATTATACGTGCAGCTGAGCTATTGATTGATGACATCGCTTGTGGCAAGCTAGATTATTACAAGAGATATATCGCAGATTATAATACAGATCAGTTTAAGCTTAAGTTTGACTCTAGGGTTTTTGAGGGGACAGGTAACATTCTGGTAGATAAAATACTTTCAAAGTATTCTAAGCCTATCAAAATTTTAGGAGTGTTATAAAATGAGCTGTGGAACAAGTACAGACTTCATGTTCCCAATTGAGGCAGATGTATTTCACCCAACTGTAGAGCAGGGAATCTATGGTGATGTTAAGAAAACCTGGATCCTAGATAGAGCAATTGGATGTAGCCTTACTACTGGTGGTTCAGCACTAAAAGAAGATGTAAAGCCAAATGTAGCTATAACTCAGGAAATGATTCTTTCTGGCAGAGTTAGAGAAGATCTTAGGTTTTCATCCAGAGATGATGCAAAGTCTATTACTAATATTATTGTCACCAACATAAGGGACAAAAGCTGTAATCCAATATATTTAGAGACATCTGGTCCAAGAAAAGGAAAGTCTACAATTTTTGAGGTAGCCACAATTGAACCTTTTGTTGGTCCATTTGGCAATGTAGAATACTACAAGGTTGTTTTGCGTAGATCAGAGAACCAGGCGGCTGATGTATGATATCCCTATCCGTAAAGTATGATGATGCAAAATTTTTGTCAGACATGCAAAATCTTCTTGGCTATGCTGAGGGATTTTTAGATGGTGTGCAGGCAGGCAAGGCTAAGTTTTTAGAAAATTTTGGGGCATCAACAATTGAGGTATTAAAGGAATTCATAGACTCAAATGCAAGATCAAATCCAGAGGCGTTACATCACGTATATGAGTGGTATCAGACTGGAAGTCCAGATGCAAGGCTATTTGATCTATCATATTCTGTAAGGTCTGGTGGACTATCAATCAATTCTACATTTAGGCAGTCAACAGTGGTTAAGTCTGGATCTAATGTTCCATTCTATGATAAGGCAAGAATAATGGAGGCTGGAATTCCAGTAACAATAACTCCTAAAAAATCAAATGTCTTAGTTTTTGAAGACAATGGAGAGACTGTCTTTTCCAAGGGTCCTATCAAAGTAGATAATCCTGGTGGAAATGCTGTAGCTGGGTCTTATGAGAATGTCTTTAATCTATTCTTTAGATCATATTTTTCACAGGCATATTTAATCTCAAGCGGTCTGGTAGAATATATAAAGAATCCGATAGACTTTAA